>Ga0316191_10000157_pt1 | contig 38147 bp, 18 predicted proteins | sample Eddworburr2cm_MG_FD_204928 | JGI IMG/M metagenome (GOLD analysis project Ga0316191, IMG submission 204928) | Coastal sediment microbial communities from Maine, United States - Eddy worm burrow 2 cm | ecosystem: Environmental > Aquatic > Marine > Coastal > Sediment | place: USA: Maine...
CAAAGGAGAGAAAGCCGATGATCACCTATCAATACCAAGGAAAGAAAGGTAAACGATTCAAACTCGAAGAGAGCAGAGACACCATTGTCGTACGAACGCAACGTCGACTTCCATTGAGCCGCTTGCCACTCTCGCTCAGAAGTCGTGCGATTGTCGGTAAATTGCAGTCAGTCGTGCGTTTCCCATCCGCTGGTGTAGAGGTATTGCGGGCAGACACACGCGTTTCTCGTGATGACGCACGTAAAGCACTCAAGCAAGAGGACGGACTGCGTTTTGTCGGCCGAACCCTTGTCGATCCAGATTCAAAGGCACCTGTGTTATATACGGAAAATTTCTTTATCAAGTTCGAAGACGATGCCAGCACGAGAGATTGCAAAAAACTCCTTCGTGAGCGTAGCCTTAAAGCCAAGCGCACACTGGACTATGCGCACAATGCATTTTTCATCAGCGCTGAAGAAGGGACAGGACAGCAGGTATTCGACCTTGCCATGGATCTGCTCAACGAAGAAACTGTCGAGCTGTGTCATCCGGAGATGGTGCGCGAGCTGGCGTACCGTAGCGCCTTCCCCCAACAATGGCATCTCAAATCGACCTCCATTAACGGCCAGCGTATCAACGCGCACGCCGCCGTAGAATCGGCCTGGGCGTTGAGCGAGGGCGAAGGTACGACCATTGCGATTATTGATGATGGTGTCGACATGGCGCATGAAGAATTCTTAAGCTCCAGTAAGATAATCGCACCGCGGGACGTTACTGCCGGCAACGATGATCCGAACCCTCGCACAGGAGAGAACCATGGTACAGCATGTGCCGGGGTAGCTTGTGCCGACGGACGGTTCGGTGCTGCCGGTGTAGCTCCCAAAGCCCATTTAATGCCGATCCGCCTGGCCTCGGGTCTCGGGTCTCAGGCCGAAGCGGATGCTTTTTATTGGGCGGCACAACACGGTGCCGACGTCATTTCCTGTAGTTGGGGGCCGGTCGATGGTCGCTGGTGGGATGACGATGACCCCCAGCACAATCAGGTGGTACCTATCCCCGACTCAACACGGCTCGCGATTGACTGGGCAACGCGTAATGGACGTAACGGTAAGGGCTGCATAATCACCTGGGCGGCCGGTAACGGCGGGGAAAGCGTCGACAACGATGGTTATGCCAGTTATGAGAAAGTCATCGCGGTGGGTGCCAGTAACGACCACAACACCCACAGCGTTTATTCCGACCATGGTGATGCCCTTTGGTGCGCATTCCCAAGCAGCGATTCTTCACCGGATACACGTACCCCGGGTATTTGGACGACCGATCGCTCCGGACAAGAAGGTTACAACTCCGGCGATGACGTGCCGGGTGACAATAGCGGTAATTACACCGACTCGTTTGGCGGAACCTCCAGCGCGTGCCCGGGTGCTGCAGGTGTGGCAGCGCTGATTATCGCACGCAATCCCTTTTTACGCTGGGATGAAGTGAAAGACATCATGAAGCGCAGCTGCGACAAGATAGATAATAGTAACGGTAATTACAACGCAGAGGGCCACAGTGCGTATTACGGGTACGGTCGGCTTAACGCCAAAAAAGCGGCAACCCTGGCGCGTCCTGCGCGTCGACGTTATATCGCCATCCACACCGCAGTGCAGGATGTATCTATTCAGGACATGCAAACCTCAAAGCTGACTGTTGCCGTTGGCGATGAAAAACCACTGAATAGCATTAAGGTGATTGTAGATATCGAGCACACTTATATTGGGGATCTGGTGGTTCAACTCAAGCCGCCTCAGAGCATGGGAGTTGCCCCGGTGTTGCTACACGATAAATTTGGCGGCGGTACCGATAACATCAAGCGAACGTTTGATAGCGTTAATACCCCTGAACTTTCCACTCTATCAGGAAAGAACCCTCAAGGCAGCTGGACTCTTGAAGTAAAGGATACTGCCCGTGCGGATACCGGCAAGATCCGCAAGTTCACTGTCGAACTTGGTTTGTAGCACGAAAAAGGTCGGAGGTGCATGCGGCTATCTCTTGTGCGCCTCCGACCCTGTGCCAGTCGAAATTTCCAAGGAACCTCTGATTGATATTGACAAGTTAACGTAAATCCAGTCCAAACCGGAGTTCAATTAGATCTTATCCACATCCAGGAATAAACGACTTATCATCGCCTGGCCGATCTCGTTAAGCGCCAAAATCGGTTAACTTGTCAGTACCGCTTATTTTACTATTGACTATTAGCCTAGCCCGAAACAAAGACCTTTCCATAGTTGGAAGGAATACTGACCGTCGCCTCGGTCTGACCGGCCACCAATTCCAGGGTCTCGGGTGCCTCATTGGCAGCATTATTCAGCTGTTCAGTCCAACGACCACCGCGGGGAAAGGGAACATTGAGCGTGCCCTCCTGCGCTCCAAAGTTAATCAGCACTACCACCGCCGGCTCTGTGTTGTTGTCGGGGGTGCGTTGATAGGCAACCAGCCCCCGCCCTAAATCGGATCTTTCATGGTGGAAATAGGCATTTCTGCTGCGCAGCGCTTGAAGATTATGGCGTAGCTGGCCGAGCTTTCGATAGAGCTGCACCAGGGCACGCCCACCAGGTTCGTAAAAATAATTCCAGTGCAATGGACGTGCGGCCAGGACACGCGAACCGCCATCATCGTGTTTACCATAGATCTCCCCAAACTCCTGACCCTGCCACAACAGGGGCACCCCGACAGACGTCATTAACGCAATAGCGAATGGCTGCATACGATACCAACGACTTCTATCCCGGTTGAACAAATCAAAACCACCGTGCCAGGGCGAGTGCTCGCCACTTTGAATGTACATCAGCCGGCTTTTGTCGTGCGACTCAATGAACTGCAAGGGTGCGACCGGGAAGTGATCACCGGTATCCGCATTGCTGTAATCCTGTGGCCAGGGGTCCAGCATGTCGATCAACAACATGTCATGCATGAAACCCTCGGGCACGCTGCTGCCACTGTCCCGCACCATGTCTTGTGCCTTAAGCATAGGCCACCAACGCTTACTGGCCGAAGTATAGGTCTCGCGCAGCACAGCTTTGGGTCGATCGAGGTACTCTGCTGCCTGGATGATGAGGCTGTAGTTTTCCCCCTGAAAACGCGCAATTCCCTTGCTGTACTGATAAGTATCGAAAACCAGGCGGGCATAGCCCTTACCTGTAGGACCATCGTAGATACCCGGCACATAGTCATAGCGAAAACCATCAAAATGCAACTCATCAAGAAAATAGGCGTTAACCGCATGGAAGTAGGCATAGGCAAACGCCCTATTGAAGTCGGTGCCGATACCGAACATGTCTTCCGCGAAAGGGCCTATCATGGGATTGTCTTCCCCCGCCTCCCAATAGACCTTGCGATAACAGAACTCGTCGTGCATGTGGGCATATACGGCATCGTGAATGACAGCGATCCCCTCCCCATGACAGGCATCCACTAGCGCTTTTAGCCGTTCCTTGCCGCCATACCGTTCCTCAATGGCGAAATAGCTCATGGGCATATAACCCCAGCGATAGGGCTCGGGGATATTAGTAACGGGCATCAGCTCAATACAGTTCACGCCCAAACCCTTGAGGTAAGGAAGGCGCTCGATTACACCATCGAAGTCATCGGCAAAATCATCCACCATCATTTCGTAGACAATCAGCTCATCAAGGTGCGGGACACGGAAGGCATCATCCTGCCACTGGCGGGCTGGTGCTGCGGGATAGTCAAAGGCCGATAGCGTGCCTGGGCCACTGGTGGTCGCAAAGGGGTCTGCGAAGTACGGCGCAAGTGTTTGACCATGACGCAGCAAACGGTATCGATAGAGGTAATGACCAGGCTGGCCCATGTTGCCGACCTGAGTCAGGTCGCTTAAACGACCGTTAAAAGTCCAGTGACCATATGGATCGCCATGATATTCGAGTTCCACAGACACCGCGGGAATCGAAGGCTCAAACTGATCACGGACGTGGATAATGTCCGCGAATAACCGGTACCCCTTCTCGGCAGTGATATTGGGCAGGTGAATCCCAAGCCGCACAGAATCCTCCTGCCCTTCTCCAACATGAGCACCTACTTGACTACGGTCTATCATCTGCTTACCTCCCTGGTTGCAATTTATTAGATTTACCTTCTTAAACTGTTGCCATTCATCTCCGAAACTTTTTTCATATTAGACGGGAGCTCCTGATTATTGAATCCAGGATATCACTCTGCTCAGGATTTCCTGACTTTCCGGGTTTATTCTGAAAGCGACAACCCCGGCGGCGAACTTATCTTGCTATCGTCACATTTACATATATGAAAGTGAAAAAAGTTACCATTATTGCTCGCATAGCTATTCAATCGAGCCACTGCCTATAACCCGTGGCCTGCCCGAACATTGGCGTAAATGGCAAATGTTGATAAGACCTCGTAACCAGAATTTAAACGGTTCTCGTCGTGTGCAAACTTCGCTCGGTGGCAACCTACTGTCAGAAATAAGCGACGAAGCCCTGATACGCCACGCTCATAGCAACCAGCCCAGGGGGAATTCTCATTACTGCGGGCTATACCAGTTGCCCAAAGCTGCCTGAGCAACAAATCGCCACGTACAGGTTCGATACGGCTCGCTACCAAAGGAACGGTTGGCCAATACCCCTTGAATATCCGGAAAAGGGGTCTACTCTTTAACTTAAATGCGCAGAATTCAGTACGCGGTGGTACGGATACACACAAGGGGGCGGAGCTGATGGCAAGGTTGTTTGTTGAGTCCGTAGTCGTTGACTTTGAGCGATTCGACTGGCTAGACAGGCTCGACGACGACATCATCCTCGGCGCCGGTGAGCGAGCGCCAAAAAGTATTGAAGTCCCGATCAAGGATGCACAGGAGATTGTGCACTTGGTAACCAGGCTGGTTCTCGATCTTCCGCGCAACACGACCCCCCAGGTGGTGTGGTCGCTCGGCGATAGCGAGTTGCTCGTCCACAGCGACAAGACAAAGATCGCTTGTTCGAGCGGCGTGGTCACTATCACCGCACAGGTCGAATGCGATCAATGCGAGCCGGTGCAGATACCGGTACCGCTCGGCGTTGGAACCAGGAAGGCTCCGGGCGGGCTGGTCATGACCACCTTCACCGATCTCGAAGGGCCCCGTGAGATCGTCGAGGTCTGGTCCGATGCAATCAACGCCTTCGCGTGGGAAACGCTGATCGAAGTCGCTCGGGTGATCGCCGCCCAGGTCGGCAAGGACTCGAGGGGGCGAGCGCTGGTGCCGGGAAGCATTGGCGCGGCCCCCGGCAAGTTGTTGATCCAACCCGTCGCTCGCCACACACTGAAAGTGAACATCTGACATGTCCCTCACCGACGAGCTCGACGCATTCTCGAGCCTTGCGGAAGCGGTTGGACTCACCGAAGACGGCGAACTGAAGGGGGCGTGGTTCGAAGATCCACTTGGCACCCCCAACGGCAGCACGCGCGGCCTCAGCTCGATCATGTATACGGACGCACAGCGCGATGCGCTGTTGGCGTTCGTCGACGACGTGCTTGGACCCCCAGACCGCGAGACCGAAGACGACGCTGTCTGGGTGCCGCTCTTCGCCGACTCTGGCGCAACCGTCTTCTCGGTTGTCGAAACGGTCGCTGGTGCCGCTCGTGTCGGATTCGGCATCGAGTATGCAAGCGGCACGTCGACCCCGTCGGTCGCCGTGCGCGCCCATGTGCCGGTATTCCAGTTTCCGCGAGAAGGCGGTGGCGCACTCGACATTTCTGGCTCACAGCCGGACTGGCTGCTCCTGGGCCGTAATGGCGGATGCATCGAACTTTCGCTCGACGTCAACATTTCCAACGATACCCCGGTGGCCGGCGAGCTGTTTCTCGGCGGGACTTTCCTGTCCGCGTCGATTCCGACCACCGCATCCGACACGTTCTCGCTGGGTGTCGGGCTGCGTCGGCTGCAACTGCCAGGAACCACAACGCCGCGCGACCTCGATCTCAACGTTGACTCGCTCGACGAGCTCGGCTCCGAAGTTCTCGAATTTCTTGCCGGGCTCATCCAGGCCCAGGCCGAGGCGCTGAACCCGGCCGAGTCAACCACTGCCCCCTTCGCTGCACTCTCGGCATTGCTCGGCCTTCGGTCAGTTCCGGGCATACCCGGTTTTCCCCTCGAAGACCTCTTCACAAACGGTACCTCAGCACTCATCGAGTGGTTGGAATCGATCTTTGATGACAACACGTCGCGGGATGCGTGGTTGGGCGAGTTTGCCAAACTCTTCGGCGGCACCACCAATGCCGCTCGTGATTCAATCGAGTTCACGGCGGGCGCAGTCACCGGCTCGGTAGGGTTGCGCACTGCGGCGGCGACAGGCGGTGGCATCAAAATCACGCCGTGGGTCGAAGTGGCACTGCACTCGAGAAATGGTGCCGAGGTCCGGGTAACGGCCGACGCGCTGACCGCAGACACCACCACGGGAAACGTGACCGCGTTGCCAGCCATGGCGGCCACTGCCGTGTTCGGGCGTGAAGCTGGATCATCAACAGACCTGTTGGTCGGCGACCCTGGCATCGGTTCGATACGCATCGGCGTCGCACTCATCGGCGGCCAGCCGGCTTTTGCTCTGACAGCACACAATGTCACCCTCGGCGGAACCGACCACACGGTTCTCGACCTGTCGAGCCCCGAGGCCGCGCTCGATGCCGCCAGCTCGCTCGTCGACACCGCCCTGCTCAACGCACTCACGGACCTTGGTAGACCGGGTGAACTGGCCGCTATTCTAATTGGCCTCGACCCGCCAACGGGCATCACCGCGTTGTCATCGGCCGACGTTCTGACCGACCCGCTCGGTGCTGTCCGGGATTATTGGGCCGCCCTGATCGCCAACAGCGCCGCTTTCGCCGACGTCCTGAAGGCCGCCCGCGAATTGATCACAGGACTGACCACTGCGCTCACCGGTGCTGGAACCGAGAGTAACCCGTGGATCATCGACATCGACCCGGTCGACCTGTTGGTGTGGATAGATGGCAACGAGATTGTCGTCGACCTTTCCGCTAACGTCATGACCCCAATCCTCGACGACTTCGAAGCTGTCGCGGGTGTCCGCACCAGAATAGCTCGGCTCGACGTCGTCAACCCAGCCGCTCGATTCTTCAGCAAGTTCGCCGGATCACTCGCTATCCGGCGAACAGACCGGGCCACTGCCCGGTTCGACCTCGGACCTGCCGATCTGTTGGCTGACTCGTTTGGTACCGAAGTAGCCTGGTCGGCCCGTGGTGGCTTGGCCCTTGCTTTGTTGGCACCCGGTCTCGCCCTCGAACTCGAAGGAATCGAAGGGTCCGAACTCGACTTGCCCGCGGTCAACATCCCGATACCGGTGTTCAACAGCGATGGGAGCGTGACCTTCGCTCCCGACTGGGATCAGATCGAGATGGCGGTCGCCACGCTGCTCGGTCGCGCCGCCTCACCGGTCATCGACGTACTTCTTGACCTCACCGGATGGGCGGGAGGCGGGGCACGCCTTCGCCTTGCCGAGTTGATCGTAGACCCCGAAGCTGCGATCCGTTCGTGGCTCGGCGATCTCGTGCTCGATTGCGACAACGTGCGCATCGCGCTAGGCCCGCTGTCCTATCTGTTAAGCGGATTCCGTCTCTCGACGCCGCTTGGTAGTGGCAACGAACGCGATCCTTTCCGGGCTGCGATTGCCGGCGAACCTCAAGCTCCCGGCCTGTCCGCATGGTTCGATCCGGGTTGTGCGCTACCCCTGCATCGCTATGAGCCGGCCCCCGGATATTTCGACGAGGCGGAACCACCCGAAGAAGGCGTGCTGGTTGCCGCGCTTCGCGACGCGGCGCGGGCTTTGCCCGACATACGAGATCTTCTGACCAGTCGCGACAGCCTCGTGGAGGGCCTGCGATCACTGGGTGAGCGCATGGTTGGAACCGACGGACTGATCGGTCAACCGGTTGCGCTACCGGACGGCGTAACCGGTATCGACCTGAATGGCTACAGCTACCGCGAACTCGTTGCACTGGGTGCAATCGACGCCGTCGCTCTCGAGGTCTTCGAAGCCGAGCCCGGCGCAATTGTCTACGTGGGTTGTGAGGACCTATGGGCCGACAACTTCGGCGCCGACAGCATCGACGCTCGCACGTCGACGCCCACACAGACCGTTGCTGCCACGGCCGATGGCACCTGGTCGGTGGCCCTGCCGCTTCCCGCGGATGCCGAAGCCGATCGTCCGGACCGGGGCGCTGTTGGCGAACAGGCTGCACGCCTCATCGCTGCGCTCGCAGGCCGCACCGCACCCATAACTGTCGTCGCGTTTGGAGCGGCGGGGGCAGCCGGTATCGCAGCGGCCAGCACGGCGACCAGCGTCGAACGAGTCGTCACCGTAGGTTGCCCGTGGGGTCCTTTGGCCATTGCCGGCTTTACCTCGGGACTAAGCGCCGATGCATTGCGCTTCCTTGAGCAAGTCCGTCGCCCGTTGGACAACGAAATCAGCGAAGAACTACTGGCGGGCGAAGTCGGCCCGATGATTCAGATGGGTCATGTTATCGATCGAGCGGTCACTGCCGCCGGATTCGGCGAGACCGCCCTGGGCGACATCCCCGATGCGAGCGCGCAGACCCGTCGAGCTGGCCTTGCCATAGACGCCGTGTTCGGCCTGCTCAATGCCGACGAGGTCGGTTTCGGTCTGGCCTCGTTGATCTCCGACTCGGTCGCATACCGTTACGAACTGCACGAAGACCCGCCGAGACCACCTGATGCCCTCCACGTTGGCGTTGATCTGCCGGTCATCGACCTGAATCTAGGCGGTGTGCTGGTTGGCGCCGGGGCAACCCTCGAACTGGTCTCATTCGACCGGGGTGCAACCGGTGACAGCTTCGAAATCCGTGACGATCAACAGGTCATTCTCGACCTGCACTTCGGTGTGCACGACGGCTGGCTTGTCGGTGGCCCGGGTGCTCTTCAGAGCGACGTCGAGGTGCGGTGGATGTCAGCTCGCATTCATCTCCCGCTCGGCGCCAGCACGAAGCCTGCATCGACCGAGCTTGTTTTTCACGAAGCCAGCTGTTTCGGCGTGCAACGCGAACGTTGGGTCGTCGAAATCGGAGCCGACGGTGTCGCCGCGACGCTGCCGACCTCTGAGGTCCACATCCTCATGTCCGAGGTCATCACCCGACTTTCGGCCGCGTCGGCCGATCTTGGCCAGCTGCTCGCCGACGTCGGCCTGATACGCGCCGGCGGCTACGACCCGCAAGGGCTTGATCGGTTAGTGTTCGACACCGCGACCACCATCGGCGACGCCCTCGATGATGATGCTGCAGGGCTCGCCGGGGTGCTTCGGCGCCTCACTGGCTTCGGCGGCACCGGCACCGGGATCGAGTGGACCATCGACGCGGCGACCGTTGCCGTCGACCTGCAGACCCGCACGATCGATATCGACCTGTCCCACGCTCCGGCCGACCTGCCAGCTATGGGCATGTCGATCGCGCTGAGCGCCTCCGGATTATCTGTCGATGGCACCCTGGGTGCCATCGACCCCGTAACGGGTGGCCTCCAGCTGAAGGCATCGCGCGACACGGCAACGTTGAGCAACAATGAACTCAGTGTGTGTTGGCAGCTGCCGGGTGCGTCGGCGCCCTCAACGATTGGTCTGCTTCCGCTCAGCGAGATCGATGACCTCATCAAGCTGACGGCGTCGCTTGTACCGGCGACGCTTATCATGAGTTTCCTCGACATGATGCGCACCCGGGTGGAAGAAGATGCACGCGTAGCTATAGACGATCTGCTCGACGGTCTGGATCTGCTCGGACCAGAGCCTGAATTTGGCCAGCGTCGGATTCTTGTGCCATGGGCGCTGTTCCTCGCTCCGGGTGCATGGCTACGTTATGCGGCGAGCGCATGGGTGGCCGATCCCCTTGGCCAGGCCGTGGCAACGCTGGAAGCTCTGGTCCCGCTGGTTGCCCCCGCTCGCATCGGGCCCGGATGGCCGCTCACCGACGATGTCTCGTTGACCTACGCGGTGGTTTCGGGACGTCTAAGCCTTGGGGTTGATGTCGCTGTAAGCCACACGCTCGACACCGCAGCTTTGCGAGCCTCGATCGCAGGCGGAATCTCGATCGACACCAGCGGAGCGGTGTCGCCGCTACTGTCTTCGTCGGTGACCTTCGATGATCGCGGACTCGCACTCGCGATCACTCCGACCGTGCGGCTTGATCTTTTGCGCCCCAGTCCGGTGACGCCCCTGCAGATCTATCCGGTGGGCCCAGGCATCGGGTCACTCATCGGAGCTGGCGCAACCATGGCGATCCCCGTAGCACTCAACGCGCTGATCGCAGAACGAAACAACGCGTCGGCGTCGCTGCACCGCGACGTAGCCCGAGTGGTGTTCGACGTGGGCGGCGCGCTCGACCTGCTCGACGCGGATCTGTTCGCCGAGGCAAAGATCACGGCCTTTGCCGTCGACCCGGTAAGTGGATTGACGTCGCATCTCCCGGCGCTCGCCGGCGCAGGTATTGCGAATTTGACATCGGCGCTGGACCCTGCCGGAACTCTCGTCACCGCAACCGGCGAGGGCGCGGGTCGGACCCGCCTCGATTTCGGTGTGACGTCAGCGGTCTCGGTCACGTTCGACGGCGGAAGCTCAGGTCCGGCAATCGAATTTGCGGGCGAGATCGATATCGACGACGTCGGCGTCCTGACCATTGATGAGGTGCGCCTTGGTGACAACGGCGTGCAGGTCTCCACGCACTTCATCGCCGACGGCTTAGATGTTGGCAATGGTCTCGAACTGATGCCGGTTGTCACTGTACGAGCGGGGGCCACCAGCACCGGGTTTGACCGGCTCATCGGCATCGGGCTAGCGACCGATGGGATAGGAGATCGGAGTGTCGAATTCCGTTGGGATCTCGACTCTTTACCGCCTCGTGCAGTCGTGGTCAGCCGGTCTGGCAGCACCGAAACCGAAGACAGCGACAGCGAAGATGTGGCACTTGCTCTGTTGTCGCTGGCGACATCGATGGCCGTAAGTGTAACCCTCGATGCCCTCGATCCTGTTGGCTCAACGGTAGTCGATGTCTTGCAGAACGTCGCCTTTACCGGCGGCACGGCAGCGCTCGATCCGCAGCTGTTTGCAGACTTCTCGGACCCCGATGCACTCCTGCACCGTGCCTATGAACTGGCCTTCAACCTCGCCGATGAGGACATCAAGATAACTATCGAGGGCAAGGTCGATGTCGGCTTCACCAAGACCGGAAACCGCGCCGGCGTCTTCGTCTCGCTCACCCCCGGCGAACGGGTTGCGCTGGGCAGCGGAGACCCGACCGTCGACCTTGAGATCGTCTCTAACTGGATTGCCACCCCGGGTGTCGCCCCAGGCCTGTCAGTATTTCTGATCGAAAAGGTCGGCGGTAACTTCAATCTTAATGCCTCGGTTGCACTCGCCGGCCTTGGGGTCCGGGTCGCGAAGACCGCGGGCCCGCTACTAGACCTCGGAATCATGGCCATCGACGCTATCGCGGTGCACGTCTACGGCGAAGCCGCTCCCGCCGCAATCGGTGCTGGCGTGCACCTCCAACTCGACGGTCTTGCGTTCATTCCTTCGGCAGCCAGTGGCGACAACGCTGTGGCGAACAACATCATGAGCGACGCCGCCGACTCGGCATCGCCGTCGACCCGACCTGCGTTTAGCCCATCACTTGCTGTGCAGAAAGCACCAGCTGGCGATGTCGGAGTCACGCTTCGGGCCGGCGAACCACCAGGCCCGTGGTGGGTAGCGATTCAGCGTCAGCTCGGCCCGCTTTATCTCGAACAGTTCGGGTTCAATGTCACCGAGGCCAGCGGTTCGGTCACTGGTATCTCGTTGCTGTTCGACGCCCGGATCTCGCTCTTCGGACTTAACGCCGAAGTCGATCAGCTCGGCCTGCACTGGCTGGGTGGCGATGTCTTCGATCTCTACAACTGGGCCGTCGATCTACAGGGCCTCGCGGTCTCGGGAGACTTCACCGGCATTTCCATCTCGGGCGGGCTCCTAAAGACCGACCTCGATGGCTCCATCGGCTACGTTGGTATGCTGATGGGCCGTTTCGGGGTCTACGGGCTGTCACTCTTCGGTGGCTACAGCGACGACAAAGGATTGCCTTCGTTCTTTGTGTTCGGAGCCATCGTGGGCCCAATCGGCGGCCCACCAGCGTTCTTTGTCACCGGCATCGGTGGCGGACTTGGCATAAAGCGAGGGCTGCGGGTTCCTGACGACCTCTCGAAGTTCGGCGAGTATCCATTCATCAAGGCGCTCGACCCCGCGGCATCGGCGTCACAGAGCCCGCTCGAGGAACTGCGTCAACTCGCCGAGTACTTCCCACCCGAAGCCGGCAACATCTGGTTTGCGGCCGGGATCAGTTTCACAAGCTTTGCGCTTGTCGATGGTGTCGCCGTGGTTTCGGTGTCATTTGGCAACGGGCTCGAAATAAATCTGTTCGGCCTCGCTCGGCTGGCACTTCCCCGACCCCAGGCCGCGCTGGTTTCGATCGAACTCGGTCTGCTGGCCCGCTTCTCAACCGCCGAGGGCCTGTTCCTCATTCAGGCACAGCTCACTGACAACTCGTGGCTGCTCTATCCGGAAGTCCGCCTCACCGGCGGGTTTGCCTTCGCAACGTGGTGGAAAGGGGAGAACGCCGGTCAGTTCGTTCTGACCCTTGGAGGGTATCACCCGAGTTTCTCGCGCAATGGCTATCCCGTGGTGCCCCGCCTGGGTCTCGAATGGCGAGTCACCAACGACATCGTTATCAAGGGCGGCTCGTACTTCGCGCTGACATCTGAAGCGCTAATGGCGGGGGTCGAAATCGAGGTCAGTGCGGACTTCGGTTTCGTCTGGGCCAAGATTGCCTTCGGTGCCAACGCCATTGTTTACTTCGACCCGTTCTATTTTATGGCCGATGCCTACGCCCGTATCTCGGCCGGGTTAAAGATCAAGACCTTCTTCGGTACGATCCGCATCAGCATTTCGATCGGAGCCCGCATCGAAGTCGAGGGGCCGAGCTTTCACGGCAAGGCCGCAATCGAGATTGGCCCGTGCGATATCACCGTGCGATTTGGTGACCGACACTCGGAGCGCGGCACGTACGTCGACTGGAGCGGATTCGTGCCCAAGTACCTTGAACAGGCCGCGCAAGGTCGGGCAAGTGCTATATCTGCAGTAACGGGCAAGGGAAGCCTTCCAGCCGCAACCGATGGCAATACTTCAGCTCCCTCGTCCGATGGTAGTGCCGCCCGTCCCTTTGAGGTCTTCGCCGAGTTTGAAATGGCAGTAGTTACAACCGTGCCGACTATACGCTTCGACTTCGGCAGCGCTGGTGGCAGCAAGACGGTTACACCTAAACTCCCGAACGGCACCACCGTCGGGCTCGGTCTGAGCCCGATGAACGCCAGCGATCTCACATCGACGCTGGCCTTTAAACTCGAAATTAAAGCTGGTTCGACGTGGACGGACCGCACCGCCGACCTGGCACACCTTGTTAAGAACATGGTTCGGGACACAGCGGTGACCGAGGGGCCGACCTTCGGTGTCGAGGCCTTTCCTATTGGTGTATGGGGGCTGCCGGAAGACACTGAGCAACCCTCGAGCCCTGTGCCAAAAGGTGATGTCATATTTGCCGGAAGCCGGCTCAAGTTAGTCGCCATAGCCAGCCTCGACGGTCCCGCCGGTCCTGAGATCGACTACTACCGTGTCGAGAGCGGCCGGCGGCCTTTGCCCCTGTCGGCTACGGGATCGAGCCGCAACAACCTGTTGGCCGAGGCCTCTGCACTTGGAGTGGTTGAGGTTGCGACGACAACCGCGGCTGCGTTGGCGTTGGCTGAGACTCACCTGTTTTCTGACCGACCGAATGCGTCGGTGCACGGCCTGATAAGTCAGGGCCAACGCAGTGCCACGGCCAGGGCCTCATACGTCAGGTCGCGCACCGCGCCACCACTCTTCGGCACTCTGGCCGAAGGCCTTGCCCCGTTGAACGACAAGAGGGGTGAGACGACCAAAATGCCAGCGGCATCAGCGCCGACTGCCAAAGTGCCGCGAGCACCCTTCGTAACCGGTTATATGGTCGGCGGCGCAGGCGTGGGTGCCCGAATTGATGCCACAACGGTTGCCGACGGCAGGATCAAGCGTCGACCAGCTCCGTCGCTCGACTCGGTTCGAGGCCGTATCGGTCGCAGTTTGCCGATTAAGCTAACCGCCACAGCCGCACCCCCGGTACTCGGCGACGCGACCGTAATCGTTCGAGGCAAAGTTCCGCGAACCGACCTCAGTGGCGTGGCTCGCTCCTATCGCGGCGGCCATGTCGGTTCGACCGTTGGTGGCGTACTCGTCGAGGGTCTTTCCTCCCGGGTATCGCCTCGTGCCTCAGGTCGTCGGAACCGCCCCCGGGCGCTTGAACCGGGCAGTCGGCTGCGCGCGGGCGACGTAGTCACGCTTCGTCTTCCAGACGCCGCGATCGACTTAGGCGATGAAAGACCATCACTGACAGTCGATGGCAATGCCCGGGTTGTCATGTTAAAGGGCAACGGATTTGTCGTTGGCGATCGGGTTGTCAGCGACGACACGATTGAGGTCGCGCCGTGCACTGCAATTGTTGCGGTGCATGCGAATGGGGGGGCGGGCGATATTGGCAGCACAGGAGGTATCAAGGTCCTCGGCTGGCACGACCAGTCACGGGTGGCCCGCCTCGGTGGGCGCTCGGCAATAGCATCGGGTTGCGTGATCAACGTCGAAGGTGCAACCGGACGCTCACGCGTCGGCTGGGCGGTCGCGGGTGATGTTGTCCGAGGTGCAGCTGCAGTTGTGACTCGCTTCGAATCAGCCGTGCGAACTGTTGGCGTCATTGTCCGCAGCACTGACGCCCAACGACTTGAAGACTTCGGCATCGAATTGCACGGCGCGACGCGAGTCACAGCCGCAGGCAAACCAGTTGCGCCAGTGATTGTGCAAGCCGGTGCTCGCTCGATCATGCTGTTCGAAGTTGACCCCGATTCCGAGCGTGCCGAGATCTTCGTCCGCGCCACTGCAGGAGGCACACGACAGATAGCCGGGGTCCTCGGCTCTGCCGCACATGTTGACGATCTCGCCGATCTGGTCGCCGAGCGTGGCGTCATTGCCGTCGTTGCTCGACTGCGTGCCGCGAGCGGTGATGGATGTTCACTGAAGTGGGATGGCCTGGCTCAGCCTGTGTCCCCCGGCGGTCCGCCGACAGGCGCCACACCTTCGACCGGGTCGGCCACGTCGGCGGGCGTCGCCCAACCGGGTACTCGCTCGCGATCCGTCCGAAAGAAAACTGCAAAGAAAACACCGGCCAAGAAGGGCACAACCAGGAAAGGCACTGCGAAAAAGAGCAAGGCAAAGAAGGCCGCCGCGAAGAAGAGAACTGCTAAGCGAATGAATGGAGAACACTGAGATGGCTGTCGAGGAAGGAAAGTTCCAGCTCTACACCAGCATCACGCCGCCGCTCGAAGCGGGTGACTGGCGTCTGGTGGCAAGTCAGAACCTCCAGGCCCAAGCGTCAACGGGAACGTTAACGTCGAGTGATCTGAAAGTCGATAATGCAAACATCAACTTCCGGGTGCGATCGCCGCGTTACCTGATGCCACCGGATCAGGTGCTCTCCACCTATCCACCGGCCAACTCATTCGGAAGCTATGGCAGCCGCCTGCCCCAGGTCGTTATCAAACGGCGGACGCTTCCCTGGGAACGCCACCTCGATGATGCACCCACTGGCACACCGTGGCTCGCTTTGGTTCTCATCGCCGAGGGTGAAGCCAGGCTCGACACCGGAGTTGGTGTTGCGGACTGTGTGACCGCAGGGAAAACCCTCACAGGCGTCGCCGATGTCGAGAAGGGAAATCGACTGGTCGTGCGCAAGTCGGTAATCAACAAGGTGTTCCCGACACAAAACGACGTGGAACTTCTCGCCCATGCCAGAGAGGTCGACATCAGCGACACCGAGCTGATGATGGGCGACGACGATGGATTCCTTGCGGTGATCATTTCGAACCGCCTGCCGCTTCCCGCCAAAGACGAAAACGGCGGCGAAGTTCCCGTTAAGTATCTCGCCTGTCTGATCAACCTTGAGGCACAGTTCGAGGACCTGCTCGAAAAGTCACCTGACCCCGTTCCGGCCTTCGCAACCGATTTCCTCTTGTCGGATGTCGCCTACGTGGCCAATGCGACTGCCGACGACCACCTTACCATGGGCACCGCTGCATCACCGGGTCGAGTCAAACCACCCCAGTTCGAGTTTGACCCCAACGCAGCGGGACCAGCACCGCGTGCCCAGGCGCAGGCCACCGGTTCCAGCACATACACCGCCAAGTCAGGGGTCGCGGCAACGTCGGGCGCGACCCCAAGCGCCGAGCGCTCGCGGTGGTCGACAACAGCGCAAGTACAGCTTTCATCGACCGAAGTCTCGCTGCAGATGGCCCGGGACTTTCGCACCGTCAAAGCGGCTGATGCCGCGCTGCTTGATCCCGAGTTTCGGTTTCCCGTGCTGATGCACTGGAGTTTCACGACGACCGGCTCAACGACCTTCCGATCGCTGATGGAAGATCTCGACTCGGGGCTGCTCGGCGACGTCGGTGAACAGCCATCGGAGCTCACCGGCCGTCTTCCACTTGAAGTCGTAGAGAGCGGACACGTCGGGCTGGGGCACAAGACACGCGAAGGCGATGACGTACGCTCGTGGTATCGCGGCCCATTGGTACCGCACCCAACCGTTTCTGCGACCACCGAGCGGCTACCACTTGCGCACAGTTCCGACCAGCTGCGCATAGTGATTCAGGATGGCCGTGAAGATCTCTCCATTGCCGCAGCATTCGAAGTCGGCCGGCTGCTGTCGCTGTCTCAGCCGTCGATCATCGCGTCGCTTATGCGATGGCGCCAGGGCCAGTACCACGCGGCTCGAGCAGCGACGCTGGTCGAAGTCAACCGTCCATTCTGGGAAGACGTCCTCGGTGCCGGCTTCGTGCTCGACGACTTCTACCGGCTCGGCCCGGCAGCGGGCCGATTCCTCATCAACGCCATAGCTACCAACCCCGGGACCTTCCTCGGAGCGCCTCGTCCACTGGTGACGGCCGGACGACCGCTCGAGATCGAGGGCGTGCCATCTGATGTCCTGGCAGCGGGGCTTGGCTTAGGTCAGGGAGTATTCAGGGGCGATATTGGAGCCATTCTGGAGAAGGTGCGAGCGGTCAAAATTCCGTCGATCGACCTCAATCTCAAAGACCTCGGGAAAGTCGGTATACGCGAAGGTCTCGAAGCGACTCTCGATAACCAACGCATCGACCTCGTATCCAACTCGTTGGCCACCAGGTTTGTCATCGACCCAGGCACGGGCCCGGCATTCCCCGCCATTGACCGCGCGGCCGAGGTGGTCGTCCCGGACGTGCTCGATGTCATTCTCGCCGCAGCCGATGACGCCGACACAACCGACAGCCCTGCGAACAAACCTGGAGAGGAGATCGACCAATGATCAATCACAACGTTGACATCGTTGAAGGGCTCGGGTTGAAGCTTGAGGCTGCAGCAGCGTCACCGCATGCTCGGTTCAAGACTGACGATGACACGGCGATGCCAGCCGAGCTGAGAAACTGGCTGGTCCGACTGCGCCTGCTCGAGGGCGTACCATTCGCCAACCTCGTGGCCGACAGCGAGCTGCTTCCACTCGAGTCGATCCGCTGGTTCTACCTCGATCGCCGATGGACCGATGCGCTCGTGCAGGGCGCACTCAGTGTCGGCACGGTGAACAGCGATGACCGAGTTCAGCTCGCCGCACAGTACAACGCCATCAGAGCCGAGCTCGATACCGAAGAGCGCAACGTGAGGCTGCAATCCGACGCGAGCCGACGCGCAGGGGGCGCAGGACCCATCAGCGGGTTCCTGTTGCGCTCAGCAGCAGTCTCCGGCTGGCCGGGACTGCACGTGCGAGCATTTGATGTCGATCCCGCAGAGGGTGACGAAGCCCGATTTAACGACGACGATGACCGCCGCATCCGCCTGCTGCGCCTCGAGCGTCTGGCACCAGCAGTCCTGCTGTGCCTGTTCGACGGTATTCCAAAGGTTGTCCATATTGAAGAACCACGCCAGGGCATCCAGTTCGGTTTCATGCACGCAGACAACGGCACCCAGCGAACGGCCACGATTCGTCCACGAAACAAGGCAACGTTCGAGTACATCTCGAACAACGTCAACAACGATATCGATGTGCCTTTCCGTGTCGGATCCTCGGGCGTCGTTGACATTCGCCGACTCTCCAATGCGCTTGCCGAGAAGCCCGAGACCGGCGCGGCCGATGGTCTCGACAGCGCCGAATATGCGTTGCAATTGATCCGCTTTCCCTGGCGCCAGGTGTTTGGTGACGTCGAGAACAAAGACGTCGTCCAGGTTTTCCATCCAACGATCAGTTACACCGACGCGATCAACGCCACGTTCACGCTGTGAGGACTCGTGATGTTTAAGTTCCTGCTCAAACCCAAAAATCTCAAAGAAGCGGTCTTCAGCCAGCGATGGGCCGCGTTGGTCCGTGCCGACGTCGACCTCGGCACGATCGCGACGTGGGACCCGACCCTCAATCGCAACCGACGGATTCTGGTACCGATCGATTTGCAGGCCTACGTTGCGGTCGAGGGCTCATCAGAAACCGTTGTTCCGGTTACCGGGGGACCCGGCGATCCCGAGCCGTTTGCGGACGGAACCAGGCCCACCCCAGGTGTCCATCTGCATTGGGCCATGCCTGACGCCCTGCTGCGTGGAGCCGAGTCAAAAGAGGGTCGCGAGCTGGAGATGCCCAATCTTCCCGAGCGATGGGTGGTGCTGCGAGCGCTGTTTCCGGTCGGGCTGAACCGGCCGCTGCTGCGGGGCTGGGTGATCGATGCCCGGAAAGGATCGGTGACATCACTCGATGGCTTCGATGGCACAACCGAAAAGAGTGATGTTCGCCCGGCCTTTGATCGTCTCGACGGTACGGTTGGTGGATCACCGCTGTGGACAGCGTCATACGCCGCCAGCGCCGGGCGTTTTGGTTTCCACGACCCGCTCGATGACCTCCAGGACCTTCAAGCGACAGCCAAAGAAGGCTTTACGAATGATGTGGCAACCTACGTTGTCGCCGGCTGGTCATCCGACATCACTCTTGACCCGTTGTATTCAACCGGATCGTCCGAACTCTTTGATCTGCTCGACGAGTTCGGATGGCATCTGGACCCCGAAGCAGACGAATCGGTCGTCGAGCCCGATACGCCAGTACTCAACCGACTTGAAGCCGTTGGCATATTTGACCGCCCCGCCGAGGCACCGCTTACCGAAATTGTTGCCAAGGGGCGTACCGAGACCTTTACCTACGCCGACATTGCACCCGTATCGGCGTTACCAATCGACGATCCGGCCCGGGTCGTGATTACCCAACGACCACCGCGCTTTTCATCGTTGCTGCACGGTATGGTGACCGGTGTGCCGGTCGGCGAGCTCCCTGCGCGCATCGATGAACGTCCCGATCCGTCGGCGCTATCCATCGCAATAGGCCACGACACCGATGATATTGTTGCCGCGCTTGGGGCCGCCACACTGGGAACGAGCACTTCCGAACGTAGGGCGTCTGAGATGCTTGCGGCAGCGTTCACCAGCGACCTGCTCGACCGCCTCGGTTCACCCGACGGCATGCGTGATATCGCAGAACGCGAACACGCCGACACCTTCTGGTCGCTTCCGGGCAAACCGTTGCCGGCTTCCAAGCCCGATGAGTTGCGGGTCGAAGACTCCACATCGACCAGCGCGACATCAGTAGGTCGTAAAGGGCGCACTTCGGCAACCCGATCCACAATCGGCATCAACCCGGTCCCTGCCTGGCGTGACAAGGTTCATTTCGCCGCACCGGGTGCGGCGCCGAAAGCGGCGGCCGAGCGAAGCAATAGCACGGATAGAATCACCGCCGCAGTCAACGAACGGCGTACAGTTGTGCGGCCCGCTCCCCGAATATTCCGGCCTCAGGCGCCGATCGTGGCTGTACGTGGTGCCCGGCCAAGTCTGCGCCATCACCACGATGGACTCTATGACGACGCAGGCAGGCTGCGTTGTCGTTACCCCAGCGAAGCGGTGAAAAGTATCAAGGGTGTCGTCGAGGCTGCCGACCTGGTGCCATCACTTGGCTCGGGATCGCTGCCGGCCGAGGTCCTGACCGTGGTACGCGAGGCAATGATCCTCAACCCGTACTGCAGCCGATGGCTGGCCGACATCGCAGCGAAGGAAAAGACTGCGGATCTCCCGAAGTATCAGACCCGCATCCAGGGCGAGATGTTGCGCATGTTCTCGCCCGACGGTCGCTATGACGGCACCGGTGAATACACACTGTCAACGGCGCCCTTGTCGACGCGGGCGCGGAGCCCTCGAGCGGTCGCTGGCGATGCGTGGGAGACGGTGTCCTCGTATGACACGATCGTTAACCGCCAGGTCGCATCCGAGCTTGCGCAGGCCTCGTATCTCGTTGGCACATCACCGAGTCCGCTTGGAGTCACGGCCTGGCGACAACCCTGGGTACCACTGTGGCTGGAGTGGCGAGTTGAACTTGTCGGTTCGGACACACTCGATGACTGGGATCTTGGCGATCTCGACCTCACTCGCAACAGTGGTGCCGCTTCGAACCCCAAGGCGTTCGACTTTGTCGGTCGAAGTCCGGTCGGACGCGGCCTGACCAACGCGCTGCATTCAGGCATTGACCGTTGGATCAAGGCCGAGCAGGAGCGCGATGCGACCGAAGCCGTGCTCGACGATGCGCAACAGTCAGCGCTCGAATCCCTGGCGGACTTCCTGGAACCACTGGATCTTGCGTCGGCGTCACTCGACGGAATACGTGAACAACTACTTGGCATAAACTATGTTGGCAATCTCAGCTCCGGGGACGGCGAAGATGACACACCGGTTGCCTCCGCTGCGCCAACGCCCATGTTCGGCGGCACGCTCCGCATTGTCGAGCTGCGTCTGGTCGATGCGTTCGGGCGCATCCTCGATGTACCAGTATCAACCGCGCAGACCACATCGACCCTCGCAGTTGAAGGTGCCCCGGCCGCGATCAGGATCGCACCGCGGATACAGCACGGCGCCCGCTGGTTGCTGCGCCTTGTTGACCCGGGCTACAGAGGCGATCCCGCGCTCGCGCCTGAGGCGTTTGTCAACCAGCTCGAACCGACACTTGCCGTAAACCCCGTCGCCGGGTTCCTGCTTCCCGACCATATAGACGAGGCGCTCGAGGCGTTTGATGTCAATGGTGATGCATTGGGTCAGCTGAGCCATCACGAGATCACCGGCGCCGTTCGCTGGGAACCAGCGCCAGGCCGTCCCATACCACCCGGCGCGGGACCACTGGTTAACCTTGCGCCTGGTGCGTTGCCCATGGGGGAGATCGCGGCCGGCGTCGTTCGTTCCGATGTGCAAGACCGAGCTACAACGACGCCGAGCACCGATAGTTCGTTGACGTCGCTGCTGCGTGCCATCGACACCACCCTGTGGACCATCGACACCTACGGGACCCTCGGTTCGACCACCGTGGCCGGTCTTGTTGGTCGGCCCATAGCGGTCGTCAAGGCGACCCTGCGTCTCGACATCCCCGATGATCTCGACGAGGTCATCGTAACCGCAGCAGGCGGTGTCGATGAACGCCGAGCCGCATTCGATGCGCTCAAGGAGCAACGATTCCCAATTCGTCTCGGTGACCTGCAACGAAGCGATGATTCGCTGCTGGGGTTCTACATCGATGATGACTACGACCATTTCCACATGGTTGACAAAGTGGTTGCTTCAACCGCACGCGATGTCGGTTGCCACCGGGGCCAGCTCGGCCTGCTTGGCACGGTTTCGACCCCCGACATCGTTCCCCTTTCCCATCCGATACTGGTACCCGAAGACACCGTCTATGTGCGTCCAGGTCAGGCGGTTCGGTTGACGATGCTCATGCTTCCTGCAGGTCGAGTGCATCTGACGTCAGGGATATTGCCCCGCAAAGCGCTCGCGCTCAGTGACGCCTGGGTGGCCAAAGGACTGCAGCGGGTCATCCCATCGGTTCGAGTCGGGCCGGTACTGGTCGATCCCGAAGAGATCCGGCTTCCCAAGGTCAGTCTGTTGGGTGACAAGCAGCAGTTCACCAGGAGAACCGGCCCGCTCACGTGGCGGGATGACCCCATTATCTCCGCAACACAATCGGCGCTGCTGCCCCGCATGCCGCACGAGATCCAGGAAGGCTGGGTGCGGATCGTGAATGGAGACGAATAGTGGCTGATTCCGATTCTGAGTTTCCTGGCGAAACCGACGAGCAGAAAGCGCTGAGGCGGCGGGCGGCTCGCAGAGCGACCAAGAAGAAGAACGCCGATGCCCGCGAGTCATTCCTGGCGTCAAGTTCTGGTTTTGTCGATCACGACGCCCTGCGGAAGTCGGTGGCATTGCTGAAGGAGCGCAAGGGACTTAGTCCCAGCGATGAAGCAGCGGGCGACGATGCTGACGTCACGGCCGGGGCGCCAGGACCACGCGCTCTTGCGGCACCTGCGCCGCGGGCCTTCCCGGCGAACAATGTCAACCGCTGGGTACCTATTGGTCCATCGGCGGTTCGCCGAGGTGAAGCGGAGGGCAGGCCCCGGGTTTCGGGTCGGGTCAGAGATCTTGCCGTGAGTACAGACGGACAGCGGGCCTACGCAGCGACTGGTAAGGGCGGCGTTTGGTACACCGGCGACGGAGGCGCAACCTGGGAGCCCATTGGTGGTTGGGCCAGGGAGCCGCGGAACATTGGAGGCAACACCAGCGCATTTTCATCGGGCTGTCTATTGGTCTCGTTCGGTGCTGCGGCTATCAACGAATTCGTGATGGTCGGAACCGGAGAGATTGGAGCGTTCCAAGGGCCGGCTAATGCGGCGCCCATGCGCGGTATGGGTGTCCTCGTCGCTTCCGCGCCAAGTATCCCGACAGTGGAGACCGATATATGGGAACCGGCAACTGGGATAGCCGGAGCCCCACCGCTTGAAGGCGTGTCGATCGTGAGAATGGTTCGAGTTCCAATTCCAGGAGTCGTTGCCGGGCAGAACGGCGATCAGGTGATCGCAGCGACAACGGGAGGACTGTTTCTCGGTACCCGAACTGTCGCAGGAGGTGTTGGCAGTTTTGCCTGGGCGCCCCTTGCATCACCTGCGCCGCCGCCCGTGCCAGCTGGGGTAGCGGCGGTTCTGGACCCCACTGACCTGATCTACGTGGGCTCACGGCTGTTCGTTTGCTTCCGAAGTTCGGGCGTTGCCGTATCCGATAACAACGGAGCTACATTCAGGTGGTTAACAACCCTCAATGCCGGGCTACCCGCTGCTAGCGTGTTGATGGGACGCATGAGTCTTGCCGTCAATGATGATAACAATGCCGTATACGTCCTGGGCGAAGTCGACACAACTCCGCCTCCTGCTGCGAATCGTACGCCGGTTGCACAAATATGGCGGATTGCGAACCCAGCAATCGCTGCGCCTGCGACGCCGGTAGCAGCGCCCCTGGCGGGGGTGCCAACCAGCGCTCAACTCTGGGGTACCGGAAACGGGAGCCAGCGTGACTACGATCAGGCGATCGTGGTCACGACCTATACGCCAGTGGCTGTTCCGCCGCCACCGCCGCCTCCCGTCAGAAACGATCGGATCTACATCGGCGGCTCATTGACCTGGTTGACCAACTGGAACGCGTCCATTTGGGCCTTTGATGTAGCTGGAGCGGCGCTCGTGCCTGCACCTGGAGTTTCTGATCAACCAGCAGGCACCACCCACGGGGCAAGCACCCTTGGACTTATCGGCAATGCGATCCACCCCGATGTTCATGCGCTTCGCAAGGCGACAAGCGCCGATGGCACTCGCCAGATATGGGTTGGATGTGACGGGGGCGTCTTCGTATCACTCAGCAATGGTCAGGTGAACACATTTGCGTCACGTAATGTCGGCTTGGCGTCGATCGAAGCCGGGTTCGTTGCATCACATCCAACATCGAGTCACTTTGCGATGCTTGGCTGCCAAGATAATGCGGTGCAGGTGCGGGTCGGAGAAAGCGTCTGGGAAGTCAAGTCGGCCATGCTAGGCGATGGCGGTGGCGTGATATTCCATCCGGTACAGTCACACTACGTCATGGGCCAGTGGATCCAGGGAACATGGGCGGCCGACCCGATCTCACGATACGCGGCGCCAATCCACGCCCCGCCAGGTGGAGTTGCTGGCGGCGCGGAAAATACCGGGTCCGCCTTCTATTCGGGAATTTCTGCGATTACCATCCAGCCCGCTGGCAACCAAGCGCGTATCGCACTTGGAACTAACCGTGTGTGGGTGACCGACAACCTGGGCACCTCGAATCCGAACACGTGGAGGGTACTGCCAATCACCCCACCCCCACCCCCTGTACCTGCACCTGCTCCTGCTCGCGATCCACGACCCGGTAACCGGAATAATAGCACTGCTGCAAATCTACGATTTGGCGTGCCACTGCCACCGGCAGCAATTGTAAATGCGACTCCAACAGGAGGACTTGGGTCGGTGATTACTGTCAAATGGGTTAATTCGACCACACTACTCGCACTCTATTCACTAGGCATCGTCCGCTACGTGGAGAGTGGGGCGTCAACAGGTCTCTGGACATCGACGATCTTGCTGTCACCCGGAATGGCGCTGCCTGCAGCTCCATTTGTGATTCCGGCCGCCACGTTCTTCACCGACATCGAACCGGTTCCGGGCAGCAATGACTTCTATCTCACGTGCACCGGTCAAACTAGACCATGGGTTCCGGCAAGACCGGCGACACCAGCGGTGCCGGCGATCCCGCCCAATCCGGCGGTGCCAGCAGTGCCAGCCGTAGCAGCGCAACCGCCAGTAGCTGCAGCCGACACGTGTTTCTACTTCGATGCCTCAGCCGCGGCCGGGGCCGGAGCTTTTCTAACCACTGGACTCGGCCAGACCTTGCCTGTAGTGCCAGCCACAGGCGTAAGCCCGATCGACCCCGCATACTCGGTTGTCGTTGACCCAGCCAACGTGAACAACGTTTATGTCGGCACGGTAACAGGGGTGTGGCAATCTACCAAAGTCCCCGGTAACCCTCCCACTCACCCTGGCGGTTGGGCTATCTTCGACAACGGGCTACCCGAATCCACGGTGCAGGACCTGACGATTTGGACCGATCCTGCCGGGGGAGCGACTTCGCCCCGGCTGCTTCGCGCGGCACTGCAATCGCGTGGTGTGTGGGAGGTTGACCTCGCGAATCAGGAGCCGGTTCGCACCTATCTGCGATTGCACGAACGCGACGATCGACGTATGTTCCCCACACCCCTCAAGAACCCGCGTCGGCATCGAAACGCACCCGACGTGTCGATAACACGAAGCCCCGACATTACGATACGGCCGGAGGCGCCAGTAGCCAACACGCCATCGTTTCGCGGCACAAACCTGGTTAACGGCACACTGACATACCAGCTGTGGACCTTCCAGACAGCCTTCCGCTGGTTGTTCCCCAGCGTTGTTCCCGATGGTCGATGGACCGACCAGTTCGGCGATCTTATCGAGCGCCATCGCCGCACCACGCCTGGCATACCCAATCCAGGATCGCGTCGGATCGATGCCGCGTTGTGGAACTCGGTCATGGCGGCTGCGCAGGATGAAGCGGCCAATCCTGGTGTCTACCGTGCGCCCTGGCAGAACGCCCTGGCGCCCACCTCGCCAGGCACCGAGATCGACCTTATGGAGACCGTCGTTCCGCGCCGGGATCTAAACAACATCTGGCAGGTATACCGCGAGCGAAGCACGGTGGACGTATTGCTGCACCATCGCGACACGCGACCCGTCGCGGCGAACGGGGCAGCTGCAGTGCTACTGTGGCGCACGCACAGAAGCGGCGCCACGCTCACAGCTACCGATTGCTCGGCGATACCTGCCTATGCCCGAAGCTTGTTCGCTGGGCCCGCCCTGCCCACACCTGCCGGATGGAATGTCCAGTTGGCCGCCGACGGAACTCCTCTGCATCGCCTCGGCGTTCCTCTCGCGGCCCGGATGCCCCGATCGGTTGCTATCAATATCGACCTTTCGGGGATTCCCAGTCGCAACCACGTAATGCTACTAGCGCTCTCGGGTTCGACCGCCGACCAGTTTTCCGCGGTACCAACGGGCCCCATCGATCGTGTCGATCGTTTCGTGCGAAACTGGCCCCACGCCGCGGCGCGTTTGATCAGTTGCTGGACTCGTCCCGGTACCCAAATTCACTAAGCGCGAGGGAAGAACTTATGGAACTTGATGCTCTGACTTTGCTTATGTTGCTGGTTGCGGTGCCGGCGGCATTCATGTTGTCGTCGGCCGCTGGACTCGGAGGGTCGCTGATACTAGTGCCCTCACTGGCCGCGATTCTGGGCACAAAAGAGGGCGTGGCGCTCGCGGCGTTACTGCTTGCTGCGAACAATCTCGCCAAGGTAGGCGCCTATTACAGGACGTTGCCGATCCGAGCTGCGGCAATGATCGCTCTCGCCGTTATGGCAGGAGCGGCTGCCGGCGCGGGACTGATGGTTAGAGCACCCGAATCGTGGGTCACAGGTGTGGTAATCGCGGCATTTTTTATAACGTTTGCGGCCGATTTTTTGCCGGTAGGACCCGTCCGCAAGAGCTGGGCCGGTGCCCTGGCTCTGGCGTCGGGTGCGACCTCAGGGTTCTCGGGCATGTCGGGCCCACTCAAGGGGGTGTCGATCCGCAGCCTGGGTTTGCAGCGCCAATACTTCGTAGGGGCAGCTGCCATTGTTTCGCTGGCCGGTGACACGACCAAGGCCGTGGTCTTCACCCATTCTGGCTTGCTGGGTCAGTCCGAGCTATTGCTTGCCGCGGGGTTGATCCCGGTCATGATCGCCTCGACACTTGCCGGCCGCACGATCAACCAACGAGTCGGCGAGCAAGGCTACGCGGTGCTGTTCTGGGCCGTCATGGTCGGCTACGCTGGTCGACTGGTCCTCGCAGCATGACCGGCTCATCCAGTTCCGGCAACAAGACCGGAAAGATGCACGAATGCGCTAATGTGCAGTCGAGTTGCAAAAGGAACCACAATGACGGCCCGGCTGCAATGGCAGCAGACAAGCCTGACTTCGACGAACGAGAATCCGAGGCTACCCCGGACCGCAAGACGTCGGGGCCTCCGAAAAGGCGTCGCCGTTCGTTGCCGCCGTCGTCCACGCCGCCATCAACGCCCGATGTTGTGCCTCAAGAGATTGCTGAACCTGAACCCCCCGAAGAAAATTCATGACACGGATTCTCACCGATATTGCACTCGGCCAGGTGGCGACCGGTGCCCAGACAGGCACGGTTTCTGAACCAAGTCTCGCCGTCTCGGGCAAGCGGATGCTAGTAGCCGGTAACTGGTTCTCATCACGTTCGACTGATGGCGGTTCGACCTGGACCTTCGTCGACCCCTATACCGAACTACCCACAACCGGCGCGGGCGTGTGCTGCGACCAACTTGTTCACTACTCGAAATCCCGGCGTCTGTGGATCTGGCTGCTGCAATTTCGCAAGTCTGCAACCGGCAACATCGTGCGGGTGGCAGTGAGCTGGAATGGAGCGCCAGGATCGTGGACATGGTGGGACACCGCACCAAGCGATGTCGACCCGGCGTGGACCAATTTGTGGTTCGACTATCCCGACCTGGTCGAAACCGCCGACCGGTTGCTGTTGTCCTTCAACATGTACGGGGTCGCAAACGACCGCTGGGAGCGAGCAGTGGTTTTGCGTTTCTCACTCGACGACCTCAAGGCCAGAGGAACACTTCCTCGACAAGCATGGTCGACCGATCAGGTAGGTTCGTTGCGTTTTGCCCGGGGCCCAGGCAACGGCGCCGTCTTCGCCAGCCAAAGCAATTCTGTGGCCGGCATAGTACTCTTTGAATGGCCCGATGCGGCGACCACGGTCACTGAAACTGCGGTGGCGGTAACGGACTGGAGCGATGGTCCCTATCAATCCAATGGTCCGGGGGGAGCACCGTGGCTGAATCGACTCGACGATCGGATTACCGGCGGCTGGCGAGCGAACGGCGTATTGGGCTTCGCATGGAGTGCGGCGGCAGATGCAAACCACCCGCATCCGTTCATCCGGGTGGTCCGCATCGATGAGGCGACCGAGACGCTGATAGATGAACCCGACCTGTGGAGCGCAGCGTGTGCGTGGGCCTACCCCGCGATGATCGCGAACCGGCGTGGTGATGTAGGCATCACCGCGTTCTGTGGTGGTATGACTAGTCATCCCGCCCACGCCGTCGGCTGGTTCGATGAGCGGGCGGGTTCATGGGACATGACGACCGGTGCCATCTCTACTCACGGGCCACGCGATGGTGTGTGGGGCGACTACCTCGATATCCAGCCCGATCCGAGGCGCATCACCTACTGGGTGGCGAGCGGGTTCGTGTTGAACGGTGGTTCGGCGCGCACCAACGTCGAGCCTCGGGTCGTCACGTTCAAACCCTGACGGCATTGGCACCCGAGGCGCCGCGTCGGTCACGATGCGGCGAAGGTTCCGGTCTTGTATTCGACACTCTCGTGCCCCAACCGGGACGTTGGCCGCCGACCTGATCCAAATAGAGTTTTCGAAAACTTAATTTTTCTTCTCAAGCGTTCTTCTTTTCAGCTGGAACACTCTGTACCTGCTTACGAGTGTTGGCGCGGCCACCGACAAGGCCAATACCAGCATGAGCATCGACAGGCCCACAAACCATATGAGCGGCAGCGCCAGAAAAAACGTGGCTGCGAGCAAGACGAGAAGAATCACAACACCGACCAGGGCGATTATGGCTTTCGCCAAGGGATTCTTAACTTCGCGACTATCGATTGTGACTTTGATCGCCACCCTGCCACGCGCCTCCCGCCTGACTACCACCAATTAGCATGAAATATTTGATCCCGAAATTTCCACGGTGGTGTATCGCGGAGTGTATCTTCGGAATAAACTCGCAACAGTTCATTACCAAACGTAGTTACCCCCTCCGTCAACCCTTCTTCGTATTGAAAATGCCACCATTCGGCACCAAGCCAGGTACCATTGTTGAAAAATGATTTCCTGGCGCGGATACGAGCGAAGCCATTTTTTTCAAACAGTTTGGTGAGATCCAGAAAGTTTCCGCTGACTTTGCGAGGGCGTTTTCTATTAGAGTAGGTAACGGCATCTATCTCCATTCGCTGGCCCCCTGGGGCGCGAACATGGACACGCCAGTAACGATCACTGTCGCTCGAAACAACATAGGGGTCTCTGGCGGGGCTTTCCATACCGCTGCCCACATGGAGATCCAGGGCGCGGCCGGTGTAATGAAAAGAGGTTGCGCTCCGACTTGGGCTAACATTAGCGTTTAGAGAACGGCGCGCACCTGAACTGGTGATTTTTCCGCCTGCTTCAACAACCTGGCGTCGAACTTCTTTGTAGGCTTCAGCGACGTCTGACCGCAGAAAAAATCGATCATAACCGTCCCGGTGCTTGTCTGCCGGCACTCGTACAAATGCTAATCGACCCGGGTTTTCTACAACGGAATCTATACCGGGTGATTGTTGCTCGACAAGATGCTCCCTCAGGGTATCTTCCAGTGCCGCCATTGTGCGCGTGCCGACAATGCCATCTGCATAGAGCCCTTCCGCCTCCTGGAAACGGATCACAGCGTCTTCTGTCTTTTCTCCGAAATCTCCGTCAGTTTTTCCCGGGTTGTAACCCAGTTGTGCCAGATTCTCTTGCAGCGTGCGTACATCTTCTCCTTTACTATGTAGTTTTAACATTCAATCCTCCTTGGATTCATAGAGCGCGGTTAACTTTTATGACTTAATGCCTGTTTCATATGCGGTAAATTCAGGATCATCGACGCTAGTTTTTCGATAGCGACTATAGCCCAGGAACCGGTCTACCAGCATTGATCCAATATTCAAAATGCAAATTAGGCGTGGAGCAGATTCAGCCTGATATGCCGGAGGCGACTCTTGCCTTCAGTCGACCCTCTTCACCGTGACATAAATTCGCCCTTCATTATTACCATACATTCGTTTCAGATCGTTGGCGAAAGGGCAAAACTCATCACTCTTCTTTACCAGATGTCTGACAGCCTTAGTGCCGATAACGAATTGCTCTCCCTCACCATCCCCAACAGCACCGATTAACGTAAACCAGTCAGCATCAGCTTCACGCCTGAAGGGCTCCATACCTTTGATTGCCAACTCCTTGATCCAACCAATATCAGGTCTGTCTCTTTTCCAGCCATCGGCATCACATTCTATGCCACCATCTTTCCATTTCTGCCCTGGTTTTACCTTGAAGGAATAGTTATGCCCACTCTCCAGCAGCACCCCTGTCCGATTGTGATACTGATGGGCCATTACGGGCACTACAATGGATTCACCTTTCTTAAGTGGGCGCAGTGATCGCATACCGATCCTGACGTGGTGGCCAAGATTGTCAAAGTTATTATCCGTATTGTCTGGATAGATCACCTGGTGTTTTACATCCTTCAAACCTATAGGCCGGTAATCTATATCGCCATAGATGCGCTCCGCTACGCTGTGATGTATATTCGGCCTTTTCTTGGTAATCCTGTCATTTCCAATAACAACGACCTTGCGATCATATAAAGTCCATTTCATCAGCAAGGGTCGTGATTGCTGGTGGCTCTTACCGAAGATATTCGGTTCGATAACAAGGTCATCGAATTCCAGCTCAACGTCATCTTCAGAGGCGTTGATCTGCTTATACCTGACTTCACTGGGAGCAATTGTGATCAAACCCAGTTTACGCCGCTCTAACTCGTCCAGCATGAATCTCAAGGTGTTATCTGACAGACCATCACGATGATACCCACCCCCTACATCCGAGTGCGCACCAGAAAACCAGATTTCACTGACACGATCCTCAGTGTTAACAAGAGTGGGCTGAAATGCCTTGCGCTTGTCGTCTATAGAGCACAAATGCAAAGCCTCTTTTATATTAGCTGATAATGTACGGTTCTCGAATTGAACGTCGGATGACACTTTTTCATCTGTGGTCAGGTCTGGCATACCTATAGATGCAACGGTATCAAAGACACCCATAAACCGAATTTTGTATTGCGCCGAAATATCTTTTCTGACGACTGAAGCAAACTTTCTGGCAATAGCAGCGCCACGGCTAAAACCAAAGATAAATATCTTGTCTCCAGTCTGATAATGTCTTGTTAAATCAGCCGTTGCTTCGTTAATAATGCGACCGGGATCTTTCAGAGCCAGACCAGCATTGAACATGCGCTTAAGTTTGCTTCCATAGGTACCTACTCCGGGATAGTACAGGCTCAATTGCTGTAGTCCATGCGCATTGCCATCTTTCAGATCCCCGCCAAACAATAAATGCAGTTTAAGAATATTGGTTATACCGCTATCTTTAACTCCCCCTGAACTGGTCACTTCCTGGGCGGCATCCGATGGATCGTTGGAAGTTCCATCAAAACAAAATATCAGATTTTTCATGGTTCCCTCCTGCAAATTTCGAATTCGCAATTATTACCTGACAATGACAACGTGGACAGGCTTGTTCCTGAACGCAACCTTCCCTGCGCTTAACCTTATCTGCGGTTTTGTGACGCACACGATTACAACATGGTCAACGATAAAACATAGCTCATATTTAAAACATTGCAATGTCGCAATGTAACCATGCCGTCGTTACTTAAAGCAACATACCATCATGGCCTTAACACGCGACGCATGCCCTCCGGCAACTAGCGCATCCGCTCAGCTGCCAAACCAGAATTGATGGTCTTTCTTCAGAAACTCCCCAATGGGCATGTAGTGAGTGCCGTCACAGGAGAAGTTTAACCCCACCATGCCGTTAATGACGTTCACCGATGCCGAACGCAGATAAATAACATTGTCGGCCAGTCTGAGATTGACAAAACGGTCCAGTGTCATACGCACTTGCTGCGGGGCAGCTATAGCATCGTTCGGGTAGTCTGTGTGTGGATAGGCCAGACAAACGGAAGGGTCGATAATCTCCTCAAGCACATGAATACGATAACGCCGTGGATCATCGTACAGCCACAGCGTGGCACGCGAACTGCCGTAATGTAACTTTGCGTGGAATACACCACACTCCGTCACCAGTTCGTGGATAATATCGTGCACCTGATTAAGACACGCATCCATAACTGAGCTGATGCGCTCCTGATAAAACAATGCCTGACGGATGACGGGATCACCCTTGATCTGTCGCCAGGCAATCGGCATGTCCGCCGCCTTGTGCAACTGCGGCAGGTCGCGCAGATCGAAATCGGCGGCCAGGTAACCCAGCGCGTCCCCTGACTCGCTGCACACGCGGTGCAGTGCGGTTATACAGCTGCGCCGACCGACCCGGCTGATATACACATCGGACAGAATAAAAGTCTGACCATTGGCGTAACCTGACAAATACGGCCGGCCACTCAGGTTCTGGCCACAGGCCTCGACATCAATGCCTGCTGTGCTGATATTGCCACTGCATTGCACACCCCGGGTATCGATGGCATACAAAAGCAGGCAGCATGGAATCTCCTCGAGTTGTACACGTAACTCGTCGTCCAGCGACCTGCGGTCGTCCCAGACAACAGCACAACGCGATGCCATCGCACCCAGCGACTCGGCGAGCATCACTTCCAGGCGTTGCCGGTGCTGCCGAATAACAGCACCCAGGGCATCAACCGGCGACGTGGATGACGCCTCTTCTTCCATCAGTCAAACCTGTAGTCCTTAGGTATAACCACGACGCCTTTTTCAGAGATTGTAAAACGCTGCCGGTCTTTTTCCGGGTCTACACCCACAGACTCTCCCGCCGGAATAACCACCCCCTTGTCGACGATGCAGTGCTTGACCTCGGCATCGTTACCGACGACGACATCATTGAACAAAATAGCGTCTTCAACGATGGCTTCATCCCCTACCCTGACGCCCGAAAAGAGTATTGAATGATTGACACCACCGCCGGTAATCACCGAGCCGCCGGAGATGATCGAATTGACAAACACGCCTTCATTACCCGATTCACCAGGCACCGTGCGCGCCGGCGGTGTTTGTTCCTGGTAGGTACGGATGGTCCATTCCTGCTGATAGAGATCAAGCGGCGGGACTGGCTCCAGCAGACTCATATTCGCCTCGTAGTAGGCATCGATAGTTCCGACATCACGCCAGTAGCGGTCGGGTGAGACGCGGCCACTTTCACCACCGAACCGGTAGGCAAATGCCTTGCCCGAGCTGATCAACGAGGGCAGGATGTCGCAACCGAAATCATGGCCGGAACCGGACCTGTCATGGTCGCGGCGCAGCACGTCGAGCAATAGCTGCTTGTTGAATACATAGATACCCATCGACACCAGCACAGCTTCGCCGTTGTCCGTCGAGGCCCTGGCCTCGGTCGGCTTTTCTTCGAAACTCTCGATACGCATATCATTGTCGACCTGCATGACGCCGAAGGAACTCGCCTCATCCACGCCGACTTCCATACAGGCAATGGTGACGTCCGCCCGGCGCTCTATGTGTGCCTTGATCATTTCCGCATAGTCCATGCGGTAGATGTGGTCACCCGACAGGATCAAAACCCAGTCCGCCTCGCTGCGTTCGATCATATACAGGTTCTGGTAGATGGCATTTGCGGTACCGGAATACCACTCGTCATCGACGCGCATCTGCGGGGGAACCGGCGTAATGTATTCTCCGAGCTCGGGGTTGAAAATCGACCAGCCGTTGCGCAGGTGCTTCTGCAGGGAGTGGGATTTGTACTGGGTAAGCACCAGTACGCGCCGGATACCGGAATGCAGGCAATTGGCAAGCGTAAAGTCGATGATGCGGTACTTGCCGCCAAACGGAACCGCCGGCTTGGCGCGATCCTTTGTCAGCGGGTGCAGACGCGAACCGGCGCCGCCTGCAAGGATGATAGCCAGTGTTCTCTCCAACATAATCGAGCTGCCTGTATATATTTAGAAGTTATCTGCCGGTTAGTAGCAATGCCCGTGCCGTATCGAGTCAACCACGCATTATAACGCGCAAACATCTGCAGCAAACGCTCCACCTGCACAGTAAAGCGCACCATAACCGGGAAAAGTACCCCAGAGATGATTCATAGTTGTGCATATCCAGCGTCGAAACCTGGCCAGGCGCTCGATAATCAAGCGCTTATCCTCTATGGCACAGCACTTGCTAATTTACTGAATCAAACAGGTTTCGTGATGTGCAATGCAACTGAAGGCGTTACTGGTTAAAGATGACCCCGAACGCAGCGAGCTACTCAGACAGTCTTTGCTGGAATTCGGCCACAGCGTAGTGGGCGAGACAACAATTACTGATGATCTGCTCAGGACGATCGAGAAGACAGACCCGGAACTGCTGGTGATTGACAGCGATTCGCCAGGAGACATGCTGTTGTCCCGGCTTCGGGAACTGGCCCTGCACAGGCCGCTTCCGGTGGTATTGTTCACCGAGGAAGACAGCCGTGCGGTGATCGGTCAGGCGGTTCGCGCCGGTGTCAGCGCCTACATTGTCGATGGCCTGGACCGGAACCGACTGGGCGCGATTCTCGACATCGCCATGGCACGTTTCGACGAAACCAAACGCCTGCGGCAGGAACTCGAGGATACCCGGGCCAACCTGGCGGAACGCAAGGCGGTCGAACGCGCCAAGGGCATCCTGATGAAACAGCGCAGCTTCGACGAATCACAGGCCTACCATGCCCTGCGCAAGATGGCCATGGACAAGAACCTGCGCATTGGGCAGGTTGCAGAGAATCTTATTGCAGTTGCTGAACTGCTGAACTGAACAATTCGAAAGGACTGCCAACGGCGGCAGTCACAGGACGAAGGCGTCCATTCCGGTGAACACTATGTTCACCCGGTGTGGACGCTTTTTTTGTGCATTAAAAACAGATCGGGAAGGTTATGTCAGCCGTCTTGGAACAACATATTGATCACAGCGACATAGATACGACAGCGCCTGTCGTCGTCGTGGGCACGGGGCCAGTGGGTATCCACTTTGTCGAGGAGCTCCTGAAACACAGCCCGGATACCCCCGTCGTTATCTATGGCAACGAACCCTGGGAGCCATATAACCGTGTCAGGCTGGCCGGTCTCATGACTGGCGAAGTGAACTTCGCGAGCATACAGAACCCGCTCAAGCTCAAGGATAATCACCGCGTCGTTCAGCACCATAACTGTGAAATCGTTGCCATTGACCGGCACAACAAGCGAGTCCACGACCGCCTCGGCAACACCCAGGTGTATAGCCGGCTGGTGCTGGCAACAGGGTCAAAGCCGCATATCCCCAATATAGAAGGTATCGAGAAACCAGGCATCTTCACCTTCCGCAACCTTGACGACGCCCAACAGCTTGTCGCCCGACGTGCGCGCAGCCGCTATGCGGTTGTACTGGGCGGCGGCCTGCTTGGACTGGAAGCCGCGCGTGGCCTGCAGAAACACAATACCCATGTCATCGTTATCGAGCACGCCACCCGCTTGATGGCCCAGCAGATGGACAACGAGGCAGCCGAGCTGTTACGCGAGCACATGCTGTCCCGTGATATACAGATCGTGCTCGGTGATTCAGTCAAACGTGTTATTGGCCAGGATCGAATCAGCGCCGTGGAGCTGCGCTCCGGACGCTCCATCAGCTGCGATACGATGGTGGTCGCCACCGGCATTCACCCCAACCTTGAACTGGCGCGCAAAGCCGGTATTGCTGTTGGCCGCGGCATCCGCGTCGATGACCGCATGCAAACCAGTGATTCAAACATATGCGCCATCGGCGAATGCGCCGAACATCGTGACCGGATTTACGGGCTGGTGGCTCCCGGCCTGGAACAGGCCGGCGTGGCCGCTCACTGCATCAGCGGTGGCGCCTCCCAGTATTCCGGATCACTGGCCGCAACCCGCCTCAAAGTAGTGGGTGTATCCGTATTCAGTGCCGGTCGCACCGGCGAGCGCGACGCGATTTCCCATTTACGCACCATTACCTGGCGAAGTTACGACAGCACCCGCTACCGCAAACTTCTGCTGCAGCGTAACCGGCTGGTCGGGGTCGTCGCTTTCGGCCAGTGGGATGAAAACAACCGCGTGCTGGAAACAGTGCAGCACACGCGCTATATCTGGCCGTGGCAATACCTCCGATTCGCCAATTCAGGTAATCTCTGGACCGAGCAGGATGCCGCCAGCGTTACCGAATGGCCGGCAAGCGCAGTAGTGTGCCAGTGTACCGGTGTCAAGCACGGTACACTCAGCCGCGCGATTCGTAACGGCCACTGCAACATGGACGCCCTGTGTGCAGAAACCGGCGCCTCCAGTGTCTGCGGCAGTTGCAAACCCCTGCTGGCGGAGTTACTGGGCGCAAAGACTGTCGAACCCGAGAAAGGCAGCGGTACACTCCTGTGGACGGGTATCACCGCCCTGCTTGCCTCACTCATCATGTTGATCGCGCCGGCGATACCGTTCGCTGACAGCGTGCAGGTCGGTATTCCCTGGGACAGGCTGTGGCGCGACGAACTGATCAAGCAAGTGACAGGCTTTGGTCTGCTTGGTGTGGTCGTACTGGTCAGCCTGATCAGCCTGCGCAAGCGCGTTCAGCGCGTAAGCTTCGGTAACTTTGCCAACTGGCGACTTGTGCACGTGCTGCTCGGCACGCTCGCGGTAGCCACACTGATTACTCATACCGGATTACGTCTCGGTTACCACCTCAATCTCTACCTGATGCTGAGTTTCATCGGACTGCTGCTGGTCGGGGCAATTGCCAGTGGTGTAATCGGACTGCAACACGCCATGCCCGCGGGCATGGCGAGGAAAACCCGCGAAATATCACTATGGATGCACATCATTTTACTCTGGCCATTGCCGGCCCTGCTCGGCTTTCACGTGCTCAAGACCTACTGGTTCTAGGGCATGAAGGCAACGGGTACGAAACAGCGGCGTGCGCTGGTATGGATATGGCTCGCGTTGAGCATCGGCCTGCTCGGCTGGATGGGTTACAGCATGTTTGAGGCACAAGACAAAACAGTATTTATGCCAGGACCGCTCACAGACGGGCACTACCAGATCGGTGTCGCCTGTACAGACTGCCACAGTGACCCGCTGGCAGGAGACGAAGTGTTTCAGGAAGCCTGTGTCAACTGCCACGGCGATGACCGTAAAAAACCGTTTGATTCGCACCCGCGCAGCAAGTTCACCGATCCCCGTAACGCAGATACCCTGGAAAATATCGATGCCCGCCAGTGCATCACCTGTCATACAGAGCACCAGCCGGACATGACCGGTAACAACGGCCTGACCCAACCGGTGGACATCTGCAATCACTGTCACAAGGATATCGGCGAAGATCGTCCCAGCCACCAGGACATGGCCTTTGACACCTGCAACAACGCGGGCTGTCACAATTTCCATAACAACCGCGCACTGTATACCGACTTCCTGGTCAAGCACCTCGGTGAACCCGATGTACTTGAACGCGCGGTGCTGCCCGAACGCGAATTTGCCAGCGTGCTTGCAGAGCTTGTCGATTACCCGGCTGACCGCTATCCGATCAAAGCGTTGATCAGCGATGACGCTGACTCACCGCAGGAATACAGCCTGCCCGGTCCGGCACACGCTGATTGGGCCGAAACCGCGCACGCAAAGTCGGGTGTTAATTGCTCTGCCTGCCACAACGTCACCCTGAACGACGGCGAACAAACGCAATGGACCGACAAGCCGGATCACCAGGCCTGTGCCCTGTGCCACAGCCTGGAACTGGAACGATTCAAACGCGGCAAGCACGGCATGCGCATTGCCTCCGGTCTGCCGGCGATGACGCCTGCTGAGGCGCGCCTGCCTATGCAGGATGAAGCAGCACATGAAGCGCTGGATTGCACAAGCTGCCATGGCGCACACCGCTTCGACGTTAGCAAGGCTGCCGTGACCGCCTGTCTCACCTGTCACAGGGACGATCACAGCCTCGCCTACAAGCAGTCTCCTCACTTCGATCTGTGGGAAAAGGAAATCAGCGGTGAAGGCGAACCGGGCAGCGGTGTGTCCTGCGCCAGCTGTCATATGCCGCGTGTCAATTTCGATGTCAATGACTGGATGAGCCGCACCATGGTGGACCATAACCAGAACGCCACATTGTCACCGAATGAAAAGATGATCCGGCCCGCC
>Ga0316191_10000159_pt1 | contig 38106 bp, 26 predicted proteins | sample Eddworburr2cm_MG_FD_204928 | JGI IMG/M metagenome (GOLD analysis project Ga0316191, IMG submission 204928) | Coastal sediment microbial communities from Maine, United States - Eddy worm burrow 2 cm | ecosystem: Environmental > Aquatic > Marine > Coastal > Sediment | place: USA: Maine...
GTCGAGCGAAAGGTTCAGGCGTTGCAGCAATTTCTGTGTTGCCGGGACCGGGCCAATGCCCATGATGCGCGGTGGTACGCCGGCGACCGCCATGCCCAGTACCCGGGCCTTCGGCGCCAGGTTGTGTTTCGCGGCGCCGGCCTCCGATGCGAGCAGCAAAGCCGCAGCGCCATCGTTGATGCCCGATGCGTTACCGGCCGTGACGGTTCCGTCCGGGAAAATCGTGCGTAATGCCGCGAGTTTCTCGAGCGACGTGCTGCGCGGGTGCTCATCGGTATCGACGATGAGCGGATCCTGCTTGCGCCGCGGCACCGATACCGGCGTGATCTCACCGGCAAGCGTGCCATCCTTTTGCGCCGCAGCGGCTTTCTCCTGGCTCCACAACGCGAACTTGTCCTGGTCTTCGCGGCTGATCGACTCTTCGTCCGCAAGGTTCTCGGCGGTTTGCGGCATCACTTCGCTGCCGTACTCCGCGTCGAGCTTCTTGTTGATGAAACGCCAGCCCATGGTCGTGTCGTACATCGTCTGCGACCGACCAAACGCACTGTCGGACTTGCCGATGACAAACGGCGATCGCGACATGCTTTCGACACCACCGGCGATCATCAGGTCACCTTCACCGGCACGTATCGCGTTCGCGCAGCTGCCGACCGCGTTCAGCCCGGAGCCGCACAGCCGATTGATCGTACTGGCGGCTACTTCCTGCGGTAGCCCGGCGAGAAGACTCGCCATGCGCGCGACGTTGCGATTGTCTTCGCCGGCTTGGTTCGCGCAGCCGAGCATCACGTCTTCAATAGCCGCCCAGTCAACACCCGGGTTGCGCTCCATCAATGCCGCGATGGGAATCGCAGCGAGGTCATCGGTACGGACCGGGGCAAGCCCGCCGCCATAGCGCCCGACCGGAGTCCGGATGCCATCGATCAGATATACGTCAGTCATGGTGTTTTCCTGTTCCTCTAGCTCGCCGGCAGAATCGGCGCGCCCGTCTTTTCCTGTACTTCTTCAAACGTCACTCCGGGCGCCAGTTCAACCACCTGGAATCCCTTGTCAGTAACATCGATAACAGCGATGTCGGTGAAGATTCGCGAAACGACGCCCGCACCGGTCAACGGGTAGGTGCATTCGTCAACGAGTTTCGGGTCGCCGGTCTTGGTCGTGTGCTGCGTGATTACGTAGATCTTTTTTACGCCCTGCACCAGGTCCATCGCGCCGCCGACGGCCGGTATCGCGTCCGGTGCACCGGTAGACCAGTTGGCAATGTCCCCATTGGCCGCAACCTGCATCGTGCCGAGCACGCAAACGTCGAGATGACCGCCGCGAATCATGCTGAAGCTGTCAGCGTGGTGAAAATACGCAGCGCCGGGCAGAGCCGTCACGTACTTCTTGCCAGCGTTCATCAGGTCGAGGTCGCGTTCTTCTTCGGACGGGGCAGGGCCCATTCCCAGCAGGCCGTTCTCGGTGTGATAGATAAACTCGCGGCCCTCGGGCACCGACTGTGCAACCAGTTCGGGAATGCCGATGCCGAGATTGACGTAGGAGCCATCCGGGATGTCCTGTGCCGCCCGGGCGGCCATTTCTTCTCTTGACCAACTCATGGATAAGTCCTCCCTTCGGCAATCAGGACGTCTTCATGGACGGGATCGCTTACCTCGACGATGCGATTAACGAAGATGCCCGGCGTGACGACGTGTTCCGGATCGATGTCGCCGCGCTCGACGAGTTTCTTCGTTTGCACGATCGTCGTCTTGGCGGCCATGCACATCAGCGGACTGAAGTTACGTGCCGTCTTGTTGTACAAAAGATTGCCCAGTGGATCGCTGACCTCGCACTTGATCAATGCGAAGTCCGCCTTGAGCCACGGCTCCATGACGTAAGTGCGGCCATCGAACTCGCGGGTCTCTTTCCCTTCTGCAAGCACGGTGTTGACTGTTGTCGGTGTGTAGAACGCGGGCACGCCAGCGCCGGCGGCACGAATGCGTTCGGCCAACGTTCCCTGCGGCACGATATCGAGCGCGATCTTGCCTTCGCGATACAGCTTCGGGAAGACCTTGGACTGGCTGGAGCGTGGAAACGAACAGATCATCTTGCTGACCTGCCCGTTGCCGATGAGCGCAGCCAGGCCAACCTCACCATTGCCGGTGTTGTTGTTGATCACGGTCAGGTCTTTCGCACCGTGATCGATAAGTGCATGTAGCAGTTCGATCGGGCTGCCCGATGCGCCGAAGCCGCCGACCATGACAGTCGCGCCGTCGGGGATGTCCGCGACGGCCTCTGCGACTGACGTGTATTGCTTATTAATCACTTCTTATTTCTCCCGCGTAGATGACTACACGAATGTCTCTGTCTCATCCCAAAGTGCCTCGATCCTGTCGATCCGGTCCGTGGCGACTTCCTGGAGTTCCCGGGCAACCTGCGCCACAACGAGTTCGCACAGCGTGACGATGGGCACCGAGCTGTCGAACGGGCCAACGGCGGGCACGTTGATCTGGCTCCAGGTTTCGGCCAGCTCGACCAATGGAGACAGAGGACTGTCAGTGATGGCCACGACCGTAACGCCAGCCTCGGCAAGTACACGTGCCGCGAGCGTTACCTGCCGCCGGTAGCGCGGAAAATCGATGACGACGGCTGTATCACCCGGCCCCGCATCGCTGAGCTCGGTCCCGTAGGAGTGTTCGTCGAGCCAATGCACGCCTGGCCGCACCATCGACAGGCCACTCTGGAGTGCGTGCGCACCGGCCTGCGAGGTTTCGCCTGAGAGTACCCAGACGTTCCTGGCTCGCACGATCGGCGTGACCAGGTCCGCGATGCGATTGCCTTCGACCGCGTCGAATACCGACTTGATGGCGTCATTGATCGTGGCCCGCGTGGCTGCGGTCTGGCCGCTACCGCTCCGAATCCGCTCGCTCGGGCGCGAAAGGCGGCGCGACAGGTCGTTGCGAACATGTTCCTGGAGGTCGGTATAGCCCCCGAACCCGAGTTTGGTCGCGAAACGCACGATGGATGGCCGGCTGGTGCCGACCCGGCCGGCGAGGTCCGAAACCGTGCCAAACGCGAGGAGTGTGGGTTCGGCCAGCGCCGCCTCTGCGATACGCCGCTGTGTAGGCGTCAAATCACCGCTGACAGCGGCGATAAGGTCCAGGGTGGACACGGCTGGAACAGGCCTGTTCATATTGTTACATTAGCACATATTATCAGTGCAATGTGTTACATTGGTCTCAATTAGCAACCCAGATTCAGAGGTGTGACGTGGCAGCATACGTTCCGACAGAAAGAGAGCAGGCGTTCCGGGATACGATCGAAAACCCCAAATACGAGCGCGAGATCATCAACGGCCTGAAGCCGTTCTTCGCCGACAAGGCGCCGGACGACATCAAGGGCTTCTACTCGAAAGACGAGCTGGCGGCGCTGCTGGCGGTGAAGGACACCGAGCGCGACGTGGAAACACGCATGCCCGTGAAGATGACGCGTCACTTCTTCGACATGGCTCAGAACAGCATCCCGCTGCAGAACCTCGTCAAAGCCAACCCGGACGAGACGCTGAATCTTGCCGGCTCCGAAGACCCGGGCTACCAGATGGACTTCGCCCCGGTCGAAGGCATGCTGCACAAATACGAGATGGGGCTGCTGTACGCCGTCTCTACCTGCTCTGCACACTGCCGCTTCTGTTACCGCGAAGAACTCATCAGCCAGAAGGAAGTCGAGCGCCAGGATGGCACGGTTGCCAAGAAAGGCCTGGCAAAGATTCCGGAAGTCACCGACTACATCAAGGCTCACAACAAGAAGGTCGAAGAGAACGGTGGCCGTCATCCGGAAACGGGCCGCGAAAAACTACGCGAAGTTCTTCTGTCAGGTGGCGACCCGATGGCACTGCCTAACCGTAAGGTCGGCGCATGGATGGGGGCGCTTGCTGAAGCGGGTGTCGAGTCGATTCGTCTCGGCACCAAGGAAATGTCGTTCCATCCGAAACGCTTCGACGAAGCCTTCCTCGCGATGATGGATAACTTCCATGAGACCTACCCGGACGTCGGCTTTCGCCTGATGATTCACTTCAATCACCCGGACGAGTTCCTGCTGAAGGGCGACGACGGTGAGTACCTGCAGAACCCGAATGGTTCGCTGATGTGGCATCCCGACACCAAGAAAGCAATTGAAGGTGTCACGGCACGCGGTTGGATCGTCGTCGAGAACCAGGCGCCGGTCATCAAGAACATCAATGATGACGCCGAGGCACTGCGCGTGATGCAGCGTGCGCTGTACCGCGCTGGCGTGAATAACCACTACTTCTTCTGCGGTCGCGACATTGTTGCGTACCGGCATTTCAATGTACCTATCGAGACCGTCTGGAATCTCCTTAACGAATCGCAGAAGGGACTGTCCGGCGTCGAAGCACATGCGCGTCTGTCAATTACGCATTACAAAGGCAAGACCGAAGTGGCGGCTGTCACCAACGAGCCGATTCCCGGAGTGCCGGGAACAGAGAACGGTGTCGTGATCTTCAAGATCCTCCGCAATGCACTGGACGCACCGGATCGTGGCAAGACCTGCATCGTCGGTCGCAACCCGGATGCTATCTGGTTTGATGACTACGAAGATCGTGTCATCTACGACGAAGCCGGCTTGTACGACTACGCGCGCGTCGACAAGAAGAAGTCGATCGAAATAGAGACAGAAGCGCTGAAAGCTGCAGCCGGCTGATTGTCGACTGCTGCCTGCGTGAAAACTGAATCTCACGTAGTCGTCGAGTCGTCAGGCCAGAACGCGGTCGACCTGCTGCAGCAGGCGTCGGGGCTCCCGAAACAACGCATCAAGTTCGCGATGACCCAGGGCGCGGTCTGGGTCACTCGCGACAGTCATACGCAGCGCCTGCGGCGAGCGAAGCGCAAGCTTCGTGAAGGCGATGAGCTGCATCTTTACTACGACGACGAACTGCTGGCGGAGGTCCCGGCAGAACCAACGCTGGTTGCCGACGTCGGGGACTACTCAGTCTGGAACAAACCCTACGGCCTGCGCTCGCAGGGCTCGAAGTGGGGCGATCATTGCACGGTCGGCCGCTGGGCGGAGCGCCACCTGCAGCCTGAGCGCCCGGCCTTCACCGTGCACCGGCTTGACCGTGCCGCCAACGGACTCATTCTTGTCGCACACTCAAAAAGTATGGCAGCGACGCTGTCGAAGATTTTTCAATCCCGCAAGGTAGAGAAACGCTACCTGGCGTATGTGGCTGGCGATCTGTCAGAGCAGGCCAATCCACTGCGAGTCGACAAGCCGATCGATGGCAAGAATGCGGTGAGCGAGATATCTTTTGAGGAAGTCAGCGCCGACAAGTCACAGTCGCTTGTCGAGGTACGGATCGAAACCGGCCGTAAGCACCAGATCCGCCGCCATCTCGCCGAACTGGGTCACCCGGTCATCGGCGATCGTCTGTACGGCACGGGCGAGAAGGACGGTGTGGACCTGCAGCTAACCGCCTACCTGCTGGCCTTCAGGTGCCCGGTAAAGGATGAGAAAGTGGAGTATCGGCTATGACCCGTGAGATGAAACGCATAGGAAGTATCGTTGCGCTCCTGCTCGCCTCGCAGCTGGCATTCGCGCAATGGGCTGATGGAAACGGGGAACAGCTGGTCATTCGTGGTGGCTGGTTGTTTGACGGTGTGAGTAACGAGCGGCGGCCGAACACAGGGATCGTCATTGAGAACGGTAAGATCACAGAGGTCGATGCCGACGTCCAGCAACAGGTCTTGAGCGATGCCCACGTCGTCGACCTGGCTGAGACCGATACGATTCTGCCAGGCATGGTTGACCTGCATGCACACTACAACCTGGACCTGGTCGATAAAGGCCGTGTCGAAGAGGTTGTCTACAACGGCATCGTGTTCCTGGCGAATGGTGTTACGTCGACCTGGTCAGCCGGCGAATACTATCCCGAGCGTGTCATCGCCCAGCGTGATCGCATCGACGCCGGCGAGTCGGCTGGACCGCGACTGTTCGCATCCGGCCCGTACTTCGGTGCGTTCCGATGCGAATACAACGTCAAGGTGTCTGCCGATGAATGCATCGGCTGGCCCAATGATATTACCGAGGACGAAATTCGTCGTGAGGTTGACGCCTGGGCCGAGCAGGGCGTCGTCAGTATCAAGATCAAGCAGGCAACGCCGGGCGAGATGATGGTGCTCATCGATCAGGCGCATAAGAACGGCATGACAACGGCCGCGCACCTTGCGAACTACAACGTTGAATACGATGTGGATCTGCGAGATGCGATTCTTATGGGCCTGGATCGTGTTGAGCATCAGCTGACACTCGGGAGCGGTGGTCCGCGCAGTGCCGAGCTGCCGCAAATGATCGACCTGATGCTCGCCCACGACGTCTACTACGATGCCAACCTGCAGATGTACGGCGGTATCAACGAGCGTCGAGCCCACGAATCAGAAATGGTCTGGACTGACGAAGCGAAGTACTTCACACCGTATGCGCAAGAGTTACTTGAGAAGCGTGGCGAACCGCCACCCGAGTCGGACGCAGAAGAGTTTGCACAGAGAGTGTTCGAAGTTAAGGCACTCTTCGATGCGGGTGGTGCGCACTTGTTGGTCATTGGCACAGATGAACCCGTCTACACCAATCTGCTGCCGGGCTTCGCGTATCACCGCGAGTTACTCGCAATGACCTATGCGGGCATACCGTCGGCGGCCGTGTTAAAGGCGGCCACGATCAACGGTGCAAAAGCGCTTGGGATCGACGATCGCGTTGGATCGATCGAGGCCGGCAAGCTTGCCGACCTCTATGTTGTGCGTGGCGATCCTCTTGATGACATCAAGGCAGCACGCGACATCAAGCTTGTCTTCAAGGATGGGATTGCCTACAACCCGGAAGAGCTGCTTCAGGCCGCAGAGGGCAAGATAGGCCCGGCCGGCCCGGATGATCATGCCGACTGGGAGCTTGAACTCCGCCCGCTACGCGAAGATCCTTAAGCGTACTCCGCAACCGCACTGCCGAGCACGTCCATGTCCGGGACGATACCAAGCCCCGGGGAATCCGACGCCGCCATGTGACCCGCAACTCTTTCGGGTGCCCCGGTGGCGTTCCTGACCGTGACATAGCTGTTGAAGTCGGTGGCCGAGAACCGCAGGGACTCCGGCGTCGAGTGCGCCAGGTGCGCGATAGCCGCTGTGATAATGTCGCCGCCCCAGCTGTCCTCGATCGTCATTGGAATATTCAGGGACACGCACAGGTCGCGGATTTGTCGCGCTTTGGTGAGACCGCCGACTTTCGAAATCTTCAGGTTGATCACGTCCATCGCACCATCGGTGTGGCCGCGAATCAACGCTTCGATGTCGGTGATGTTCTCGTCCAGTATGAACGGCAGGGGCGTCTTTTGCCTGACGGTCCGGCAATGTTCGTAGGATCGGCAAGGCTGTTCGATATACACATCGCGGTCCCGTACCGCATTCACAACCCGGATGGCGTCGTCGACTCGCCAGCCCGTATTGGCATCGGCTACAAGAACCTCATCCGGCGTCATTAGATCGGCGACCGCGTGAATCCGGTCGATGTCATCCAGCGGCTTGCCGCCGACCTTGAGCTGGAACTTGGTGTAACCGTCGGCGCGATGCGCCGCGACGTTCTCGGCCATTTCAGCGGCGGGGCGTTGGCTGATCGCCCGGTACAACGCGACGCTTTCCCCAAACTTGCCGCCCATCAGCTCACAGACCGACTTTCCGGTCGCCTTGCCCAGGAGATCCCAGCAGGCCATATCGATGGCGGATTTGACGTAGGGGTGGCCCAGCAATGCTCGATCCATCAGCCGGTTGATCGGTCCGATTGCGGTGGGGTCCTCACCGATGAGCGTGTCCGCGAGTTCGCCAATTCCGGCGCGGGCGCCGGCACCAAATGCCGGTAGGTAGAACGGGCCCAGGGGACACACTTCGCCATAACCGGACAGTCCGTCATCGGTTATCAATTCGACCACGGTGCTGTCGAACACTTCGACGAACTTGCCTTCGGACCAGGAATAGCGGCCCTCGACCAGTGGCAGGTCCACCTTGAAAACACGAATCGCAGTAATCTTCACGTCGCACCTTTCTCGTCTTGAGGGTATGGGTTACACATCAGATCTCTCGGAGTCTATAGATGGAAATGCTATCGTGGTAGCCAAGAAGAAAAACGAGTCGCACAATGTTCCTGATCAATAAGAATCTCTCGGTCCTGTTCCTGCTGGTGTCGGTGGCTGCGCAAGCAGATCTGCGCGAGCTTGTTCCCGAAGACACACTGAAGCAGATCGCCGAAGAAACCTCGGGCGCCGCTGCCAAACGAAACCTCGATACCGTGACCCTGCAGCACCGCATGCGGTCGGGTTCGCAATTCGACATTGCGTCACAACACATCTACGACACGTTGCAAGGCTACGGTCTCGACGAGGTTAGCTTCCTGCACTACGACGCGGACGGCGAGACCATGTTCGGCACGCAGAAGTCGCGGCCGTTGTGGAATGTGCGTTCCGCGGAACTGTGGGAGCTCGAGGAAACAGACGGCGAGACACGCCGCGTGCGACGACTGGGCGACTGGGATTCGGTGCCGCTCTCACTGGCGCAGGACAGCTTGTCGGGGGATGTAACCACGACGCTCGTCGATATCGGCGACGGTACCAGCGACGACGATTACAGCGGCAAGGATGTGAAAGGCAAGTTGGTGCTGACCGAGAGTCAGCCCGGGGCGGTTGTTGACCTCGCCGTTGGCAAGTACGGGGCGGCGGGCATCATCTCCTACGCACCGAACCAGAAGTCGGCGTGGTGGAAAGAGGACGACCGGCTGGTTCGCTGGGGGCACATCGGTAGCTTTCCGAATACGAAGTCCTTTGGCTTCATGATTTCGCTCGGCGAAGCTCGAAAGCTGCAGCAACGACTCGAGGCAGGTGAGGAGGTCCTGTTCCACGCCAAAGTCGATGCCAGCCACGAGAAAGGGCAATATCGCTTCGTGACAGCGGCAATCCACGGCGAAGATAAGCCAGAGGAAGTCATTCACTACACCTGTCATCTCGATCACCCGAGACCTGGGGCAAACGACAACGCGTCCGGCTGCATGGCTATCCTGGAAACCGCACGTACGCTAAACGCGCTGATCGACAACGGTGTACTACCGCGCCCATCACGCACGCTGCGCTTCCTGTGGCCGGCCGAGATCGAAGGCAGCATCATGTACCTGGTGCATCACGATGTTCCGTCGCAGTTCCTGGCAAACATCCACATGGATATGGTGGGTGGTGGCCCTGTGACGAAATCTGTTTTTCGTATCTCGGGTGGACCGATGAGCGTGCCGTCATTTATCAGCGACCTGGGGCATGAAGTCGGTCACTTCGTGAACGACGAAACCGAGAGATTCGCGAGCGGAGAAAACGTCGAGTTTCCGTTGAATTCAAAAGAAGGCGGTAAGGAGCCATTGCTCGCGATCATGGAAGGTCTCGACATGGGCAGCGACCACGATGTCTTCTTCGAGGGCACGTGGCGCATTCCGGGCCTGTATCTGCATGACTGGCCGGACCGTTACATCCACACGAACTTTGATATTGCGGCAAACATCGATCCGACCAAGCTAAAACGCTCGGCGTTTATCGGCGCGGTAACCGGGTGGTTCCTCGCCAACATGTCGCGGGAGGACATCCCGGGTGTGCTGGCCATGTTGAATCGCAACACGCTGGCGAGCACCGCTACGCTGATGGAGCAAACCCGGGGAATGGGTCGGGACGATGCAGCTGCGGCGACTAATGTGTTCTTCGAGCATGAGCGCGACAAGATCGACAGCATTTCGAGGTTTGTGGAGTTTCCCGAGGCGGAGATTGCCAAGGCCTGGGTTAATGACGTTCAAGGACTGATTCCGGTGGACCTGTCAGACCAGCCGCGCAACAACACGATCTTCGTGCGCAACGCGGACTTGCAGGGGCCCATGCACGCGTTTGGCTACTCCTGGATCGTCGAGAATCTTGGTGAAGAAGAATACGGGAAGCTCGAGTTGCCTGGATACGAAGGCGAGCGTGGATCGGGTGGTCAATACGCCTACGAAGCGCTGAATTTTGCAGATGGCACGCGCACAGTGAGTGACATCAGGGATTGGCTGACGGCCGAGCTCGGTCCGGTGCCTGTCGAGTATGTAGAAGAATATTTGCGGGCGCTTGAGTCGGTAGGCGTGGTGCGCGTTAACAACAAGAACTGAGAGGGAAAAGATTATGAAACAGATTCTGAGCTGCCTTATCGTCGTATTGACGTCCTTTGCGGCGATGGCCGAGCACCACGGATCGGAGGACGCGGATCTCAATGCCGCGATCAAGGCGTTCGACCACGCCTATGCCACTAACGATGTCGAAACCTATTTCAGTTACTACGCCGATGATGCGACGGTCTATTTCTATGGTGCGAGGCAGGATGTCGATGCATACCACGTCGAATGGACTGCGATGAAGGAAGCGGGCGGCGGCGTGGAGAAGAATGAGATGTCGGACCTCAAGGTACAGGTAATGCCGTGTGGCGACGTCGCCATCGCAACGTCCTTCATTGACAACCGCACACGCGCACCCGACGGAACGACTTCCACGAGCAAAGCTTTCGAGACAGACGTGTGGCAGAAGATTGACGGCCACTGGAAGATCATCAGCCTGCATTACAGCGACATTCCATCGGAAGAGTAACCGGCACCTACTGCACGACCGGCGGGGCGCCGAAGTCGCGCTTCAGGAAGTACTCGTTTAGTTCGGGCGTCAACTCCCAGTCCATCGCATCAAAGCAGGTGGCGGTACCGTCTGCGGGAAAGCGTTCACCCGTGAGCCATTTGAACGGTACATAGATCAGGGACGTGTACCACTTGATCAGGGTCCCGATGAATCCAGCCGGCACGACACCGACCTCAATGTCATCGAATGACCCGGTGATCGCGACGGGCGCCGAAACACTCAGGAACTTCTCCCTCTTTGCCTGTGGCCACACGACCAGGTCGAATTGTTCCTCAGCCAGGCTGATGGTGCCCCGTCCGCGAATAACCGAGTCTGTTGTGTCAAGCAGCGTCACCTTCGACTTCATCAGGCCACTTTCGATGTCGAATCGAGAAACAAGGCAGTTCAACCGCGAAGTCTCGCTATCCTCAGACTTAGGCAGCATGGCAAGCACGAGATTTGCACTCCACAGGTCAAGCAGGCCGGCCGAAAAGTCCTCTGGCCAGGCCGCGAATGCAATAGAGCCGCCGGCATTCTCGAAGAGCATGTCCAGTGATACTGAACCGGGGGTCCACTCGGTATTCGCGCTGATATCTGCGTCTATATACAGGATACCGGCGGCAGTCGATTCGTGGTCGACGAGGCGCAGCAAGCCGGCATAGAGCATCGCGTCCGCGTTCACCCGGAGGTTGGCATCGAGCCGGCCATCGCTAACACGCGCCACATATTCCGCATTCACACCTCCACCCGGCAGCCTGATGCTCAAAGGTTTCAGGAGAAAGTCATTCTCGTCGATGCGCATGTGAATCTCACCGCCGCCCAGCAAGTCCGAGCCGGCGTGTAATTCGTCCACGGTGATGTTGAAGTCAACGTCGTTATTTTTGCGAAAGTTGGCGAGGAAGTTTCGCGCCAGGAGAACGAGGTTTCGGTCTTCAGCGTCGTCGGCAATCTGTTCATCGGCATTCTGTGCCCCATCACCCAGCAGTCCCTCGCGAAAATTGTCCGACCAATAGAGCAGATCGTCGGTTTGCAGGTAGGGCGCGTGCAACGCAACGTCGAACTGCGTCCGTGGACCAGTGCTGTCCATATCAAACCGACCTTCAGCCGTACTGGTACCCATGAGGAGCTGCACGTCCGGCAGCTGCAAATGGTTTTCAGTCAGTATGAAGTTCGATTGGAGTTGGTAGTCTTCGAGCGGCGAGCCAAGTTGCGATAATTCGCGGCCCTCAATCGGGACAACCTCACCCGATAACATCAGGTGTGCACGAAGCGCTTCCTCTGTGGAACGGTCAATTCGTACATCGAACCTGGCCACGTCATTGTTGGCGGCGGCAACAAGGCTGATAGGCAATTCCGCAGTGTCGTCGAAGAGCTCATGAAGTGGAGGTGCTTCCATCCAGACTTCGATCTGCATGCCGTCCACCGTGCCGGCAGATGACCATGTCGTGGATTGATTCGGTGCGGTCGCCAGTTCTACATTTGCCAGGGTGACATCGAACGTTTCGACGTTGTCCTCCTGCCCCCCTGAGAATCTTCTCGGGATCTTCCAGTCGAAATCCTGGAGCTTCGCTTCCAGAAGCAGGTTCGTTGCGAATTGAACCGGGCTCGTGCCTTCGCTTGTCACGCGGAGCTCGAGCTTGTCGGCCAGCATCCGTACGTCGTCGGACACTTCAAGGCGACGCAGCACACGGCCGATGTCCACGTTCTCGGCCGAGAAGTCGAGCCTTCCCCGGGCCGGCAGTTGCCGTACGTCAAGGTCGAGCCCGCCCCGGAAGTGAATTTCATCCTCGAGGACAAGGCTCACTCGCGCATCGTCGATGAGACCTTTGCGAAGTCGGGCACCCAGAGTGAGGTCCTGAATGTCGAGTCTGTCAGCATGTATCGCATCAATCGCAAGATCGAGGTCGACCGGTGGCAGCACAAAAGCTCTCGGCGCGTCCGCGCTCTCCGCAGGCGTATGCGTTGTGGCAACAGGCTCGGTCGCCGGCGAGAACAACGAAGCAAGCTCCGCAACGTCCACGGAGTTTGAACGCACCGTCAGGCTCATGAGGTCCGGGTTTTGCGCGTATTGCCACACCAGGCGACCGCTCACATCCGACTTGCCTAATTGAACGCTAATTCCATCGGCAACGATCCGGGACTCGTCGAAACCTAGTTTCGCCTCCGCACGCAAAGGCGCGAGGGCATCGGTCGCCGCACCGGTCCACGTGTGCAGCGTTCCGAAGGCCGGCGCGTCGAACCGCAACAGCGCGTCCGCGACAAGTGGCTGGGGTAACAGGCGCGCGCGACCTTCTACACGCATGTGGCTGCCGCTGCCACGCGCGTCCAGGCGCATTGGCCATGTATCACTTCCCAGCAGCGCCTCGAGCGAGCCGACGGTTAGTGTTGCCTCCACTTGCTCGCCCGCCAGGTCGCCGACAAAGTGCGCCCGGCTTTGCTGACCGGGCTTGATGTCGAGGTTGAGGCGCCTTGCTGACAGCGGGACAGGTTCGCCGCCGAGTTGTGCGCGGGCGTCGATGAGTTCGGCCGCAGCGTGCAGCGACTTGCGATGCGCCGACAGGCTTCGTCCGCAACTGGTGGTGTCGAGATTCACCTTGCCAGCGCGACCGCCTAAATCTTCCGTCGCAAACTCCAGGTCTGACAGGCGTGCGCGTAGCTCAAGCTCCGGGCAGTCGACCCGGCTATCCAGGCTGCCGTCGATGGCTGCCTGGCCACCTAGCAAAGCCGCACCCATTGACTGCAGTGTGACGACGCCATCCGTTATTTGCCCGCGGAGTTCGGCGTCGTTTATTTCGATTGGCAGACCAAGGACCTTACGAACGTCGACCCGCAGGTCCGCATCGATAAGGTCGAGACTGTCGAGTATCGCGCTGAAGTCGACATCGTCATCGCCGGGACTCGGACTCGATTGTTCGGGATCGGAATCGGTGTCCAGGAACGGCGCGACATCGAGCGGATCCAGCATCGCTGTGAATTCCGCCCGTGGTCGCTCACCGGCAATGTTCAGTGTGGTGTCGAGCTTGAAGCGACTCGTACCGAGGTTTCCTTCGAAGTCGACGAGAGCAATCGTTTCGAGGTCACCGCGCAGACTTCCTCCAACATCCAGGGAGCCGAGGTCGGGCAGCTCGACATCAAAATTCTCCGCGAGCGCCCGCACATTCGCCGCGCGCATAACTAACTGGATTTCGACCGATGGGCCGGGCGGTGCCATCACCAAGTGCCCGGACGCTTCAGCTGCTGCTGCGTCCGACGAGAGGGTGGCCGATACCGGAAATGCTCCGGCCGCAGCGAGAAGATCATTCAATTCGCCGCCCGTCAGCGTCAGCTCAAAGGGCATGCCGGAAAAAGAACCCGCGGCACTTGCCTGTATCGATGCATCTTGCGGGGCGGTGCCATTTACTCGTTTGAGAGATATCTCAAGAGGGTCTGCGCCGGGCGATGGTCCGCAGCGGACGGAAACCTGCGTGACAGTGATGTCGTTAATGGCCACCGATGGAGGAGGCGTACTCTCGGTCGACTTGTCGGGGAACTCCGGGAACGGGCTGCAATAGTCAATAGCGATGCCGCGCGTTTCCACTTCGAGAACGTGAATACGGCCACGCAGCAATGCGCCCAGTTCTATTTTGACCCGCAGCGACTCGACAAGCAGCAAAGGATCATCTGATGCGTTACCCAGCCGCAGGTCGCCGGTGGTGACCTCGGGCCAGGGACCCAAGCGAATCTTGACGGGTCCGCCAATTGACAGCTCCATCCCGATCGCATCGCGAACTGCGTTCTCGACCGACCCCCGAACGAAACCGGCATTGATGGGCAAGATGCCGGCAAGGATAACTACGAATGCCAACGCGACCAACAGCAGCGACGACCGTAGGATCTTGCGGATAACCGGGCTCACCGGCGACGCCGATTGGTTGACAGTCTCGTTGGCCGTTTCACACTGATTCCCTTGCCTGTTGCGACAAGCTTAACCTCTGATGTTAGCCTTAGGTAGGGGCGGATTACGCGTATCGTCCTGAACAACAACCGACGCAAAATTGTCCGAACGCACAATATATGAGCTGCGTGCGGTGCTGCAGAAATGACCAAATCTGCAGGGGATATACGTATGTTCATGCATGCGGATTGAGCGCTTAAATATCGAAACGCTGCGCGATCGGCAGGACCGCGCAAAAAAAGGAATACCAATGGTTAATCGTTTTTTAAGGCTATCGTCTCGTTTGGCCGCATTAACGCTGATTTTGGCGGTGAGCAACAGCCTTGCGCAGGAACATGACGAGCCGGCCGCCGAGCATGATGCATCGTCGAGCGCGTTTCACCTTGTGACCCAGCGCACCTGGTACTTTCGCACGTTCATGCCGGATTCCAATGATGATGCGGACACACTCGGCCTCGAACTCGTAACCGGCTGGGAATGGGGAAACTATAGCGCAACAAATATTTCGTACATCGAAGTCGCTGACTACGAAACTGGTATTGCCGGCCTGCCTCCCGGGAACCCGGTACCTGGCACCGCAGCAGATACCGGTATCGGTGACCTGTTGTCCGCCTTCCTGTTTTCGAAGAAGGGCGAGCATCATGGACCGCACCACTTCGGTTGGGGACTTGCTGCCCAACTTCCCACCGGCTCGGGCGAAACGCTGAGCAGCGGCAAGTGGTCGCTGGGTCCTTCGGTCGAATACGAGTACATTGGCGATCGCTTGTTCGTTGCGGTCGTTGCACTGCAACTCTGGTCCATAGCCGGCGATGAGGATCGCAAAGACGTCAACATGATGATGATCAAGCCGATGATCACGTACGACCTGAACGAGAAATGGAAAGCGGTCTATATGCCGTACGGCATTAGCGCTTACTGGAATAAGCCGTCCGACCAGCGGTGGTACGTACCAATCGGCGGCGGCATACAGCGGCAGTTCAACATCGGGTCCAAACCGTCGGCGTTCTCCGTACAGTATTTCCACAACGCGGTTCGCCCGGACGGCGGTGCCGAGGATGATTTTCGCTTGATGCTTGAGATCAATTTTTGAGGAACATAATAATAACTAACAAAATGATGGTGGCGCTGTTGTTTGTTTTCGCCGCGCCTCTCGCGACAATGAACGTCGCCGTCGCACAGGAAGGTCAGGACGATGTAGCCAAGGCTATGGACTCGACCGCGACCCAATGGTCACTTCAGATGGCCTACCAGGTAATGCCGGATTACTACGACGACGTACTCTCGAACGGGCAGACTCGTCCAGCCGGACCGACGGACTACCTCCAGGCGCGCATCGTTGCGCCGCTTGTGTTCGACTCGTTCACAATCCTGCCACGACTGACGCTTCGTCATTATGAGAATTCGCAGGGCCAGTCGGGTATGGGCAATACCGAGCTGTTCGGCCTGATCATTCCGAAGTCCTGGGATTGGGGAACAGGTCGCGGCGGCATTGGTCCGCTCATTACGGCTCCCGGCGACGAAGCAGTTGCACGCGACGAATGGGGATACGGATTAGCCGGGGCCCTTGTGAATTCCAAGGGCAAGTGGTTCTACGGTGTTCTGTTAACGCAAAGCTGGCGATCGGTTGACCCGACAGCGCTCCCGGCGGGTTCCAGCGACACCAATCCACTCGGCATAGCGCCGTTCCTGAACTACCAGCTGGGTGGCGGATGGTATATTGGCAATGGCGACATGGTTGCGCAGTACGACTGGGATTCGAAAAAGTTTTACCTTCCAATCAGCGTGCGCGTTGGTAAGGTTAACGTCAAACCGAACGGCGCCTGGAATATCTACTTTGAGTACCAGACCAGTCTTATATACGAAGATTGGCCCGGTGCGGCGGTGAAGAATTCTTACCGCTTCAATGTCACGTACACTTGGCCCTTGGGCAAATAGCCATCTTCTTAGGAGATAAAGATGAAGTCACTTAGATACATATCGACGATGGCGCTTGCGCTGTTCATTATTTCATCCGCCGCGGCGCAAGATACGGACGACTGGGAGTCCTGGCCGACCATAGACAAATGGAGCATTGGTCTCGGGTATTTCATGCCGGACCTCAACACTCAGATCGTCATTACTGACGAGGATGGGAACATCGGCACCGGTATTAATTTTGAGCAGAACCTCGGCCTGGACGACAGCAAGGGGACTGGGTTGTTGTTCATTAACTGGCACTTCGCCAGGCGACATGCACTTGAATACCGTTACTTTCAGCTGAACCGGAGCGGGGCAGGAGAATCGTCTGTTTCGATCGGCATCGGCGATGAGATCTTCGACATCACACTGCCGATCCAGTCATTTTTCGACATTACTGCAAACGAGATTGCGTACGCGTTCTCGGCGCTGATTGATGATCGAAAGCACCTGTACCTGGGCATCGGCCTCTCAGTACAAGACCTGGCACTGGGTATCCAGGGTACTGCGAGCAGCCCTGTTCCCGGTGACACAATCAGCTCAAATTTGGCGAAGACGGCGCCGCTGCCTACGCTGAACATCGGCTTTGACTACGCCTTTAGCGATAAGTGGCTATTTATTTCACGGCTCGGCTGGCTCGCCGTCGAAGTTGATTTCGGCGAGGGTGAAGATCTCAGCGGCGAGATCTTTAACACCAATGTGGGGGTGCAGTGGAATGCCTTCGAGAATGTGGGGTTCTTCCTGCACTACCAGGCGTTTAGCCTGGATGTAGACTACCTCGATAACGGAGCGCTCTTCGCGATTGACTACGAATACAAGGGGCCTGTGCTGGGGGTCGACATCCGCTTTTGAGTTCGGCCAGCGACCCGTCTCTCTGGAAGCGTGAAGGGCAGCCGCGATGCAGAATACGCTTAGAGGGCAGGTTCTAAAACTAATAGCGGTGACTTTGCTGTGGCCGGCGGCAGCCATCGGCCAAGAGCCGCCCGCCGCATCGATTCACTGGGCCTATTCTGCCTATTTTGGTACGGGCTGGTACCGTGTCGAAGACGACAGGGATGTCTATGTAGTCCGGATGACGCCCCGTTGGGCACTGTCGGAACCGTCATTCGACGGCCCCGGCAAGCGGAGTGTCGGCATTTATTTGAAGGCGCCCGTAACCGTCGGCCTGGACAATTTCTCATATGATGACGTGATCGATGCGGTCGACCTCGATAACGTCGCGTCCATGAGCATCAACCCGGGGATCGATGTCGAAATTCCGGTCAACAATATCTGGTCCCTGCGACCGTATGCGTCCGTCGGCTACGGGCATGCATTTGGGTCCGGTGAATCCGCGTGGACCTATTGGGGCGGCATCAAGAGTCGGGTTTCGTTTCAAGCAGGCAAACTCAACTGGGGGCTGCTTAACCAGGTGGGATTTGTAGGCTATACGCCGGGCGAAGGATCGAGTGATGCGATCTGGCCGGTAATGATCGGCGCCGAGTTTGACCATCCGGTGGGCGCCGCGCGCCCCAATGACGACCAGACGCACTTGCACTGGCACGCCACGTACACGGCATTCCGCGACGACCTTGATTTCAGCGGAAACCCCATCGTTGATCGGCCCGTGAGTGATCAATGGGAGTTCGGCGTAGCCATCCGGCGTCGGGATTCACCGATCTCCATCTGGTTCCTCGATTTCGACATGCTGGGGCTGGGGTATCGCTTGAGCAGTAGCGGCAACTTGAAGGGTATTACATTTATATTTCGATCCGTTTTCGACGAGTAGTTTTGGCTACTCGAATCTAGAGGAGAAGCATCGTGAAATTCCTGAAATCCGCATTATTGACCGGGCTCTATGTGCTTCTACCCCTCATGCTTTTATGGATCGGTCTGCGTGAGATCGGTGGCTTACTGGCGGCCATGGCAGAGCCTATTGCAGACATGTTCCCGAGCGAAGTTTTCGAGGATCTGCATTGGCCGGGCATCGTCGCAGGCCTCCTGATTGCCGGCGCCGCTTTGGTGATCGGCATCGTGGCGAAGCTTGAGTTCGTTGCGAATCTCGCGGATAGATTTGAAACCCATGTTCTGTATCGCGTGCCGATGTACCGCATGCTCAAAATCATCTCGAGCTCGCTTGTTCGGGCGGAGAAAAGCGATGTGAAGCCGGCCCTGATCGAAGATGACGACGGTGGCGGCGACCCCTGCTATGTCATGGAGATCCACAAGAGCGGTATGGCTACGGTGCTTCTGCCGTGGACGCCGGCGTCCTTCGCAGGAAGTATCAAGGTGGTACCCATGTCGAAACTCCGTTACCTGGGCTGCTCCGTCGATGAGTACTCGCGGTCGATCAGCGAGATGGGTATTGGAGTCGAGGACTGCCTGGCCCAACCTGCAACGAATTCAAATGAGAAAAATGAAGTGACCTGATTCGGGGAAAAACATGCAAATCAGAGTATTCGTCCGGAAGTTCCTCGTGCGGGCCATCTGCACCGCAATGCTCGTGAGTTTTGGGCAACCGGTATTCGCCCAACTCGACGATTCGGGTCAGTACTCGGATCGCATTCATCTCAAAAACGGCGACGTAATCACGGGCAACTTAAAGGAACTCGATCGCGGCAAGCTGCGCCTGAAGACGCGGACGATGGATACCGTCTTCATCAACTGGGTGGATATCGAGTCTATCGACAGCGACAAATACCTTCGCATTGAGAATGCCGATGGCAGCTTCAGCTACGGCACTATCCAGCATTCTGATCTCGAGGCCGGGCTGGTGGTCGAAGACCACGGCCAGGAGACGGAGCTTCCGATTCTCTCCGTCTCGACGATTCAGCCGATTCGAGTAGATGAGTCGTTCTGGCGGCGCCTTGAAGGGGATGCGAGTGCGGGTATCGACTATACGAAAGGCAGCGACATCCTGCTCATTAACCTGTCGTCCAACCTGCGCTTCAGGGAGGAAAAGTACGAACTGTCTTTCGGCGCCAACTGGAATGAAACCTCGCGGACAGAAGATAATAATTCCTCGCGTGCGGACCTCAATGGCGCCTACACCCGGTTTCTCCGGGATCGCTGGTTCTGGAAAGCATCGGCCGGGTTCGAGCGCAATGAGGAATTGGGGCTGGACTTGCGGATGCTGGTGAGCGGATCCGCGGGCAAGTACCTGGTCCGGACACCGACCCTGCGATTCGAGCTTAACGCCGGTCTCGCCGGTAACCTGGAGGAACGAGAGGATGGAAGGTCGAAGAGTATCGAAGGCATGATCCGGTCATCATTGGATATTTTTAAGTACACCTTGCCGGTCACGCGTCTTTCGGCAAACGTCAGCATCTTCCCCGGTATCACCGAGTCAGGGCGTATTCGTACCAATACCGATATCAGCTTGCGCAATGAGATCATTCGCTCCGTGTTCTGGAAGCTAGTGCTTTACCACACCTACGACAATCGCCCGCCGCAAGGGTCTTCCGAGGATGACTACGGAATCGTGACCTCGATCGGCGCATCCTTCTAGTATCTACGTGTGATGGCCTACCCGAATTCATATCGTGCTTTCCTCGTAGTCACCGCGTGCATTGCGGTCAGCACAGCAATACGACCCGCACTGGCCCAGTCCGAGTCAGTCAGGGAACTTCGTGAAGCGCGTTCCTTCTTCGCGCTGCCGATGGAACTCGACGTCGACAGGGGAGCCGCGAACGGCAATGCGGCCATTTTGCGGATCATGCCGCTCTATTCATTTCCGCTCAGCGACAGCTGGAAGCTCGTCAACATGACGATATTGACGTTCGCGGACGCGCCAGGTACGCCGCTATATCCCGGGGAGCCGGGCGGCGGCAAAGTCACGGGCGCCGCCGATCTCCTGCACGCAAGTTTCTTTACGCCCGAACGAAACGGCAATTTCATTTGGGGCATAGGGCCAATTCTGAGTCTGCCCACTGCAACCGATCCGGCGCTCGGTAGTGAAAAGTGGTCGCTCGGTCCGGCGGCTCGACTTACCTACACCGGGGAGAAATGGAACGTCGGGGTCGTCGCCGGTCAGCGCTGGTCGTTCGCCGGCACGAGCAACCGAAGTGACGTCAACCAGCTCGTGATTCGAGGGGCAATCAGGCGCACTCTGCCCAACAAGTGGTACTTCGTATCCGCACCAATGATCGTCGCCAACTGGAACGTAGAGGGAGAGAAATGGACGATTCCTTTGGGCGGGGGCTTCGGGCGCAAGTTTGAAATCGGCGGCTACCCGTGGGCATGGTCCGTACAGGGTTATTACAACGCCATCAAGCCGGACGCCGCGCCCGACTGGTTTGCGCGCTTCGCAATCATCGCGGCAATTCCGTTCGGCGAGAAGTAAAAGCCTGATCCTGAAACGAAAAAGCCCGGCGCGCAACGAGAGGGTCGCGCGCCGGGCATTGTCTTAAACCTCGTTTCTAGTTATTAGGCCTGGCGATTGTTTCCAGTTCCTGTAGCCGTTCCAGTGCCTTCATCTGTTGCAGCGTACCGTAGTTGATACCCGCGGCATTCAGGCTGCTGCCAGCCTGGAACGGGTAGTCCGGAATCGTGTCGAGGAACTGCTTGATATAGACCTGCGCCGGGACGAAGGTCCACATGTTATCGGCATACCAACGGAGATATCCCATCTCAGCCTCATGCGGCCCTTTCTCGTAAGGATCTGCACGCAGGTTGATGATCAGCGGCCAACCGGCGACACGTCGTACACCAGTCGCTATGTTGCCATCGATCGTGGCGAAGTGAATCTTCCAGTCGGCAACGCGGATCGCGTTGAGATCGCCACCCTGGCCGAAATAGATAATCTCTTCGCGCGGGCTCTCCTCAACTTCACCCTTGAAGAAAGGCAGGAAGTTGTAGCCGTCCAGGTGCACCTTGAATTTCTTGCCATTGGCGCGGTAACCCTTCTTCAGCTTCGCCTTGATGTCCGGCTCGCCGGCTGCGGCGAGGAACGTCGGCATCCAGTCCTCGTGCGAGATGATGTTGTTGTAAACAGTGCCGGGCTCGATAACACCGGGCCAGCGGATAGCCTGAGGAACGCGGTGGCCGCCTTCCCAGGTTGTGCCTTTCTCACCATGGAACGGCGTAATGCCGCCATCCGGCCACGTAAATGTCTCGGCGCCGTTGTCGGTCGAGTAGATGACAATCGTGTTGTCGTCGATGCCGAGTTCATCGAGCAGATCAAGCATGCGACCGACCGCATCATCGTGTTCCACCATACCGTCCGGGTACAGGCCAATGCCCGTTCGGCCCTGCGACTCTTCCTTCAGGCGCGTCCAGACGTGCATGCGTGTTGCATTAAGCCAGACGAAGAACGGTTTCTCGTCATCGACCGCGCTCTTGATGAAATCGACGGCCGCGGCTTCGAAATCCTGGTCGACGGTTTCCATGCGCTTGCGCGTCAGTGGCCCGGTATCCTCGATACGACCGTCGGACCAAGAATGCAATACGCCGCGAGGGCCGAATCTCTCATGAAACTCGGGATCCTTTGGGTAATAGTAAGTCTCCGGCTCTTCCTCGGCGTTCAAGTGATAGAGATTGCCGAAGAACTCGTCGAAGCCGTGGTTCGTTGGCAGATGTTTGTCCTGGTCACCCAAATGGTTCTTGCCGAATTGGCCCGACGTGTAGCCCTGTTCTTTGAGCAGGTCCGCAATCGTCGGCGCCCAGTCAGGAATGCCATGATCTGAACCCGGCATACCAATCGTCAGCAGGCCCGTGCGGAATGGATGCTGGCCAAGGACAAACGACGCACGACCCGCTGTGCAACTCTGCTGCGCATACGAATCGGTAAACATCGCGCCTTCGTCAGCAATACGATCAATGTTCGGCGTCTTGTAACCCATGATGCCGTGGTTATAAGCACTAATATTGTGAACACCGATATCGTCGCCCCAGATAACCAGGATGTTCGGTTTGTCTTGCGCCGCTGCTGGACCCGCGGACCAGGCCATGGCGGAAAGCAGTAGCAGGAACATTGTTCTTTTCATCGTCAATTCCTCTCGGTACGTATCTCGACGCTTTGTTGTACAGCGTTACCGGAGCACTTTCCAGTATCGCGCCCTGGTGCTGACGAAGCTGTACATTTGTATAATTTGTACGCCGTATTTCATTCGGCAATAAACAGTCAGGGTCTCGATTCTCGGATCAAAAAAATAGCCCGGCGCGCAACCACAGTGTCGCGCGCCGGGCTCTTGCGTAGCAGTCAAACGACTCGTTCGCTGTGCCGTCATTTGTCGCCTGCACCTTTGGTGATCGACTCCATCACCCGGTCGAGACTAAAGCTGCCGGGTTTCTGGCGTGGTGGAAATTCCTTGAAGCTTTGCAGCCATTGCCCTACGTAGAATCCGGCTGGCGCGAACATGTACATATGATCGAACTGCCATCTGCCGTATCCGATTGCCTCATGATGGGCACGCTCGAACGGATCCATGCGCAGATTGCCGATCATCGGCATGCGCAGTTGTTCGTACGGCGCCTCCCAGACGTGCATTCCATGCGCGTTCTGCCTTAGAAAAGTGACCTTCCAGTCGTTGTAGCGCAGTGCTGCGACGCTGCCGTCGTCCGTCCAGTAGAGGAACTCATGACGCGGCCACTCGGCCTCGCCCTTGAGCGCCGGAAGCAGGTTGTAGGCGTCGAGGTGAACTTTGTATTTTCGACCGCTGACGCGTTTGCCTTTCAGCAGTTCTTCTTTCTCGTTCGGGCTGCCCGCGGCCGCCAACAAAGTAGGAAACATGTCTTCGTGCGCGCCTATGTCGTTGATCACCGTGCCAGGCTCTATGACGCCGGGCCAACGAATAGCGGTCGGCACCCGGAAGCCACCTTCCCATTGCGTGGCTTTCTCGCCGGCGAACATCGTCGTACCGCCGTCCGGCCAGGTGAATACCTCTGCGCCGTTGTCGGTGCTGTACATGACGATGGTGTTGTCTGCAATGCCCAACTCCTCGAGCTTGGCAAGCAACTGACCAACCATCGCGTCGTGCTCGACCATGCCATCGGCGTAGATACCCTGGCCGGTTTTGCCCTCAGACTCGGGCTTGAGGTGCGTCCAGACGTGCATGCGGGTGCTGTTCCACCAGACAAAAAACGGCTTATCGTCCTTGGCGGCCCTATCCATGAAGTCGAGCGCGGCAGCAGTGGTCTCTTCGTCCACCGTCTCCATGCGCTTCCTGGTCAGCGGGCCCGTATCCTCGATGCGGCCGTCGGCGTAGCTGTGAATGACGCCTCGGGGGCCGAACTGATCTCTGAAGGCTGTTTTGCCGTCGAGCTTTAGGTCGGCCGGATAGTCCGGATGCTCCGGCTCCTCCTCCGCATTCAGGTGATACAGGTTGCCGAAGAACTCATCGAAGCCGTGATTGGTCGGTAGCATCTCGTCACGGTCACCGAGGTGGTTCTTGCCGAACTGGCCGGTTGCGTAGCCCTGCGCCTTAAGTAGCACCGCGATCGTCGGGTCTTCCACTTTCATGCCTTCCGGTGCACCAGGCAGTCCAACTTTCGTCAAACCCGTACGAATAGGCGACTGGCCGGTGATAAACGCAGCACGGCCGGCTGTGCAACTCTGCTGACCGTACCAGTCGGTGAACAGAGCACCTTCTTCCGCGATTCGGTCAATGTTCGGCGTCCTGTAGCCCATCATGCCCATGTTGTAGGCGCTGACGTTGAACTGGCCGATATCGTCGCCCCAGATAACCAGGATGTTCGGTTTGTCTTGGGCCGCCGCTGGTCCCGCCGACCAGGCCATGGCGGAAAGCAGTAGCAGGAATATTGTCCTTTTCATCGTCGCATCCTCTAGGTCTGCATAGATCTATCTATCTTAGTGAGACCGGAGCCTTGCCCCAATTGCCAGAAGTACGTAGGTCGAGGCTTCCTCAAGCTGCACGTTCGTATAATTTCAGCGCCGAGCCAGTAGGTACAATGACTGACTACCGACTGGTGGCGAGTTCCTCTATGTTGTTCAAGAGGTCAGTATGAACGCTCGCCGCCCAGTCCTGCTGTTTGCCCAATTGCTCGGTGTCCTGTTGCTGAGCGCGTGCGCTGGCACGCCCTACAGCCCCGCCGATATGGCTTCGGTCCCGTTTCAGGATCGTGGCGAAACCCAGTCGAACGGTTCCGTCCAGGTCAGCGCAGCGGTTCCTGGCGCTGAAGAAACCCGCGCACTGTTCGATCTCCCCCTGTACGACAGCGGTATCCAGCCAGTCTGGCTGAAGATTCGCAATAGCAGCGATGACTGGATTCGATATGCACCGGTCAGCACTGACCGTGATTATTTCTCTGCGCAGGAGGTGGCCTATGTTCACAAGGGCGGTTTCTCAACCGATGCCCGAAAAACGATGAACCACTACTTCCACGACATGGCGATGCCACGGCGGATCCCTCCCGGGGAAAGCCGGTCGGGTTTCGTCTTCACGCATGTGCAACCGGGCACCAAGGCGTTCAATGTGGACGTCTTCGGCGCGAGCCGGGAGCAGGATCTAACATTTACCTTCTTCATTAATGTACCCGGGTTCCAGCCGGATCATTCCGAGGCGTATTTCGAGGAACTCTACGATCCCGGGCAGATTCGTGACTTCGACCGGGAGACTCTCCGGGCGGAACTGGCGATGATGGATCACGTGTCGCGGGATCGTTCGGGGCATGGCCTGGGTCTGCCAATCAACGTCATCGTCATCGGTCAGCCTGAGCGAGTCCTGCAGGCCCTCATCCGTGCCAACTGGGTGGAAGAGCCTCGCACGACTTCGGTGATGGCTGCAGAGAAGTCCTACTATTTCGGGCGAATTGCCGATGTCGTATTCAGTAAGGAACGGACCGCAAGCGGTGGTCGTACCGAGTTGCGCTTCTGGCTGAGCCCTTTGCGCGAGAGCGGTATACCAGTGTGGTTTGTCGAGGTGACACACCATGTCGGCGGAAGCAAAGGCAAGGGTCAACTGGATCCGGATGTCGACGATGCCGCCGCGTATTTTGTGCAGGACATCTGGTACGGACAGGGCCTGGCTGCCTACGGCTGGGTTCGCGGCCAGGGGCAGGTAGCGTTCGACGATCCGAGGCAGACTTACTACGGCGATGAGTACTTCACCGAGGGGTACCTGGCCGTGACATGGCTTTCGGGTTCGGCGCTGTCGATGCTGGAGTTGGTCGATCTGGACTGGGACGAAGCACCTGGCAGGGCTGAACCGTGATGCTCCAGGGCAAATATGCGCCACTGCTGGCCTTGCTCCTCGTGGCGACGGCATTCGCCCAGGCGCCTGATACCGGGTTCCTCGACCGTTCAATCAGTCAGACCGATGGGGCCGTCACGGTCACAGTGGCCGTGCCGAGCGGCAGCGAAACGCAGGACTTCTTCGGGGTGCCTCTCTACAAGCGGAAGATCCAGCCGGTCTGGCTGGAAATCAGCAATGCTCGTGATGCTACGGTAACGTTTCTACCACTGGGTCTGGATCCCCAATACTTCACGCCGATCGAAAGCGCGTTTCTCGGGGCCGGCGGTGCCCGGAAGACCGATAAGAGCACGCGCAAGTTTTTCTTCGACCGTAAGATGAATATGTATATCGATCCCGGGGAGACGCGCACCGGGTTCATGTTCACGTCATTACAGGAAGGCACCAAGTCATTTAACGTCGACGTGTACACCGAAGACGATCACATCATCAATTTCACGTTCTTCGTGCCGGTACCGGGCCTCCGACTGGACCACAGCGATGCCGACTGGGAGAACCTTTATCCCGCTGAGGAATTTCGCGAGCTCGACAAAGAAGAGCTGATCGAGGCCCTTGCGGCCATGCCCTGCTGTACGACGGACAAGAAAGCGAAGGGCACCGGCGATCCCCTGAATCTCGTTGTTCTCGGTGACGTGGACGATGTCTACTACGCGTTCATCCGTGCCGGCTGGGATGAGACCGAGGTCGTCAGCCTGTCATCATTGACCAGGATGGGAAAATCGTTCGTGAGCGGTAGTGAATACCGGTATTCCCCGGTGAGCGGCCTGTACGTATTCGGTCGTCCGCAGGACGTGGCGTTCCAGAAAGCCCGCGACAATATCAATGAGCGCAATCACCTCAGGCTCTGGATGACCCCTCTGCGTTTCGAGGGTGTCCCGGTATGGATCGGGCAGATAAGCCGCGATATCGGGGTTCGCCTGACCGCGAAGACCGTCACGACCCACAAGGTCGATCCGAATGTCGATGAGACGCGCGAGTACCTGGTAGAGAACCTCGCATATTCGCAGGCGCTGGCAAAACTCGGATACCTGGACGGTACAGGCGCAGCATCTATCGCAGAACCACGTGGTAATCTCACCGGTGATCCCTATTTCACCGACGGTAAGCGCGTCGTGTTGTGGATTTCATCAACCCCAACCGATTTTGGTGACATAGAGGATCTCGACTGGGGCGCCCAGCCACAAGACAACTGATTCTTTCAATTGAGGTCCTTTCCGTGCAAATGACGAGTCAAACGAGCGGACATCAAGGCGATCTCATTACTCGCAGTTCCCTGATGTGATTCGCGGACCTCGCATAGCGCTATTCTCGCTGCTCGGCATACTCGCCGTGCTGGCGATCTGCGTGACCGTGATCCTGAACCTCGACTTAGGCCGGTTTCAAGGCACGCTCGAAGATGTGTTGACTGAAGTACTTGATCGCGAACTCTCGATCGAGGGGGACCTCAGTATCGAAGTCGATCTCGACCGCATCAGGGTCGCTGCATCCGGAGTGCGGCTGGCAGGCACGGAGTGGAGTGCCGAGGCCGACCTGGCTCGAGTCGAGCGTATAGAAGGGTCGGTCAGTACCCGCTCCCTGCTCGATTGGCCCATCCGTATCGAGTCGCTTGACGTCGAGCATGTGCGCGTCAACCTCGAGCGGGACGAAACGGGCACTGGTAACTGGAAGCTCCTCAAACCCAGGGAGATAGAGACACAAGTGGAGGACCCCAAGCCGCCACGCGACCTGCCGGTTATCGTGGTACTGGCAAACATCGTTGATATCGCACTGCTCTACGCCAGTCCGGAGCGCGCAAGTCCCATCCGCTTCAATGCCTCGGAACTTGGTATCAAACTTGACGACGAGGACTATCTCAACCTTCATCTGAATGCCGAACTGAACGAGACGCCACTGGAACTGGACGTTCGCGCAGGACTGGTCGCGAACCTGGTCAAGTATCGCGACGTGGCTTTCGACGTCGACGGGAGTCTCGGGGAGATTGAGTTAGCGGGACAGGCGACAATTGACAACCTGCTTAAACCTCAGCGCCCGACGATGCGCCTTAACGTGTCGGGGCCGAACGTGGAATACCTGGCGGAAAAACTGGAAGTAGAACCGATTACGAGCGGCCCTCTCGATCTTGTCGCCAGCATCGCTCCGCTCGGCGACAGTATGCAGCTCGTCATCAATGGCGACGTCGGTGAGTTCGCGCTCGACGTCAGCGGGCAGTTTCAGGACCTGCAGGCGCTGGAGAACGTTAGCCTGCGCGTGGCAGCAAGTGGCCCAAGCGCCGGTACTTTGGTCCGCCTGTTCGGCAATCCCAATGTGCCCCCGGATCCGTTCAGCATTGTGGCCGAATTCACGCGCGAGGGTCCCGCGATCAACGTGGAGAATCTCACCGTCAACGTTGGCAAAACACGCTTCGCGGCCAAAGCCAGGATCAGCGACATGACGAGGCCCGCGCGGTCCAGCGTCGCGCTGCACATCGACGGCCCGGATGTTGGGCGCTTCAATCGTTTGTTGGGTTTGCCGGGCAAGTTGACGGGACCTTTCGACATGGACATCGAAGTTGAGCCGCAGCCCGATGGCAATGCCACTGCCAGCATGGCGGCGAATGCCAGGGATTTTCAGCTCACAATCACAGGAACGGTCGTCGACACACCCGATTTATCTGGCACGACCCTCAGGGTTGACTTGGGTGGTGCGGACCTTCGCACCATCACAAATGCGCTGGGGGTCGAAGACGTACCGTCGCAGCCCTTTGAGCTGGGCGTGGACCTTGAGCGTGTGCCGGAAGGTGTCAGCCTCAGTGACGGCTCGATGAGTATTGGCGGCGACCGCGCGAGTTTCGGGGGGATTGTCGGTAACGCACCGCTCGAGGCCGACACGAACCTGGCATTCGAGGTGCAGGGGCCGGATCTCGGCAGGACACTGGCGGCGTTCGGGATCGATGTTGGCGAGTTGCCATCTGCAAGATATCTCGCGTCCGGCCGGGTAAGGCGCGTCGATAACGGATTCGCCATCGAGGACGGCCATGCTCAGCTCGGAGCAGACAGTGCCTACGTGAGCGGCCTGATCGGCGAAGAGCCACTTGAGCGCGATACCAACCTGCGCTTCGACGTGGTGGCGGCCGATCTCAAGAAGACGCTGGCAAGTTTCGGCGTCGAGGTCGATGCCCTCCCGCCCGGCAAGTTTGTGACGGGCGGGGAGATCCGCAGCCGCGGGAGCCAATTTGAGCTACGTGGCGTCAATGCGTCGTTCGCCGGTGCGCGCGCCTCGCTCAGCGGTCAATTGGGGTCGATGCCCTCGCTGAATGGCACCGACGTCACGGTGGAAGTGAAGGGTGACGATCTGACCAGGCTGCTGCCCGAGGACGATAACTTCGCGAAGCTGAACAAACCGTTCCGCGTTGCTACCAGGGTGCGAATGACGGCGGACACATTGTCGCTGAGAGGGGCCGAGGTCGAACTTCCCGGCCTCGACGCCACGGCGGCGTTCGACATTGGCATGAAACCGGTCATGGGGCGCGGGAGCTTCTCTGTCGATGCGAATTCGCCTGACCTGGTGCCACTTGTTCCGGCCGAATATGCCGTATTCCAGACCGAGACCGTGCCGCTGCGGCTGAAGACCAGCGGCCGCTGGGACGAGCAGAACTGGACACTGACGGAGCTCGATTTGGGGCTCGCCAAGGGAACGCTCGTCGGCGGCGGTACCATCGGCCGTCCGCCGAATTATGACGGCACCGACCTGAAAGTCGACCTGAATATCGGAAACCTGCGGCCGTTGAGCGTGTTCGCCGGTCGCGAGTTACCTGCAGATACCGCGCATCTAAAGTTCCATTTGCTTGGATCGCGGGGGCTCATGCGGCTCGAGCGGTTCGAGGGCCGCATCGGTGACAGCGACATTGCCGGAAACTTCTCACTGCGGCACGCTGACGTGCCGGAAATCGAGATCAAGTTGGCGTCCAGGCGGCTGAACCTCGGGCCGTACATGCCCAAGGACGAGGACGGCGCAGACGAGGAAGAGCCGGCACCGGAACAGCCGAAAGAGCGACTCATCCCGGATACGCCGATCCCGATGGAGGAACTGAAGAAGTTCACAGCCACCGTGGATATCGATATAGCTGAGATTGACATTGGCGTGAAGGAATTCAGGGATGTTGTTCTTTTGGGTTCGTTGGCCGATGGCACGCTCTCGGTCGAGCAATTTGGTGTGCGCAATAACCTGGGCGGATCACTGCGTGGCAATTTCGAGCTGCGCCCGGTTGGTGACACGGCATCACTAACGCTCGATGTCGCGGGTTCGAACCTGCTACTGGGCACGCCGGCGACCACAGCCGAAGGGCTCGCTGCGCTGCCGCGCTACGACCTGGACACGATCCTCGTCGGTAGTGGCGCGACGGTTCGGGAGCTTGCGGCGTCGCTCAGCGGCTACCTGCGCATGGTCGGGGGCGAAGGTCGACTCAAATCGTCGGCGTTGCGGTTCTTTACCGGCGATTTTCTGTCCGAAGTGCTGACTACAGTTAATCCGTTCGCCAAGACAGATCCGTATACGAATTTTCAGTGTGCCGTGGTACTGGTGCAGGTCGAAGAAGGCAAGGCGACAGGCGCGCCGATCCTCGTTGCCCAGACCGATCGCCTCCGGATTCTTGCCGAGGCGGACATCGACCTTGGTACCGAGAAGTTCGATGCGCTCATCAGCACAGTGCCGCAGAAGGGCCTGGGCCTGAGTGTCACCGATCTCGTAAACCCCTTCACCAAGATCAGCGGCACGTTCGCAAAACCGACGCTGACGCTCGACCCGGAAGGCGCGCTGATCGAAGGTGGCGCCGCCGTCGCGACCGCTGGTTTATCGATACTGGCGAAGCGTTTCAAGCAGCGCTTCATCGATGACAAGGACGCCTGCGGCAAAGCGCTAAAGGAGGCGGAACCGGTCTTCACTGAACTCCGCGAGAAGTACCGGCCCGGTTCTGCGTCGAATTAACGGCGGGAGCAAATGCGCTGCTAGTATGATCCGATGTTAGACCTGATCCCGAAAATCGCTCCCATCCTGCTGGTCGACATCCTGAACCCCGTACTCTTTGCCATGCTCGTGGCAGCCGCCGGCTCGGCGCGGCCCGTCGCCAACAGCTTCGCGATGCTGGTCGGCCATACGCTGGCCTATTTTGTTGCCGGCGTGGCCGTTGCCTTCGGCTTCGAGCAAGTCGCCGACCGCCTGGCGAATCCGCATCAGATCGACTACGCCCTGAGCGCGGTTCTCGGTGTGGCGCTTCTGTGGATAGCACTCGATGTGAAGAAAGACGGAGCGCCGGTCGCCCGCGAACCCGAGAAGGCGTTGACGCCGGCAGGGTGCTTTGGAATTGGTGCGGTCGTCAATTTTATTGGCATACCGTTCGCGTTACCGTATTTCGCCGTCGTCGATCAGATACTTGGCGCCGACCTGCCGTTAGCGAATTCGCTTGGGGTCCTGGGTATTTACAACATCGGGTATGCCTTGCCTTTCATTGTCGTTCCTGCAGCCGTTGCCATCTCCGGAGAAGAGGCGCGGCCGCTACTTGAAAAGATCAGCGGTCACCTCGGCAAGCTGTCCGATATTGCGATGCCATGGATGTTCGGCCTGCTCGGGCTCGTGCTGGTGGCGGACAGCGTCGCCTACGTGTTCACCGGCGAAGGACTCATTCAGTTCTGACCGTGCCGCCGCTCAGGTAGTTTCCGTCAGCGTTGCCGCCCTGAGCTGATCCCAGTCGCCAGTCTGCTCAGCCGCAGCAACATTCTGCTGCATCCGGGCGATCTCTTCTTCGAGTTCACCGACCATCGCCTCAAAGCCGGGCTGGCCACGTAGCGAGCCCAGGTAGGGGTCGAGCGCCAACGGCCAGCCATTCGAGGAGACTGTTCCGCGGAAGCCCTCATCGATTGCGTCCCGGAACGCGGCAAGCGATTCCACGGTTCTTCCCTGCAGGGCGAGAATCTGCACGTCGCGAATGCCATGTCCGGTGATACCGATCCGGGGCAGCGCGCGCACGACATCGAGCGCCAGGTCGAGCAGGCCGTAGGCGCGCTCACCTTCGCCCTGGTTCTGCAGGATGTATGCGTAACGGACCAGGTCGGCTACGTTGTATCGGGTGACCGTGGGGTCCGCATCCGCAGCAAATTCGGGATCGTGCAGCTCGGCGTATTTACGCGCCTTGTCGAAGTCGCCGGCGAACATGGCAAATCCGGCAACCAGGCTCAATTGAAATTGCCGCGGATTATCGATGCCGTCGATAGCGCGTTCAACGACCTCAGCGGCGCCTGCAAAATCACCAAGAATCGCCATTTCCATAGCGGCGCCGTAGTCATACATCGGATGCCCCGGCGTTACATCGGCGAACAGATTCAGGAGCTTCTGATACTCCCCAAACTCCATGTAGGCACCGGTCATGGAGGCGCCGCCCAGTGGATCCGCGGTCAGCTCCGCGCCTTTCATGCCCCAGGCTACGGCTTCGTCCATGCGGCCGAGACCCTGCAGGTGAGCCGCCAGGTTCTGGTATGCGGTCGGCCAGTCGGGATGAATCTCGATCGCCTTGACGTACAGGTCTAGTGCTTCCTGGTTCTGCCCGCGTTGGGCATACATGCCCGGCAGATTGGCATACGGGATCTTCCCGAGCGGATCGACGCGCAAGGACTCGTGATAGAGATCGATCGCCTCCTCGGTGCGCCGCTGGTTATCTCGAAGCGTCGCAAACCACATCCAGGCACTCGCGTTGTTCGGGTTGAGATCCAGCGCCGCGGTGAGAGAGACTTCTGCTTCCTCGAGCCCGGGGCCACTGCGAGTTTCTTGCCAGGCCATGTTCTTCATCAGGCCGTGCGAGGCATGTGCCTGAGATAACTCCGGGTTCAGCGACAGGGCTTTGTCGAGGGAAGCCTCGGCGATACCGAATGCCTCATCAGGAGAGATGGCCTGATGGTTGTTGAGGATCAGCAGCACGCTCTCGGCGAGGCCGGCGTAGGCTTCCGCGTAATCCGGGTCCAGCACGATCGCTGCCTCGAATTGTTCGCGCGCCTCTTGCAGGGTTTCGAGGCGTCGCTTGTAAAGATTGTCGCGGCCCTGTGTATAGAGGTTGTAGGCGGCCAGGCTGTCGGTGGGTATGACCGCGAGGCGCGATTGCTCCGCGTCGGTGAGCGTCGTTTTCAGTGCGCGTGTAATTTCCTCGGATATCTCACTCTGGATTGCGAACAGGTTGGCCATGCTCAATTGCCGGTCGTAGGACTTTGCCCAGATGTGTTCGTCAGTCGCTGTATCTATAAGCTGAGCCGTTATTCGTACGTTATTACCCACCCGTTGCACGGCGCCCTCCAGCACCGTCCCCACGCCAAGCTCCTGTCCAACTTGTCGCAGGTTCTTGGTGGTATCCCGGTATTCCATCATCGATGTACGGGAAATGACCCTGAGCGCCCCGACGTTCGCGAGGCGGGTCAGCAGATCGTCATGGATGCCATCGGCAAACAGCTGGTTCTCCGGGTCCGTGCTGCGACTCGTGAATGGCAATACGGCGATAGACAAACGGTCTTCTGAGGAGGCGACCTCAACTTCGGGCGCGCTCCGCATGCCCGTGACATTCAGGGTGACCGAAACTCCGAGCGCGATTACCAGGAGTCCAATGAACATGAAGTCCAGCCGCCGGCCGGTTCTGGGCGTAATTGACGTCGAGCGGTCGACATTCTTCTCTAGCTTCACGCCCTCGGGCGTCACCTCGAATATCCAGGCGACGATCAGCGATGCGAGAAAGCCGACGACAACGACCACGACGTAGACCTTGAATGCCATCTCGGACGCGCCAAAAGTCGGCAACAATACCGAGCCTGCCTCGATGATGATCCAGGCGACGACGGCATACGTCGCAGCGACGCGGAGTACGTTGCGGCGCCGGAGTTCTTCGATTAATGAGCTCATGGATCCAATTATTACCTACGGGGTGCCTGCGTGCAGCATATTCCTTAGAGTCACATGTGGCGAATTCGTTTCAATGGTCTGTTGGCCAGCTGTCTGCAGGACCCACCAAAATGTACTGGTTCACGTCGATGTTATAGACTCCATCTATCTCTACAAGGCCCAATCAAGAGGACTAACCGTGCGAAAAACAACAATGTCAGTTGCAGCCGTTGCCCTGCTGTTTTCTATGTCAGCATCGGCCGGACACCAGTACGTCGAAATTGCGGCGGACGGCGATATGGTTATCGCTGGTCCGTTCAACGCAGTAATTCCCGTGCCTGAGGGCGCTCGGGTTGGCAAGGCGGAACACACGACGGAAAATTTCCTGTCCGAAACACTCAAGGTCTCGAAAGTCGGGTATTTCGGGGACGATCAGTTTGTCATGATCCAGATCGAGACGACCAACGCACCCGCGGGCACCCTGACCAATGAGAACCTTCCCGCCTACCAGATCGGCGAAAGAGAATTTCGGGCTCGTACGCTCTGTATCGATATCAGCCAGGAAGACCTGGATGCGGACGATGCCCCGCTGTTTGAGTACATTGAGGCCTATAATGTTCAGATAGTGCCGGCTGTCAGGGCAGTGCAGCTCTCTGTTACGTCCGAGGACGGAACGGCCGAGGGCAACGTAATTTACATGCGCAATGTTCCGGGCGGTTGCGCCGCAATGACGCCGGAATTCGAATCGGAGTTCGACGCCGCTTTCGGACGGTTCATCGAGTCAATTCAAGGCAGGAACCCCTAGAGTTGGATCAGGGCGGGCGGTGGCTGGTTTAGCCCGCGGGCACGGTTGACTGCTGCGCATCCTGTTCGAGCCGCGTGGCGTGCTCCAACTCGTCTTCCAGACGGGTCGATTCGGCGGCGCGCGCTTTGGCCAGTGGGGCCAGCAGGGAGTAGAGCGCCGGCGTCAGGTACAGAGTAAAGACCGCCGCAAGCGCAAGTCCTCCGAAGACGACCCAACCGATCGACGAACGCGCTTCGGCGCCAGCGCCGCTGCTAAGAATTAGCGGTAGCGCGCCGAGAATTGTCGACGTCAGCGTCATCATGACCGGGCGGAAGCGGCGCTCCGAACCGCGCTGGATCGCATCACGAACGCTGTAGCCCTTATCTCGCAACTGGTCGGCAAACTCGACAACGAGCACGCTGTTTTTCGCCATCAGGCCAATCAGCAGGACCAGGCCGATCTGTGAGTAGATGTTCAGTGAGGTGCCGGTTAGCAGCAGCGCGAGAATCGCGGCCGCAACACCGAATGGCACGATCAATGTGACAACGACGGCGCTGGTGAATCCTTCGAACTGCGCGCACAGCACGAGGAAGATCACGGCGAGGGCGACGATGTAGGTGATCGCAACAGCGCTCGATGACTCTTCGAGCTGTGCGGCTTCGCCCAGCATCATCAACGACACATTGTCCGGCAACACGTCGCCCGCGAGCGCCCGCAGCTCATCGACGGCGCTCTGCAACGGGAAGGAATCGGGACGTTCGATATCGATCTCGATCGCACGTCGCTGGGCCTGGCGATTGAGTTCCGTAGCGACTCCTTTCTCCGTCAATGTGACGACGCTCGACAGGGGTACAAGCCCGCCGTTGTCCGTGCCCACGTAGAGGTTGACGAGGTCAGACGGGTCATTGATGTTGCCACTGGTCGACTCGAGTAGGATCGGCACCGCCTGATCGTCGATATTGAGGTCGATGAGCTCGTCGCCGGCGATCATGGCGCGCAGCGTTGCCGCGAGCCCCTCGAAGTCGACGCCGAGGTCAGCTGCACGGCGGCGGTCGATTTCGACGGAAATCTGCGGTTGCGTCGGGTCGAAGTTGATGCGCGGTCGAGACAGCTCGGGGATACGCTCTTCGATGCCGGCAACGTAGGCCTTGGCCGCTTCGAAGATTTCATCGTAGTCATTGCCGAGAATTGCGACGCGAAGGCCGCTACCCCAGGTACGCAGGTTGAGGCTGTTGCCGCCCCAGATGCCGACACGGGCGCCCGGAATTGCGGCCAGCTTGCCACGCAGCTCGTTCGAAATGTCCTGCTGGCTGCGTTCGCGCTGGCTCCAGTCCTCGAGCGGTATAGAAATGAAGCTGCGGTTCGGATCCCAGTTGCCGACGACCGTGTATATGGCTTGCGCTTCACCGTTGTCGAGCAGCGGTTGCAGGTAATCTTCGATCTGCTCCGTCTGGCGATCCATGTAGCCAATCCCGACGCCGTCCGGACCGGTCGCGAGGATACGCAAAGTGCCCCGGTCCTCGGATGGCACGAGTTCCTTGTCGAGGTTCTGGTAAGCGAAGCCGGCGCCAACGGCAACCGCGAGCGCGCCGGCAATGGCCAGCCACGGGCGGTTCAGAACGGCGCCCAGCGAACGCTGATAGGCCGCGCTGACCGATTGACCGAAACGGGCTACCGGCCCCGACCGTTGGTTCTCGCTCTGGCCCTTGACGAGCCGTGCCGCTGCCGCGGGCACGAGCGAGAGCGCGACGAAACTCGAGATGATTACGGCGCTGGCGAGCACGATGCCGAACTCGCGGAACAATAAACCGGTCGTGCCGCCCAGGAACGAGATGGGTACGAACACCGAAACCAGCACGGCAGTAGTCGCGACGACGGCGAAGAAGACCTGGCGCGTACCGATCACGGCTGCCGCCCTGGCACGCATCCCATCGCTGCGCTGTCGCTGAATATTCTCCAGCACGACAATCGCGTCGTCGACGACGAGGCCGGTTGCGAGTACGAGAGCCAGCAGGGTGAGGATGTTAATCGAGAAACCGAACAGCCAGATCGCTGCGATTGTGCCGATCAGCGATACCGGGATCGCGATGCCCGGTACCAGGGTCGCGCGCAGGCTTCCCATGAACAGCCAGATTGTCGCTACGACGACAGCCATCGAGAGGGCGAGCGTCAGAAGGACCTGCGCCACCGAGTTGCGAATAAACAGTGCCTGGTCGTCTGTGACGACGATATCGAGCTCTGCGAAACGTGCATTGATACGCTCGACGGCAGCGATGATGCCATCCGAGATTTCGATTGTGTTCGAGTTCGCCTGGCGCAGGACGTTCAGCCCGAGCACCGGCCGGCCATTGAGGCGTGACAACGAGGTGGCGTCTTCGGGACCGAAGTAGACATTCGCGACATCTCCGACGCGCACCGAATCGCGAATAATGATGTCAGATACCTGTGATGCGTCGATCGCTGTAGCGTCGGCCCGCACGATGAGTTGCTGTTCCGCCGATTTGAAACTGCCTGCCGGAACGTCGAACGGCGCTTGCCGCAGCGCGGCCGAGACGTCGCCAACTGTCAGGTTATAGCTGGTGAGCCGCATCGGGTCGAGAGCGACGCGCAAGACGCGTTGGCGATTACCCGAAAGCTGCACGTCCGCGACACCGTCTATCGAGATCAGCAGCGGCACGATGTCCTTCTCGACAACACGAGTCAGCCGTTCTTCCGTGAGGCTATTACTCATCACCGCGAGGCTGACGACGGCCTGGGCATCGTCATCGGCCTTGACCACGATGACCTGCTCGACGCGATCGGGCAGCCGGCGCGTCACACGACTGACGGCCTCGCGCACGTCGGCTGCAGCGCTGTCGATGTCCGTACCTGGACGAAACTCGATGAAGATGCGGCCGTTGTTTTCCTCGGATGCGGAGCGCAGCGTTTCGATACCCGACACGCGAGCGACAGCGCCCTCGAGTAGCGATACGACCTCGGCATCCATTGTCTCGGGCGATGCGCCGGGAAAGTCGACGCGCACTGTGACGACCGGCCGATCGACGTTCGGTAACTCGCGGACCTCGGCGGCGAGCAGGGCGGCGAGCCCTGCAAGTACGATGAGCAGGTTCGCTACGAGCACCAGCACAGGCCGGCGTACGCTCAGGCTCGGGAGATCGTTATGCTTTGTTTCGGTCATTGAGCGGCCCATTCACTGAGAATCAGTCGCTTTCGGAAAAGCTGTTGGCATCGCCACCCGCATTGCCGCCGATTTTGTTGCGGGCTTTGGCGAGGCGTTGCTCGTTGTAGTCGACGGTCACGCCGGTACGCATGCGTTGCGTACCTTCTACGACGACAATGGCATCGCTGCCCAGTTCACCGTCAACCAGGACGCGTCCCTCGCGGCGCTGGATCACCTGTACCGGTACTCGCTCAGCGGTGGCGTCTACGACTGACCAGACATAGGCACCCTCGGCGCCCCACAGCACGGCCGTTTCAGGGAGAACGGCGTAACGTGCTCCTTCGACGTCAGCAGAGACGCGGAAGCTCATGCCCGGACGCAACAGATCGTCATTGTTGGCAACGCGTGCGCGCGCGATGAACGTGCGGTTAAGCGGGTCGATACGGCTGCCGATATCGACAACCTCGCCATCCACGGCGGTTATCGAAGCACTCCAGGTTT
>Ga0316191_10000160_pt1 | contig 38076 bp, 37 predicted proteins | sample Eddworburr2cm_MG_FD_204928 | JGI IMG/M metagenome (GOLD analysis project Ga0316191, IMG submission 204928) | Coastal sediment microbial communities from Maine, United States - Eddy worm burrow 2 cm | ecosystem: Environmental > Aquatic > Marine > Coastal > Sediment | place: USA: Maine...
GTTGGATTTACGAGGTACTCTGTCCCTCGGCATGCACTCGGAGTTTCGCGACCCACGTCGAAGCCATGTCACCCCCGTGTGGCCTGTAGTGTAGGGGCTTTGGTGGGGAAAACAATGGCGGGAATGCAGGTTTTTCCCAGAAATTTAGAAATAATATACTTTAAAAAACAAGTATAAAACATTGATAATTATTAATGTTTTAGGATTCTTTCTTTCTGACGCTGCCAGTCGCGGTCTTTCCTGTCCGACCGCTTGTCGTGCTGCTTCTTGCCTTTCCCGAGTCCGATTGTGAGTTTTGCGCGGCCCTTGTGCCAGTGCAGGTCGAGCGGTATGAGCGCGTAGCCCTTGCGTTCCACTGCGCCGGTCAGCCGGTCCAGTTCATGGCGATGCATCAGGAGCTTGCGCGCGCGCGTTGGCACCGCCGTGATATGCGTGGACGTCGTCTTGAGCGGCGAAAAATGGGCGCCCACGAGCCATGCTTCGCCTTTTTTGAGGTTCACATAGGCTTCTGTGAGCTGGGCATTACCTGCACGCAGGCTTTTTACCTCCCACCCCTCGAGCGCCAGGCCGGCTTCGAATTGGTCCTCGATAAAATAGTCATGTCGTGCTCGCCGATTAACGGCGATCATGTTGCCAGTTGGTTTTTTTGTCTTCTTTTTGCTCATAGGTTTTTGGTCGAAGCCATTGGCTTGCGAGCGGATTATACGGGCAAAGCGTTGTCAGGCACGGGGATTTATATAAGAATCGCGGGTCATTTGCGGATTCGAGATCAATAATGCTCAGCAAGCAGGCCGGCGACGCCAAACGTAAGTCACTCCACGGTCACTGGTCGTCCCGGATGGCGTTCATTCTCGCCGTCACCGGTTCGGCTGTTGGTCTGGGCAACATCTGGAAGTTCCCGTACATCGCCGGCCAGAATGGCGGCGGTGCATTCGTGCTCGTGTACCTCGCCTGCGTAATCCTGATTGGTATGCCGGTCATGATGTCGGAAATTCTGATCGGCAGGCGCGGTCGACGTAATCCCGTCTCTACGATGAAGCTTCTCGGCAAAGAGGAGGGCAGCTCCGGACGCTGGGGCTGGGTTGGCGGCATGGGGATCGTAGCCGGCGTCCTGATTCTGTCGTATTACAGCGTGATTGCCGGGTGGACCCTGGCCTATATCGTCAAAAGTGCAACGGGTGCGTTCGCTGGAGCAACGCCGGATGTTGTCAGCGCAGAGTTCGGCGGTTTCGTCGGCGACTGGCGCCAGGTCGGGCTGACGCACACGATCTTCATGGCGTTGGCGATCTTTGTCGTTGCGCGTGGTGTTGAGCGAGGCCTTGAGCAGGCCGTGCGCTTCATGGTGCCGGCGCTGCTGGTCCTGATGCTCGTATTGCTACTGTATTCAATTAATTCGGGTTATTTCGGACAAGGCGTGTCATTCATGTTCACGCCTGACTTCGACAAGCTGAGCTGGGGCAGCGTGCTTGCCGCGCTCGGGCAAGCGTTCTTCACCCTGAGTATCGGCATGGGCGCGGTCATGGCGTACGGTGCCTATTTGCCTGAAGAAACCTCAATTACTGGCGCGTCTGCTGCTGTTGTAGCGGCGGATACGGGCATAGCGATTCTGGCTGGCCTGGCGATTTTCCCGCTGGTTTTTGCGAATGGTTTGACGCCCGCGGATGGGCCGGGCCTCGTTTTCAATACACTGCCACTGGCATTTGGCCAGATGTCCGGCGGTGTATTCTTTTCGACAATCTTCTTCATTCTGCTTGCGTTTGCGGCCTGGACGTCGGCAATTGGCCTTATGGAGCCAGCGGTCGCGTGGATTGTTGAGCATTACAATCGGACTCGTGCCCAGGCTACGGTCATGATCGGTCTGCTAATCTGGCTCATCGGCTTTGGGTCGGTGCTTTCGTTCAACGTATTGGCAGATGTGAAGTTTCTTGCCGGTACACTTTTCGACAACGTCGATTACCTGACCAGCAACATCATGTTGCCGCTGGGTGGATTGTTGATCACGATCTTCGCCGGCTGGGTCATGAGCCGGAATTCGACGTCAAATGAACTGGGCAATTCAGGCAGCCTGTTCAAATCCTGGCGCCTTCTTGCGCGCTTTATTGCGCCCATTGGTATCCTGCTGGTACTCGTCAACGCAGTCCTGTAACGAGGGGGCTGCCTCGGAGCAAGTATGCGCAAAGTCAGCCGTAGCGCGCTCGTCCCGTATTCTGCCGCGCAAATGTACGCGCTCGTCAAGGATGTTGAGTCCTATCCCGCGTTCCTGCCCTGGTGCAACGATGCCGAGGTTCATATTCGCGGCGAGGACTTCATCGAGGCATCGCTCGAATTGCATCGAGGGCGCATCAGCAAGAAATTCCGCACGCGAAACCGGTTACAGGAAAATGAGTGGCTGGGCATCGAGCTTGTCGGCGGGCCGTTCCGGCACATGTCGGGTGGTTGGGTGTTCCAGCAGTTGGGCGACGCCGGCAGCAAGGTCACGCTGGATCTTGAGTTCGAATTCGACAAGCGGGCGACAGACGTGATATTCGGGCGGTTCTTCGAGCACACATGTAATTCACTGGTCGATTCATTTACAAAGCGCGCGGCACAAATCTATGCAGGTTGAAGTGGTATTTGCTTTGGCGGACAAGCAGGTTTTGCGGGCTGTCGAGCTGCCCGATGGCGCAACGGTAGCCGAAGCTATCGCCATGAGTGGCATTGCCGGGCAGTTTCCGGACCTGGAGTTCGAAAAGATGCAGGCGGGAATATGGGGCAAGCCAGTTGAACAGGCCTGCGCGGTCAGAGACGGCGACAGGGTCGAGTTATACCGGCCCCTCGAAATGGACCCGAGAGAGGCGCGGCGCCTCAGAGCCGGGGCCGGGGCCTAGATATCGGGTGCGAGTTCCTGATCCCGGCGGATTTCGCTGACCAGGTCATTTTCGAAAAACACCGAAACCCAGCGCTTGAACTGCACATCATCACGCCCGAGCTTCAGGTAATAGACGTAGTCCCAGCGGTCCGTATTGAACGGATCGTCAATCATCGGCGTGCCCAGCAGGAAGCGCACCTGGTTCTTGGTCATCCCGACTTCAAGCTGGGCGAGATCCTCTTCCTTGATCAGATTTCCCTGCGCAATGCTGGCGCGATAGACGCAGCCGCTGCTGATCGCGAGCGAAAAAGTCATCAAGAGAAGAACTGTCCATTTGTGCTTAGTCATAGAGTCCGGCTGCCACCTGCGTCATAATAGGCGCGCATCATACCTTGAAAGAGTTTGTTCATGCAGCAACGAAAAGAACTTCGCAAGGCCGGGCTCAAGATTACCCTGCCGCGTCTGAAAATCCTTGAGATTCTTGAGGGGGCGAGGGCGCGTCACATGAGCGCGGAAGATATTTACAAGAACCTGATCAAGGCAGGCGAGGACATTGGGCTTGCCACGGTTTACCGTGTCCTGACCCAGTTCGAGGGGGCGGGCCTGGTCACGCGTCATAACTTCGAGGGCGGGCATTCCATATTTGAACTCGATGATGGCGACCACCATGACCACATGGTTTGCGTCGACACAGGTGATGTCATCGAGTTCGTCAGCGAAGAGATAGAGCGTTTACAGCACGAAATCGCGGAAAAATACGGCTACGAGCTTCTGGATCACAGCCTCGTTCTTTACGTCAAGAACAAGGATGTGGATTCGGACGAAGACTGATCAGGCACGTTTCCTGCGGGCACCGGCGAGCATCTCGGCAGCATGCTCGAGCGTCTTGCGTGTTATTTCAACTCCACCCAGCATCCTCGCCAGTTCCTCGGTGCGCTCATCTTGCGTCAGCGGACTCACACGGGTGCGTGTGGACTTGCCGTCCGTGACTTTGCTGATGCGAAAATGCTGGTCCGCGAGACTGGCGACCTGGGGCAGGTGAGTAACGCACAGGACCTGTCTGTTCGCGCCCAGTTCCTGCAAGCGACGACCAACCATCTCCGCTACACCGCCACCGACACCGCTGTCTACTTCGTCGAAGACCATCGTGGGTATCGCGCTTCCATCGCTCGCGATGACCTGGATGGCGAGGCTCATGCGTGAGAGTTCACCACCCGAGGCGATCTTTGCGAGTGGCTGCGGCGCCTGACCCGGGTTGGCGCTGATCAGGAAGTCAATCTGGTCGAGTCCCCAGGATTTGGCCGCACTATCATCGAGCGGGGTCAACTGAACCTGAAAAATGCCGCCGGGCATGCCGAGGCTATGCATTGCATCCGTGACGGCCGAGGCAAACCGGTCTGCCGCCTTGTGTCTCGCGCTGGACAACGCATTGGCTTGCTTAAGGTACTCAGCCCTGGCCGCTGCGGCCTGCTCCTCGAGTTCTCGCCCACGCTCCTCGGCATGGCTCAGATCGTCGTGCTCGGCACGCATTCGGTCGGCGAATTCCAGGAGTTCATCCGCAGTGACGCGGTGCTTGCGAGATATCGTCTGGATGGCGTCAAGGCGCTCTTCCACCCAGTCGCGCCTCGCCGGATCCATGTCAATGGCTTCGGTATAACGCCGCAGGGTATCTGCTGCCTCAGTCACCTGGATGCTCGCGCTGTTCAGCATCTCCAGCACCGGTTCGAGGTCCTCGTCGAAGTCGACGAGCTGCTCCACAGACCTCAATGCTTCGGCAATGAGGCTGTTGGCATTGCCGGCGTCATCATCGAACAGTCTATCCAGCGCGCGGCCGACGCCCTCGGCCAACTTGCCGCTGTTCTGGAGTTTCTGACGTTCGCTGCCCAGCCCATCAATTTCACCCTCTTCAAGGGCGAGCGAGTCGAGTTCCTGCAACTGGAACGTCAACAGGTCCAGGCGCGCGGCGCGATCGGCTTCTGCGCCGGTGAGTTCTTCCACCCGGTCCGACAGTGCTTTCCACTCGATGAAACGGGTAGCAACGATCGCACGATCATCGAGAAGGCCGCCGAAATGGTCGAGTAAGTCACGTTGAATGTTGCGGTGTCCAAGCGATTGATGAAAATGCTGGCCATGGATATCGAGCAACAGCTCGCCAAGCGCCTTCAGCTGCGACAGGGGCACCGAATTGCCATTGATGAAAGCGCGGGAGCGGCCGTCTGCATTGATGACACGTCGCAAGAGACAATCGTCGTCGAGGTCGAGTGCTTGTTCTTCCAGCCAGCTGGTGACCATCGGCAGCGCCGACACATCAAACTCGGCCGCAAATTCGGCGCGTTTCGCGCCGTCGCGCACGAGTTGCGCGCTGCCGCGTTCGCCCAGAACCAGTCCAAGCGCATCAACGAGAATCGACTTGCCGGCACCAGTCTCACCGGTCAGTACAGTCATTCCAGGCTCGAGTTCGATGTCGATTCGGTCGACGATCGCAAAGTCGCGAACTTGCAGGCTCATCAACACGGTCAGCTCTCCGGCATCTGGTCGCCACGTTTGCGACTGTCACGGCCCCAAAACAGCTTGGAGCGCAGGATGCCGTAAAAATCATGCCCTGGCGGGTGCAACAGCGTGATGCGCTTGTCAGCCGTGACGACCTGGAGCGACTCACCGGGTCTGAGCGTGCCGAGGTGGCTGCCATCGACGGTGATCTCCGCGCGGGTGTTGTCGCGCTCGAGCAGCGTGATGTCGATGGTCAGGTTCGCGGGAATGACTATCGGACGGTCCGTTAGTGTGTGTGGGCAAACGGGAACGAGGGCGACAGCATCGAGTTGCGGTTCGATGATCGGGCCGCCGCAACTGAGTGCATAGGCGGTAGAGCCGGTTGGAGTTGCGACAATCAGGCCGTCGCCGGAATGCGTATTGACGTACTGACCACCAACACTGGTTGAGAAGTCGACCATGCCGCCACCACCACGTCTCTGCACGACAACGTCGTTCAATCCGTACTCGGTAGCCATTTCACCGGCCGCGCTCGTGAGCGTTGCTTTCAATAACAGTCGCGTGTCCCTGAGGTAGTTGCCCGCGAGAACCTGATCGATGCTGTCAATCATTACATCGGGCGTGATGTCGGCCAGAAAACCAAGCCGTCCGCGGTTGACGCCAAGAATCGGGGTACCGTTCTCCCGGGCGAGACGGCTGGCGTACAACATCGTGCCGTCTCCACCGATAGCAATGATCAGGTCGGCATGGCTGCAGAGTTCTTCCTCGGCAATGCGCACAACAGGCAATGCCAGCGCCAGCGTGTCGGCCGCGAACACTTTCACACCGGCTTCAATCAAATGGGTGGCCAGTATCCGCATCGGCTCTGCGACACGTATATCGGTCTGCCGGCCCACCAAAGCGATATTCGGGAATTCTCTGTCCATTGGGTGATTGTTGCAGACCCTTGACCGACCGCCAAGCCGTTGCTAGCGTTTCTCCAGAATGTCGGCAGAAGTAAGCAAATCTTTACCAAACGATCGCGGGCAACACCTGTTGCGCGTGCTGATCCAGCGCTATATCCGCGATGGCCAGCCTGTTGGCTCGCGCACGCTGTCCAAGGACTCCGGCCTCGATCTTAGCCCTGCGACGATACGCAACGTGATGTCGGACCTCGAAGAAATGGGTCTGGTATCTGCGCCGCACACGTCTGCGGGCCGGGTACCCACGCCGCGGGGGTACCGGATGTTTGTCGATACGCTCGTGCGCTATCGCCGGCCAGGCAACAGTGATATTCAGCGCATCCGCCAGAAACTCAAGGGGCAGTACGACAACCCCGGCGCGCTTGTGAGCACGGTGTCCAGCATGTTGTCCGAATTTACGAGCATGGCGGGTGTGGTCACGGTGCCTCGCGCACCACGGATCGCGCTGCGCCAGATCGAGTTTCTGCCGTTATCGGAAAATCGTGTGCTGGTCATCCTCGTCATCAACGATACTGAAGTACAAAACCGTATCCTGCACACGGACCGCAATTACACGACCTCGGAACTGCAGCACGCGCAGAACTACATCAACCAACACTATGCCGGCACGGATTTGCACACGGTTCGCGAGAAGTTGCTGGAAGATCTCGACAAGACTCGAGATTCAATCAACCAGGCAATGCATGACATTATCTCGGTCGCCCATGCCGCAATGGACAAGGCCGAGCACCCCGACGAGGAGTATGTGCTGGCAGGCGAAACCAAGCTCATGGATTTCGCCGAGTTGTCGGACGTCGAGACCTTACGGCGCATATTTGAGGCGTTTTCACACAAACGCCTGATCCTCGACCTGCTGGATCGGAGCATCAATGCAGACGGCGTTCGGATATTCATCGGCGAAGAGTCTGGATACGGCATTTTCGATGACTGCAGCGTTGTCACAGCGCCGTATCATGTCGATGACGATACGATCGGCGTGCTGGGTGTCATTGGCCCGACGCGCATGGCCTATGATCGGGTTGTTCCTATCGTCGACGTGACGGCGAGACTGCTTGAATCCGCTTTGAGCCACGGCAACCAGGGCTAGGCCCAAAAAAAATCCCCGAATTGCTTGATATTTCTGCGTCGGTCCCCACACTCCGCAGATCGTTTTCGCAAAGGCTGCCGGTTGCGCAGCCAACATACTGATTTGGAGTGCTAAATGAACGCCGAACGCCCCAACGAGGCTATCGACGACACGCAGGAAGAGACACCGGAGGTCGAAGTTGCCGCCGATGTAGCTGAAGAAGTCGCCGAGCCCGAAGACGAGCTGGCAGCTGCACAAGCGAAGGCGGACGAGAACTGGGAACGCTACGTGCGTGCCGCAGCCGAGCTGGACAACGTTCGCAAGCGCGCGTCGCGCGACGTCGAGAATGCGCATAAGTATGCGCTGGAGCGCTTCGGCAAGGAACTGCTTGCCGTCAAGGACACGCTGGAGATGGGCCTCGCTGTCGAAGATGCCAGCGTCGAGAGCCTGCTCGAGGGCAGCAGCGCGACGCTGAAGCTCCTTGCCACCACATTGGAGCGTTTCGGGATTGTCGAAGTCGATCCGGCGGGCGAGCCGTTCGACCCGGAGCTCCACGAGGCCATCAGCATGCAGCCGTCGGACAACGTCGAACCCGGTTCGGTGGTCACCGTTGTACAGAAGGGATACACGCTTAATGGGCGGCTTTTGCGTCCGGCGATGGTAATCGTGGCGTCAGAATGAGTTCGATCGGTCAAATTTGAGGGGCTGATCGCTTGAAAGGGCCCGACGCGGCCCCACCTAACAGCCAGTTTTAGAGAATTCCAACAGAATTTGGAGCAAGAAATCATGGGTAAGGTTATTGGTATCGACCTGGGTACGACTAACTCCTGCGTAGCAGTGATGGAGGGCGGCACGCCCAAGGTCATCGAGAATAGCGAGGGCGATCGTACGACGCCGTCGATCGTGGCGTTCACCAAGGACGACCAGGTACTGGTAGGCCAGTCGGCCAAGCGCCAGGCGGTTACCAATCCGGCGAACACGCTGTTCGCCATCAAGCGCCTGATTGGCCGTCGTTTCGAAGACGACGTGGTCCAGCGCGACATCAAGATGGTGCCGTACACGATCACCAAGGCAGACAATGGCGATGCCTGGGTCGAGGCACATGGCAAGAAAATGGCGCCACCGGAGATTTCGGCGCGTGTCTTGATGAAGATGAAAAAGACGGCCGAGGATTACCTCGGTGAAGAGGTCAAGGAAGCAGTGGTCACGGTTCCGGCCTACTTTAACGATTCGCAACGCCAGGCAACCAAGGATGCCGGCAAGATCGCGGGCCTCGACGTCAAGCGCATTATCAACGAGCCGACAGCGGCTGCCCTTGCCTACGGCATGGACAAGAAGCGCGGCGACGCCAAGATCGCGGTCTTTGACCTCGGCGGCGGCACGTTCGACGTTTCAATCATCGAAATCGCCGAAGTAGACGGCGAGCATCAGTTCGAAGTTCTGGCTACGAACGGCGATACGTTCCTTGGCGGTGAAGACTTCGATATGCGGGTTATCGAGTATCTGACGTCCGAGTTTCAGCGCGAAAGCGGTGTGGACATCACGAATGACCCGCTCGCGATGCAGCGCCTGAAAGAAGCTGCCGAGAAAGCCAAAATCGAGCTCTCCACGCAGCAGCAGACGGAAGTCAACCTGCCGTACATCACGGCGGACGCGAGCGGTCCGAAGCACCTCAATATCAAGCTGACGCGGGCCAAGCTCGAATCGCTTGTGGAAGAACTGGTGTCTCGAACCATTGCCCCCTGCAAGATTGCTTTGAAAGACGCAGGGCTCAAAGTGAACGAAATTGATGACGTGATTCTCGTTGGCGGTCAGACGCGCATGCCGAAGGTCTTTGAGGAAGTGAAGAACTTCTTCGGAAAAGAACCGCGACGTGACGTCAACCCGGACGAAGCGGTTGCGCTGGGTGCGGCAATCCAGGGTGGTGTGCTCGCTGGCGATGTCAAGGATGTTCTGCTTCTGGACGTCACACCGCTGTCTCTTGGTATCGAGACACTTGGCGGCGTAATGACCAAGCTGATCGACAAGAATACGACGATTCCGGCCAACGCAGAGCAGGTCTTCTCGACGGCCGACGATAACCAGACCGCCGTGACGATTCATGTCCTCCAGGGCGAGCGTGAACGTTCGATGGACAACAAGTCGCTTGGCCGCTTTGACCTCACCGATATTCCACCGGCACCGCGAGGCTTGCCGCAGATCGAGGTCACGTTCGACATCGATGCTAATGGCATTCTTAACGTTTCGGCGAAGGATAAGGCCACGGGCAAGAGCCAGAATATCGTGATCAAGGCATCGTCCGGTCTGTCCGATGATGAAATCGAAAAGATGGTTTCCGATGCTGAAAGTCATGCAGAAGAAGATCGCAAGTTCCGCGAGCTCGTCGATGTGCGTAACCAGGCCGATGGTCTGATTCACGCGGCGGAGAAAACCCTGAAGGAGATGGGTGAAAAGGCGACGCAGGAAGATCGGCTTGCCATTGAGAACGCAATCTCCGACCTGAAGAAGGCGCTCGATGGGGACGACAAGGAGCAGATCGAGACGAAGACTGCAGCACTTGGCGAGGCCTCCGGAACACTCGCGCAGAAGCTCTATGCAGAGCAGGCGGCACAACAGGGTGCAGAAGGCGGCGACGGCGCAGCGGCAGCGGATGATGACGTTGTTGATGCCGAATTCGAGGAAGTCGACAACGACGACAAGCCGAAGTCCGGGTAAGCTCGGTCTGAAAGGGATAAACGCGGGCGCTCCTCGGGGCGCCCGCGCTACAGGTAAATATGGCAAAACGCGATTACTACGAAGTACTGGGTGTCTCGAAGTCAGCGTCCGCTGACGAGATCAAAAAGGCGTATCGGCGTCTTGCCATGAAGCATCACCCGGACCGGAACAAGGAAGACTCCGGGGCATCCGAGAAGCGGTTCAAGGAGGCCAAAGAGGCTTACGAGGTCTTGAAGGACGCCGACAAGCGCGCCACCTACGATCAGTTTGGTCACGATGGGCTGAGAGGCGGCCCCGGCGGCCATGGCGGTTTCGGTGCCGACGGCTTTGGCGACATTTTTGGTGATGTATTCGGGGACATCTTCGGCGGTGGTCGTCGTGGTGGCGGAGGTCCGCAGGTTTTTCGCGGCGCGGATCTGGGCTACGAACTCAGGCTTGACCTGGAAGCCGCGGTGGCGGGCGACAACGTTACGATTGATGTCCCGACCCAGGTTGGCTGTGAGACCTGTGATGGCAGCGGTGCCAAGAAAGGCAGCGAGCCGGTCAAGTGCTCGACATGCGGTGGCGTTGGCCAGGTCCGCATGCAACAGGGTTTTTTCTCGATTCAGCAGACCTGTCCTGCCTGTAAAGGGGCGGGAACAACGATTTCTGATCCATGTACTGATTGTCACGGCCGCGGTCGCGTGCGCAAGACGCGAACCTTGTCGGTCAAGGTACCCGCGGGCGTCGATGATGGTGACAGGATTCGTCTGTCCGGCGAAGGTGAAGCAGGGCGTAACGGTGGCCCATCCGGCGACCTCTATGTCGAGATTCGCGTAAATCCGCACAAGATTTTCGAACGCGAAGGTTCGAATATTTCCTGTGAAGTACCGGTCAGCATAGCCACGGCCACGTTGGGCGGTGAAGTTGAATTGCCGACACTCGACGGTAATGTTTCGCTCAAGATTCCTGGCGGAACACAGTCGGGCAAGGTATTCCGGTTGCGTGGCAAGGGCGTCACGACAGTACGTGATCATCGCAAGGGTGATCTGTTCGCCATGATTGCCGTGGAGACGCCGGTCAATCTGACTGCCGAGCAACGGGAATTGCTCGAGAAGTTTGACAAATCGCTTCGCAAGGGCGGGGAGAAGCACAGCCCGCGTGCGGGCGGCTGGATAGACACCGTCAAGCGATTCTTTGAGCGCATCAGCCAGTGATTCGCGTTGCGATAGCTGGCGCCGGGCGCATGGGAAAGGCTATCGCGGCAGGCCTGGATGGGCAGGAGGACATGGAGCTCGCGGGTTTCTGGGGCCGCGGTGACGATCTGGATGCGCTTGTGATTGCGGCCGACGTGATTATCGACTTCAGCCTTCCTGATGGCACCGCAGAGGTGCTGGAGGCGGTCCAGCGCCAGAACAAGCCCCTGGTGTGTGGCGTCAGCGGATTGACCGATGCGCAGCTGGTTCGCCTCGACGAGGTTGCAGGGCAGGTGCCGCTGGTCTATGACCGCAACATGAGCCTCGGTATTGCCGTACTCGAACGATCAGTCCGGGAAGCGGCCGCATCGCTGGGAGCGGATTTCGAGATAGAGATTTCGGAAGTCCATCACGTCCATAAGAAAGATGCACCGTCCGGCACTGCGCTCAAGTTGGGTGAGGCCGTAGCAGAGGCGCGCGGGGAGCAAGGCACCGGGTCGGTGAGCTTCGCGAGCGAACGCCGCGGCGAGGTTCCGGGCGATCACGAGGTCGTCATGCGGTCGGCAACGGAAACACTTACCTTCGCGCACAGCGTGACGTCACGGCAGGTCTTTGCGGACGGCGCAATTCGGGCCGGCCGCTGGGTTGTCCGTCAGAAACCCGGTCGTTACACGATGCGCGACGTATTGTTCGAAAACTGATCGATATTCGCGGTTCGGGGCATAAAAAAGTCATTCAGAGTATGGCGCGCGACAGGCGCCTTCAGTAAACTACGCCGGATCGCTGGGCGGTCAGCGTAATCGCGAGCGGGAGGCCAAGTCCTTCCGCTTTGTTGCATCTGCAAACGCCGATTCCCTACAGCTGACACTCAAGTGGTCGACATCTGGATCTATATTGAGGGTCGTACTTGAGCAAGCCAGCAATACTTGCCCTGCAGGACGGAACCGTCTTCCACGGTACGTCAATCGGTGCCGACGGGCGCACCATCGGCGAAGTAGTCTTTAACACCGCAATGACCGGCTATCAGGAAATCCTGACCGATCCCTCCTACTGTCGTCAGATCGTCACGTTGACGTATCCGCACATCGGCAATACCGGCACGAACAGCGATGATATGGAGTCATCCAGGATTCACGCATCGGGACTGATCATTCGTGACAGTTCGATGCTGACAAGCAGCTGGCGTTCGGAACGCAGCTTCGTCGATTTTCTGCAGCAGGGCGGGCTGGTTGCAATCGCCGATATAGATACGCGCAAGCTGACGCGCATCATCCGGGAGAAAGGTGCGCAGTCAGGATGCATCATGACTGGCGACAGGCCGGTGGAGACGGCGGTCGAGCACGCGCGTAAATTCCCGGGGATCGCAGGCATGGACCTCGCCAAGTTCGTTACCACTGGCGAGAGCTACCAGTGGTGCTATGGCACCACGTTCGGCAAACCACCACGTGTCATGAGCCGCCGTATTGCGCCTTATCATGTCGTGGCTTATGACTTCGGCGTCAAACGTAACATCCTGCGCCTTTTGTCCGACCTCGATTGTCGCCTGACAGTGGTGCCCGCCAAGACCACCGCGGAAGAGGTTTTCGCGATGTCACCCGACGGCGTATTCCTGTCCAACGGGCCCGGTGATCCTGAGCCGTGTGACTACGCGATCGAGGCAATCAAGGTATTCCTGGCAAAGGGCATCCCGGTGTTCGGAATTTGTCTAGGGCATCAGTTGCTGGCGCTTGCGGCCGGCGCCAGGACCATGAAGATGAAGTTCGGTCATCACGGGGCCAATCATCCGGTGCAGGACCTTGCGAGCGGCCAGGTCATGATAACGAGCCAGAATCACGGGTTTGCTGTTGACGAGTCGACCTTGCCCGACAATGTCGAAACCACGCATCGCTCCTTGTTTGACGGCACGCTGCAGGGCATTGCATTTACGGATCGGCCCGCATTCAGTTTCCAGGGTCATCCCGAGGCAAGCCCCGGGCCACACGACTTACTGCCGCTGTTCGAGCGCTTCATCGAGCACATGGACGCACAGAAGAAGAGCGGTTTGCAGGCGATGTTGTCAAAGTAATAATGCCTTATAAAACAACGTAATAGAAACCTAATTTAAACCAGAGTATTAGATAGCGAAGATGCCCAGACGCACAGACATAGACAGCATCCTGATAATCGGTGCCGGACCGATCGTGATCGGCCAGGCTTGCGAATTCGACTATTCAGGTGCGCAGGCATGCAAAGCGCTTCGCGAAGAGGGCTACCGGGTCATCCTGGTGAATTCGAATCCGGCGACGATCATGACGGACCCGGAAATGGCGGATGCCACGTACATCGAGCCCATACACTGGTCTGCAGTGCAGGGCATTATCGCCAAGGAACGCCCGGATGCCCTGTTGCCGACGATGGGTGGCCAGACCGCGTTGAATTGCGCGCTCGATCTTGCGCGCCACGGTGTGCTCGAGAAATATAACGTCGAGATGATCGCTGCATCACGAGAAGCCATTGACATGGCTGAGGACCGGGACCTTTTCCGGCAGGCGATGTCGGAAATCGGTCTCGAGAGCCCGACAGCTGATATCGCCCATTCGCTCGAGGAAGCACTTGAGAAACAGCAGGCAATCGGCTTCCCGACGATTATTCGTCCGTCATTCACGATGGGCGGCAGCGGCGGTGGCATCGCCTATAACCTGGAGGAGTTCGAGCGCATCGTCTCGCATGGCCTCGAGATGTCCCCGACGACAGAGGTCCTGCTCGAAGAGTCAGTCATTGGCTGGAAAGAATTCGAGATGGAGGTCGTCCGGGACAAGAACGACAACTGCATCATTGTATGCGCAATCGAGAATTTCGACCCGATGGGCGTGCATACGGGTGACTCGATCACGGTGGCCCCGTCGCAAACGCTGACCGACAAGGAATACCAGCGCCTTCGCAACGCATCGATCGATGTACTGCGCAAGATCGGCGTCGAGACCGGCGGTTCCAATGTGCAGTTCGCTATCTGTCCGGAGACGGGGCGCGTGCTCATCATCGAAATGAACCCGCGTGTGTCGCGTTCGTCGGCGCTGGCCTCAAAGGCCACAGGATTCCCTATTGCCAAGGTGGCGGCAAAACTGGCGGTCGGCTACACACTGGACGAGTTGAAGAATGACATTACCGGCGGCTTGACTCCGGCCTCGTTCGAACCGGCGATCGACTACGTCGTAACCAAGATTCCGCGCTTCACATTCGAGAAGTTCCCGGGCGCCAATGATCGCCTGACGACACAGATGAAGTCGGTCGGTGAGGTCATGGCCATCGGCCGTAATTTCCAGGAATCCCTACAAAAAGCGCTGCGTGGACTGGAGACCGGGATTACCGGGCTAAACGAGATTTGCGGGCCGATCGCGACGGATCTGGATCGTGATCACCTGCGCCAGGAGCTACGGATACCGGGCTCGAGTCGCCTGTTGTACGTGGCGGATGCATTACGGCACGGGTATTCCTTCGAAGACGTCGCACAGGTCACCGGGATAGATCCCTGGTTCCTCGTACAAATTGCGGACCTCGTAAATATCGAGAACGATATTCGTGAGGCCGGGCTGCCCGGTATCAACGCCGCGATGATGCGGGCGATCAAGCGCAAGGGTTTTTCCGACGCGCGCATTGCAGAGCTCATTGGTGTCAAAGAGAACGCTGTGCGGCGCCGACGGCTCGAAATGGACGTGCGACCCGTATACAAGCGCGTTGACACCTGCGCTGCGGAATTCGCGACGACCACGGCGTATCTGTACTCGAGTTATGAAGAAGAGTGCGAGGCAGAGCCAACGGACAACCCGAAGATCATGATTCTTGGTGGTGGTCCCAACCGGATCGGGCAGGGTATCGAATTCGACTACTGCTGCGTGCACGCGGCGCTCGCACTGAAGGACTCCGGGTACGAGACCATCATGGTCAACTGCAACCCGGAAACCGTATCGACGGACTACGACACCTCTGACCGGCTTTATTTCGAGTCGCTGACGTTCGAAGACGTTATGGAGATCATCGAGAAGGAGAAGCCCAAGGGTGTGATCGTGCAGTACGGTGGCCAGACGCCGCTCAAACTCGCGCGGGAACTCGAAGCGGCAGGCGCGCCAATAATCGGGACATCGCCGGACTCCATCGATCTCGCCGAAGATCGGGAGCGTTTTCAGAGCCTGGTTGAAAAACTGGGTCTCAGGCAACCACCGAACAGGACGGCAAGCAGCAAGCAACAAGCGCTCGAGCGGGCCTCGGACGTTGGCTATCCGCTGGTAGTGCGCCCGTCATATGTGCTGGGTGGCCGCGCCATGGAAATCGTCCACAGCGACGAGGACCTGGCGGCTTATATGGACGCCGCTATCCATGTGTCCAACGACAGCCCCGTGTTGCTCGACCGTTTCCTCGATCTCGCGACCGAGGTCGATGTTGACTGCATTTATGATGGTGAGCGTGTGCTGATCGGCGGCGTGATGGAGCACATTGAGCAAGCGGGCGTGCACTCTGGTGATTCGGGTTGCTCGCTGCCACCTTTCAGTCTCACTGACGAGGTGCAGAAGGAACTCGAGGAGCAGGTCATCAAGCTGGCGAAGGGCTTGAACGTCGTCGGCCTGATGAATACGCAGTTCGCGATCCAGGGGAACGTGGTGTATTTGCTGGAAGTGAATCCGCGAGCGTCACGTACCGCGCCGTTCGTGTCCAAGGCAATCGGCCTGCCCCTGGCCAAAATTGCTGCCAAGGTGATGGTCGGTGAAACGCTGGCCAAGCAAGGTTACGTGAACCAGCGGATTCCCAGCTATTACTCGGTGAAAGAGGCGGTATTCCCGTTTATCAAGTTCCCGGGTGCGGACCCGATTCTCGGGCCGGAGATGAAATCGACAGGCGAAGTCATGGGTGTCGGACGGACATTCGGCGAGGCTTACGCCAAGGCGCAGCTTGCATCAGGTGTCGTATTGCCGCGCCAGGGTGCTGCGTTGCTCAGCGTTCGTGAAAGGGACAAGGATGGCGTCGTCGAACTCGGCAAACTCCTTGCGGAAATGGGTTTTGAGCTCGTTGCAACGCATGGCACGGCGCAAACGCTGGCGAAAGCTGGTGTATCATGCCGGCGCGCGAATAAGGTTCGCGAAGGGCGTCCGCACATTGTGGACATGATAAAAAACGGTGAGATTGACCTGATTGTCAATACCACAGAAGGGAAGCAAGCTATCAACGAGTCAGAGTCAATTCGAGCCGAGGCGGTTCGTAAAGGCGTTACCTATTACACGACACTGGGTGCCGCGGTCGCGACGTGCCGGGCAATCGAGCATCTCGATAATCACGATGTCAATCGCTTGCAGGATTTGCATAACGAGGTAGTGGCATGAGCAAGGTACCGATGACCAAGCGCGGCCACGCGTTGCTGCAGGAAGAAGTGAAGAAGCTCAAGAGCGTTGATCGGCCCGCCGTGATCATGGCGATTGCTGAGGCGCGTGCGCACGGCGATCTTAAAGAGAACGCCGAATATCACGCTGCCAAGGAGCAGCAGGGCTTCATCGAGGCGCGCATCAAGGATATCGAAGGCAAGTTATCGCACGTGCAGGTGATCGATGTCACCGAGATTGACGCGCGTGGCAAGATCATTTTTGGCTCAACGGTTGTAATTCTTGACGAGAATACGGATCGGGAGATTACCTACAAGATCGTTGGTGAAGATGAGGCCAATATCAAAGAGGGAATGATCTCGTTCACGTCGCCTATCGCGCGCGCACTAATTGGCAAGAACGAAGGCGACGCCATCGAATTTGAAGCCCCGGACGGGACGAAGACATTCGACGTGCTGGAAGTTCGCTACGAGGAGTAAGGGTTAGCGAGCGGGAATGCGGATGCGCTTTTCGGGCTTCTTCCTGAGGTTCTGGCGGAAGACCAGCGCGACATTACCGATGCGTTGAATAAGCTGCGCGGAGCTTTCCGCGCATAGTTTTTCGATGATTTCGTCGCGCGCTTCCCGGTCGCCCGCACGCACCCTGACCTTGATCAGTTCATGATGGGCGAGCGTCGATTCGAATTCGGCGAGCAATGATTCGCTCAGCCCGGCATCGCCGACGATAATCAGGGGTTTCAGCTGGTGGCCGAGGCCGCGCAGGAATTTCTTCTGGTGTTCGTTGAGGTCCATGGGCGCGAAGTGTAGCAGTGTTGTTAGGTTCAGAGGCAATGCAATGAGTAAACCGCGGGGCTCCAGCCGTAGCTGGAGAGAACGGCAGGAACGCGATCCATACGTGCTGCAGGCGCGCAAGGATGGCTGGCGTTCGCGCGCGGTCTACAAGCTGGAGCAAATCGACCAGAAGGAACGGCTTCTCAAGCCGGACATGGTCTGTGTCGACCTGGGCTCTTCGCCCGGGAGCTGGAGCCAGTACGTCACTGAAAAACTCAATGGCAAGGCGCGTATCATCGCCGTGGATCTGCTGCCCATGGATTCACTGCCTGATGTCGAATTTGTCCAGGGGGACTTCCAGGACGACGCGATATTTGAGCAGCTGCTCCAGGCGGTAGGTGAGGGTGGCGCAGACCTTGTAATGAGCGATATAGCGCCCAATATCACCGGAACGAAGGCGGTCGACCAGCCTCGCTCCATGTATCTCGTTGAATTAGCGCTCGATATGGCGCGGCGAGTTCTCAAGCCCCGGGGGAACTTTGTGTGCAAGGTTTTCCAGGGGGAGGGGTTCGACGAATTCGTGCGTGATGCGCGGAACTCTTTCGAACGTGTGAGAGTCTTTAAACCCAAGGCCTCGCGTGCCGGTAGCCGTGAGGTCTATTTGGTAGCGAGAAATTTCTCTTTGTAGTAGCGTCTGTGCCGTGAATGATTTAACCAAAAATGTACTTGTCTTTATTGTCATCATCGTCGTGCTGTTGTCGGTGGTGCAGGGTCTCTCCGGCGTAAGCGGGGGAACGATAACCAAGAAAGACTACTCCGAGTTCCAGACGCAGGTTCAGTCGGGACAGGTCTCAATTGTAGAATTTGACGGCGAGCAGATTCGCTATGGCAAATCCAAGCCGCTGCAGTTCTACACGATCAATCCAGAGACGGACAATACCGTCCTGATCGGTGAACTTCTCAAGCAGGGCGTAGAAATTTCGGCCGCTGAGCCCAAGTCTCAGAGCCTGATCGGGCAACTCCTGATCAGTTCGTTCCCGATTCTCCTGCTCATCGGTGTGTGGATTTACTTCATGCGCCAGATGCAGGGCGGTGGCGGTGGCCGCGGCGCCATGTCGTTTGGCAAGAGCAAGGCGCGCCTCCTGGGCGAGGATCAGGTCGGTGTGACGTTTGCCGATGTCGCGGGCGTCGAGGAGGCCAAGGCCGAAGTCTCTGAAGTTGTCGAATTCCTCAAGGATCCGAGCAAGTTCCAGCGCCTGGGCGGCAAGATTCCCAAAGGCGTGCTGATGGTCGGTCCGCCAGGTACTGGTAAGACATTGCTGGCCAGAGCCATCGCCGGCGAAGCCAAGGTACCGTTCTTTACGATTTCCGGTTCCGACTTCGTCGAGATGTTTGTCGGTGTTGGTGCCTCACGCGTACGCGACATGTTCGAACAGGCTAAGAAGCAGGCGCCCTGCATCATCTTTATCGATGAGCTCGACGCGGTTGGGCGCCATCGTGGCGCTGGTCTGGGTGGCGGTCACGACGAGCGTGAACAAACACTCAACCAGATGCTGGTCGAGATGGATGGTTTCGAGGGCAATGAGGGAATCATTGTTATTGCCGCCACTAACCGTCCTGACGTACTTGATCCTGCACTCCTCAGGCCGGGTCGCTTCGACCGCCAGGTCGTCGTGCCGTTGCCGGATGTGCGTGGTCGCGAGCAGATCCTGAAAGTGCACATGCGCAAAGTGCCACTCAGTGACGACGTTCGTCCGGGTGTTATTGCGCGCGGCACGCCCGGTTTCTCGGGTGCCGACCTCGCCAATCTCGTGAATGAGGCGGCGTTGTTTGCTGCGCGTGCGAACAAGCGCGTGGTCAGCATGGACGAATTCGAGCAGGCGAAAGACAAGATCATGATGGGCGCGGAAAGGCGCTCCATGGTCATGAGCGAAACCGAGAAGCTCAATACGGCCTACCATGAGGCGGGCCACGCGATTGTTGGTTATCTCGTACCTGAGCACGATCCCGTTTACAAAGTCACGATCATTCCACGCGGCAGGGCGCTTGGCGTCACGATGTACCTGCCTGAGGAAGATCGGTACAGCATGTCGCGGCAACGTCTCGAGAGCAGCATTTCCAGTTTGTTCGGTGGGCGTATTGCTGAAGAGATGATCAATGGTGCCGATGGCGTGACCACCGGTGCTTCGAACGATATCGAACGCGCCACGGAAATCGCACGGAACATGGTGACCAAGTGGGGCTTGTCAGACCGGCTCGGCCCGCTCACCTACAGCGAAGATGATGGTGAAGTGTTCCTGGGTCGCTCTGTGACTCAGCACAAGCAGGTCTCTGACGACACGGCACATGCCATTGATGAAGAAGTTCGTCGCATCATCGATTCGAACTACGAACGCGCCAAGACGTTGCTTGAAGAGAATGTTGAGAAATTGCATGCAATGGCCAAGGCACTCGTGAAATACGAGACGATTGGCGAACTCCAGATCAAGGACATTATGGAAGGGCGTGATCCCCGGCCACCTGAAGATTGGGACGATAATGTAGATCCGAGCAAACCGGACGACGGGTCAGCGACTGCTGAGTCCGACGCCACCAGCGCGATCGGTGGGCCGGCGAGCGAACACTAGCCAATCTCCGCCATTCATGTTGACCCTGGGTCCCCTAAGAATCCCGGCGCCTGCCGTCATGGGTATTCTGAATGTGACGCCCGACTCGTTTTCCGATGGGGGGCATTTCGATAATCTGAATATAGCCTTGCGCCAGGCGGTCACGATGGTGGAGGGCGGTGCTTCCCTGATCGACATCGGCGGTGAGTCCACACGACCCGGGGCGGCCAGCGTGCCGGAACAGCAGGAACTGGATCGTGTCATCCCGGTTATAGAGGCCGTAAGGGCCGTTACCGACGTGCCGATTTCCATTGATACCAGCAAGGCTGGCGTCATGAGGGAGGCGGTCGCGGCCGGGGCCAACATGATCAACGATGTCGCGGCCCTGCGAGGCGAGGGGACCATGCAGGCAGCAGCGGACCTGGGAGTCCCGGTTTGCCTGATGCATATGCAGGGCGAGCCGCGCACGATGCAGGAAAAGCCGCATTACGATGACGTCGTGGCCGAGGTTGCCGCATTCCTTGAGAGCCGCATCGCTGCTTGCGTTGAGGCGGGTATCGGCGAAGAACTGATCGTCGTGGACCCGGGATTCGGTTTCGGCAAGACCCATGGTCACAATGTCGAGTTGCTCGCGAATCTGCGACAATTGCGTGTACGCGAGCGACCTGTGCTGGTCGGCGTGTCGAGGAAATCAACTCTCGGCGATCTGACGCAGCGAGAGGTGCATGAGCGCATGCCCGCCAGTGTGGCGGCTGCAGTCGTGGCTGTGGTGAACGGGGCATCCATCATCCGGGCTCATGATGTCCAGGCAACAGTGGATGCGCTGAAGGTCGCTCAGGCGGTTATTGAGGCAGGCGAGTAGATTATGGGTAAAAATTACTTCGGTACAGACGGCGTTCGCGGCACGGTCGGCAATGACCCCATGAACGCCGATTTTGCGATGCGCCTGGCGAGTGCCGCGGCGCAGGTACTCGTTCCCAAAGGCGGCACGGTCGTCATCGGCAAGGATACACGCCTGTCAGGTTACATGTTCGAGTCAGCGCTGGAGGCCGGATTCGTCGCGGCCGGCGCAGACGTGCTATTGCTCGGACCGCTGCCAACACCGGGCATCGCGCGCCTGACCCAGGAATTTGATGCAGATCTCGGCGTGGTCATAAGCGCATCTCATAACCCGTTCTTCGATAATGGCATCAAGTTCTTCGACCGCTCTGGTTCGAAGCTGACCGATGAAGTGGAGTACCAGATCGAAGAGCACCTGAAGAATCGAGCGATCACACTGGAGTCGCAGTCTCTGGGGAAAGCCAAGCGCATCGATACAGCGCGCATTCGCTACCAGGACTTCTGCGTCAGCAGCATGCCCGACGGGATCGATCTAGAAGGGCTGAAAATCGTATTCGATGGCGCAAATGGGGCTTGCTACAAAGTCGGCCCGCGCACATTGATGAGCCTGGGGGCCGAGGTGATTCCAATCGGCTGCTCGCCAAATGGCAAGAATATCAATGACGCCTGCGGCTCGACGCACCCGGAGCTTCTGCAGGTCACGGTCCCGGCAGTCAAGGCGAACGTCGGTATTGCTCTTGATGGCGACGGCGATCGTGTCGTTATGGTTGACGAAAGCGGCACTCTAGTGGACGGGGATCAACTGCTGTACGTATTGGCGACGGCGCGCAAAGACAGTGGAAATCTCAAGGGTCCTGTCGTTGGCACGGTAATGACTAACCTCGGACTCGAGCATGCGCTCAAGGCCCGGGGAATCGATTTTCGGCGCGCGGCAGTAGGCGATCGCTATGTCCTCGAGATGCTGCGGGAATCGGGCGGGGTCATCGGCGGCGAGACCTCCGGGCACATGCTGGTCCTGGACAAGACGACGACAGGTGACGGCCTGATTAGTGCCCTGCAAGTACTCGCCGTCATCAAAGAAACGGGCAGGCCGCTCTCTGAACTGGTGGCGGGAATGCCCAGGTATCCACAGACGATGATCAACGTGCGTACCAAGCGGTCGCTCGACCCGTCGCAGTCACCGGAAATAAAGGATGCCGTGGCAATAGCCGAGGGAGAACTGGCTGACGCGGGCCGCGTAGTGCTGCGCGCATCCGGTACTGAACCCGTCATCCGGGTCATGGTCGAAGGAGAAGACGAGGGGCTGGTTGTTTCGCTGGCCGAGCGGCTCGCCTCGGTCGTTGAAAAATCGGCTGCCTGACCTCCAATAATGCGTTGATTTGCGGGGCTTGCCCCGGTATCCTTGCGCGCCTTTTAACCCTGCGGAAACACCGATATGCGTGACTTTCTGATCGCCGGCAACTGGAAAATGAACGGAAGCAGCGCCGCTAATGCGGAACTGGTGTCCGGAATCGTCGCCGGTGTGCCTGCGGGGAGCGGTTTCAGCTTGCTGGTTTGTCCGCCGTTTCCATACCTGGCTTCGGTTGCGGAACAGGCAAAAGGTTCTCCTGTGAAGGTTGGGGCGCAGAATGTTTCAGAGCATCAAAAAGGTGCTTTCACCGGAGAAGTTGCGCCGGGAATGCTGCGCGACGTCGGTTGCGACTACGTGATTGTCGGCCATTCGGAGCGTCGGGCACTGTACGGAGAGACGAGCGAGCAGGTCGCCGCGAAATTTCAGGCTGCGCAAGCGGCTGGAATCACGCCGATTTTGTGCGTTGGCGAGACGCTCGAAGAGCGCGAGGCAGGCACGACAGAAAGTGTTATCGACGAGCAACTTGGCGCGGTCATGGACGCGGCGGGCGTCAAGGCATTTGCAACGGCGGTCATCGCGTACGAGCCGGTCTGGGCGATCGGAACGGGGATGACGGCAACGCCTGAGCAGGCGCAGGATGTGCACCGGCACATTCGCGCACAACTGGCGGCACAAGACGAGGCCATCGCTGCAAACGTACAAATACTGTACGGCGGGAGCATGAAAGGCGAAAATGCGGCCGGGCTATTAGCCCAGCCGGACATCGACGGTGGCCTGATAGGCGGCGCGTCGTTGAAAGCGGATGATTTCCTGGCTATTGCCAAAGCGGCAGCCGGAATCCAATAAGAGTTGGTATTAAAATGGACACTATTCAAAAAGCTGTACTGATTGCGCACACGCTGATCGCCTTGCTGATCATTGTGCTGGTGCTGTTGCAGCGTGGTAAAGGCGCGGACGCCGGTGCGGCATTTGGCGCTGGCGCGTCGGGCACGGTCTTCGGCGCGCGTGGCTCGAGCAGCTTTTTCTCGAGAGCGACGGCTGTTTGTGCAACATTATTTTTCGTCAGTAGTCTGACGCTGGCCTACCTGAGCACGCAGGCGACCTCGGCGCCATCGAGTCTTCTCGAAAACGCACCAGTCGTAGAAGTCGAGGCCGAGGAAGTGCCGAACCTCAATGAGGAAATGCCAGTATCAGATCTGCCTGAGCTGGAATCATCCGAGGATCCTGTTGAATTGCCCGAGCTGGAAGAGGAACCAACGGGCGATCCGGAGTAAAATTACCTAAGTATTGCTCTGGTGGTGGAATTGGTAGACACGCTGTCTTGAGGGGGCAGTGGCGCAAGCCGTGCGAGTTCGAGTCTCGCCCAGAGCACCAAACACAATCCGGTCTGTCGAGCCATCTGGCTGCAGGCCGGTTTTTATATGGCCTATAGGGAATTTATGGCCCCGCACGGCCGGACTGTGTCGTTTTTGGGGTATATCCGGGGCTTAAGTCACTGATACAATCGCGCGCTGATTCGGGCGCCAGGCAAGTGGGCGAAAATGCTACAAGAATACTTTCCCATTCTGGTCTTTCTCGGCGTAGCAACGGGAATCGGTGTACTTCTGCTGATTCTTGGCTTCCTGATCGGGCAAGGCCAGAAAGACGAAGAAAAACTCTCTCCCTACGAGTGCGGCTTCGAAGCCTTTGACGACTCGCGCATGAAATTCGATGTGCGCTACTACCTCGTCGCGATTCTCTTCATCATTTTTGATCTCGAAATTGCCTTCCTGTTTCCCTGGGCGGTGTCGCTCGATGTTGTCGGCAAGTTCGGATTGATCTCGATGGCAATATTCCTGGCGATTCTCGTGGTTGGGTTCATCTACGAATGGAAGAAAGGGGCCCTCGAGTGGGACTAGCAAATCCTCAGGATTCGGCCAAAACAGTGAATGGTGCTGAAGGCGCTGGCGATAGCCTGCAAAAGAAAGGCTTTGTCGTGACGAGCGTCGACTCCGTCATGAATTGGGCACGTACCGGCTCTCTATGGCCCATGACCTTCGGTTTGGCCTGCTGTGCGGTCGAGATGATGCAGGCAGGTGCTGCGCGCTATGACCTCGATCGCTTCGGGATCATTTTTCGCCCGAGCCCGCGCCAGTCGGATTGCATGATTGTTGCAGGAACGCTGACGAACAAGATGGCTGCGCCACTTCGCAAGGTCTATGACCAGATGCCAGAACCCCGCTGGGTCGTGTCGATGGGGTCCTGTGCGAATGGCGGTGGCTACTATCACTATTCCTATTCAGTCGTCCGGGGCTGCGATCGCATTGTGCCGGTCGACGTGTATGTTCCTGGCTGTCCGCCGACGGCAGAAGCTCTGATTTACGGGCTTATTCAATTGCAGAACAAAATAAAACGCACGAGCACGATTGCCAGATAAGTTATAACAATGAGCGAACACTACGAGACATTGGCTGCTCGACTTTATGAGCGCTTCGGTGAGCAAATGCGCCGCTTGCCGTCGATTTGTGGTGAGCTGAGTTACGAACTCGACAAGGACGACCTGACCGAGATTGCGACGGCTCTGCGCAACGAAGCGGATTTCGGCTTCGAGATGCTGATGGACGTCTGCGGTGTCGATTATCTCCACTACGGCGACGACGAGTGGACGACGAACGACGCAACGGGAACGGGTTTCAGCCGCGGCGTCGAGCGCGAGCCCGTCATACTCGACGAAGCTGACGAGTTTGATCCCAAGCGCTTTGCGGTCGTGTATCACCTGCTGTCGCTACAGCACAATATTCGCATGCGGCTACGCGTATATACCGGGACATCCAATCCTCCAATCGTGAAGTCTGTTGTCGATATCTGGAATGGCGCGAACTGGTTCGAGCGCGAGGTGTTCGATCTGTACGGCATTCTGTTCGAAGGGCACCCGGATTTGCGCCGCATCCTGACGGATTATGGTTTCATCGGTCACCCGTTCCGCAAGGACTTCCCGCTCTCGGGCAATGTCGAAGTCCACTACGATGCCGACGAGGGCCGAGTCGTGTACAAGCCGGTGAGTATCGAACCACGCACGCTGGTGCCACGAGTCATTCGTGACGATAACCGCTATGCCGCCGATCTCAAGGACGCGAACGATGGCTGAGATTCAAAGTTACACAATGAACTTCGGCCCGCAGCACCCTGCGGCGCATGGCGTATTGCGTCTCGTCCTCGAGATCGAGGGTGAGGTGATTCAAAAGGCGGATCCGCACGTCGGCCTGCTGCATCGCGCCACCGAGAAGCTCGCCGAAAGCAAGCCGTTTAATCAAAGTATTGGTTACATGGATCGTCTCGACTACGTGTCGATGATGTGCAATGAGCACGCCTACGTGATGGCGATCGAGAAAATGCTCGGCGTCCAGGTTCCGGTACGTGCCCAGTACATTCGGGTCATGTTCGACGAAATCACGAGGATCCTGAATCACCTGATGTGGCTCGGGGCACATGGTCTCGACATTGGCGCCATGACGATGTTCCTGTACTGCTTCCGTGAGCGCGAGGACCTCATGGATTGCTACGAGGCGGTTTCAGGTACACGCATGCACGCGACGTATTACCGACCTGGTGGCGTTTATCGCGACTTGCCGGACAGCATGCCCAAGTACCAGGAGTCTAAGTTCCGCAGCAAGAAAGAGCTCGATCGCTGGAATTCGATTCGCGAAGGGTCACTGCTCGATTTCATCGAGGCATTTACCGAGCGATTCCCGGGCTGCGTTGATGAGTACGAGACGCTGCTCACCGATAACCGAATCTGGAAGCAACGCACAGTGAACATCGGCGTTGTCACGCCCGATCGTGCGATGCAGCTCGGCTTCTCGGGCCCCATGTTGCGCGGCTCAGGCGTCGAGTGGGATCTGCGCAAGAAACAGCCCTACGAGGTTTACGACAAGGTCGATTTCGATATCCCGGTCGGCGTTAATGGCGATTGCTATGACCGTTACCTCGTGCGAGTCGAAGAGCTGCGGCAATCAAATCGCATTATCAAACAGTGTATCGACTGGCTACGAGACAACCCGGGGCCGGTTATCGCTGACGACCACAAGGTGACGCCGCCGAGCCGGGTTGAGATGAAGGACGACATGGAATCGCTCATTCATCACTTCAAATTGTTCACGGAAGGCTACTGCGTGCCGGAAGGTGAAGCCTACGCCGCCGTGGAGCATCCGAAGGGCGAGTTCGGCATCTATATTATTTCGGACGGTGCCAACAAGCCGTACCGCGTGAAGATTCGTGCGCCGGGCTTCGCACACCTGTCGGCCATGTCGGAAATGGTGGAAGGTCACATGCTTGCTGATGTCGTCGCCGTGATCGGCACGCAGGACATCGTGTTTGGTGAGGTCGACCGATGAGCTACGAACTCTCCACACATATCAAGGAAGAAATCGAGAGCTGGAAGGCGCGATTCCCGAAGGATCGGCAGCGCTCTGCGGTAATCAGTGCGTTGCACGCTGTGCAGCATGAGAATCGGGGGTTCGTCACGGCCGAACAGATGAACGCCATTGCTGAATATCTCGAGTTGCCGTCGATCCAGGTTTACGAAGTAGCCACGTTCTACTCGATGTTCCAGACCAAAGAGGTCGGGCGCAACGAGGTGGCAATCTGCACCAACGTGGCCTGTATGCTGCGCGGCGCAGACGAACTTGTCGAACACGTCGAAAACAAGCTTGGTTTGAAGCTGGGCGAAAGTTCAGCGGACGGCAAGGTTTTCCTGAAGCGGGAAGAAGAGTGCATCGCAGCATGTTGTGGCGCGCCGGCGATGATGGTTAATCACAAGTACTACGAAAACCTGACTGTTGAAATGGTCGATGAAATTCTGGATGGGCTGGACTGATGGCGTACGAACAGAATCTCGTCTGCTTCAACACCTTCGGCTCGGATGAGTCCTGGACGCTTGCGACCTACGAAAAGCACGAAGGTTACAAGGCTTGGCGCAAGATCCTCGATGGCGACATGACGCCCGCGGAGATCATTGATGAAGTCAAAGCGTCCGGCCTGCGTGGCCGCGGCGGCGCTGGATTCCCGACCGGCCTCAAGTGGAGCTTCATGCCGAAGAACTACGACGGCCAGAAATACCTCGTGGTTAATTCGGACGAGTCCGAGCCGGGTACTTGCCATGATCGCGAAATACTGCGGTACAACCCGCATTGCCTCGTCGAAGGTATGGCAATTGCCGCGTATGCGATGGGTGCTACGGTTGCCTACAACTATATGCGTGGCGAATTCATGGACGAACCGTTCCCCCGTTTCGAAGCCGCAGTGAAAGAGGCCTACGAAGCAGGCTTGCTCGGAAAGAATATCCAGGGCAGTGGGATCGATGTCGATATCCACGGATTTATCGGTGCAGGCGCCTATATCTGCGGCGAAGAAACGGCCCTGATTGAATCGCTTGAAGGCAAACAGGGTCGGCCGCGCTTCAAACCGCCGTTCCCGGCGAATTTTGGTCTGTATGGCAAGCCAACCACGATCAACAACACGCAAAGTATTGCGAGCGTACCGTCGATCATCCGTAACGGTGCGGCGTGGTTTGCCGGCCTGGGCCCGGAAGGCTCGGGGGGTACGGCCCAGTTCTCGGTTTCGGGGCACGTGGAAAGGCCCGGTAACTATGAATTGCCGATGGGTATTCCATTCAAAGTGCTGCTCGAGGATATCTGCGGTGGTGTCTGGAAAGGCCGCAAATTGAAGGCGGTTATCCCGGGCGGATCGTCATGCAAGGTTCTTCCGGCAGATGTCATCATGAACTGCACGATGGACTATGACTCGCTGCAGCAGGCGGGATCATCGTTTGGTACAGGTGCGGTAATGGTCATGGACGAAACGACGTGCATGGTTAAAGTGCTGCGTCGCATCTCGCGCTTCTACATGGCGGAGTCCTGCGGGCAGTGTACGCCTTGCCGCGAGGGTACGGGGTGGTTGTACCGGATGTTGACGCGCATCGTCGATGGCAAGGGCGAGGAAGCCGATCTCGAGAAGCTTGTCGACGTTGCCAACAAGATTGAAGGGCACACGATCTGTGCGCTGGGCGATGCCGCAGCATGGCCGGTGCAGAGTTTCCTGAAACACTATTTCCACGAATTTGAGTACATGGTTCGCAATAACGGCCGCAGCATTGTTGACGATGCTCCGGATGCGGCGGCGTAACGGCTATGAGTGACGACATCGTAAACATTGAAGTCGACGGCAAGCCGGTCGAGGCGCGTCCCGGGCAGATGATCATCGAGGTCACTGATGAGATCGGCGCGTATGTGCCGCGTTTCTGCTATCACGACAAGCTGAGCGTTGCGGCGAATTGCCGCATGTGCCTCGTTGATATAGAAGGCGCCCCCAAGCCGATTCCGGCTTGCGCACAGCCGGTCTCCGAAGGCATGAAGGTATTCACGAAGTCGCCTCGGGCAATTGCCGCGCAGAAAGCGACGATGGAATTCCTGCTCATCAATCATCCGCTGGATTGCCCGATATGCGACCAGGGTGGGGAGTGCGAACTCCAGGATCTCGCGATCGGTTACGGTCGCGATGTATCGCGGTACAACGATGGCAAGCGGGTCGTAAAGGACAAGAACCTCGGGCCGCTCGTCTCAACGGACATGACCCGTTGTATTCACTGCACGCGCTGCGTTCGTTTCGGCGAAGAGATTCAGGGCAAGCCGCAGCTGGGTACGACGCTGCGCGGCGAAAATGTAGAGATCTCGACCTATGTCGAGCAGAACATCGACCACGAATTATCGGCAAACATTATTGACCTTTGTCCGGTCGGCGCTCTAAACAACAAGCCTTACCGTTACAGTGCGCGGGCCTGGGAAATGGTGCAGCATGCGACGGTTGCACCGCACGATTGCGTGGGCACCAATATCTTCGCACACGTTCTGCGCGGTACGGTTAAACGCATCGTTCCGAGGACGAACGAGGCGATCAACGAAAGCTGGATCCCGGATCGTGATCGTTTCAGCTACGAAGCCATCTACTCCCCGGACCGCCTGTTGCGGCCTCGCATCAAGGAAAGCGGTGAGTGGCGCGATCTCGATTGGGAAGGTGCACTTGAAGCGGCTGCCGACGCGCTGAAAGCGGGCAATAGCACAGGCCTGCTTGCATCACCGAGTGCAACAGTGGAAGAAGGCCATCTGTTGTCGCGACTGGCCGACCATCTCGGCACCGCCAACATTGATCATCGTATCGAAAGGCGTGATTTCTCGGATCAGGACAACGATCCGGCATTTGCCTGGCTCGGCTGCAGCATTGCCGAACTCGAGGAACAGGACGCGATTTTCGTCATTGGCTCGAACATTCGCCAGGAAGCGCCAATCCTCGCGCACCGCATCCGTAAAGCGGCTCTGGGCGGCGCGAGCGTCAGTTTCGCGAGCAGTGTAGAGCACGAGTATTTTTTCGATGTCGCTCACTACCTCTCAGGCTCCGGCCTCGTAGACCTCCTCTCCGGAAAAGGGGTCGAACCGATTTTGGAGAAGCTCAGCAAAGCGGACAACGCGCTGGTGCTGCTCGGTAATATCGCGGGCAGGGACACAGCGTTCAGCGCCATACGAGCGCTGGCGGCGGCGATTGCCGATAAAGCGGGTGCGAAGCTCGGCACACTTTCACCGGGCGCCAATAGCGCCGGGCTGAGCCTTGCTGGTGTTTTGCCACGTGGATCAGATGGTCAGCACGCCGGTGCAATGCTTGATGCATCGCTCGATACAGTGATGTTGCTCGGTGTCGAGCCAGACGCTGACATTCACGCGTCCGACGATGCAGTCGCGAAACTCGAAAAGCAGCGATTCGTGATTGCGCTGACACCGTTCGTGTCGGACGCGTTGCTCGAGGCAGCTGACCTGTTGTTACCTGTCGGTACGTTCGCCGAAACATCGGGAACCTATGTAAATGTTGAAGGTACCTGGCAGAGTTTTGCCGGCGTTGCCAGTCCCGTGGGCGAGGCAAGACCTGCCTGGAAGGTGTTGCGTGTTCTCGGAAACCTCATTGATGCTGACGGCTTCGACTATGTGACGAGCGACGATGTACTCGAAGAGTGCAAATCCGGGCTGGGCGATGTGGTTGCGGAAAGCTTCGTAGCGGGTAAGGTGCCCACGACCAATGCGGCCGATTCATCCGCCGGTGAAATCGACACGCCGTTGTATTCGGTAGATGGCCTCGTGCGTCGAGCCAGGGCCCTGCAGCTAACTCCTGAGGCACGTCGCGCTGCTGGTGAGGGAGGCGACTGATGCCGGAATTCATCCCTGGCCTTGTCCCACAGTTCGCGCTGGATTTCTGGACGACGATGTCGCCGCTTACGCAGTACATCATCACGACGATGTTCAAGATTCTCATCCTGACCATTGGCGTGATTCTCTGCGTGGCGTTCTCGACCTACTTTGAACGCAAAGTAATCGGCAGCATGCAGGCTCGCATCGGCCCCAACCGCGTTGGCCCGATGGGGTTGCTGCAGCCGTTTGCCGATGTAATCAAGCTGCTGATCAAAGAAGTGATTGTCCCGTCGCAATCCAGCAGGTTCATTTTCGTCATTGCACCGTTGCTGTCCCTGACACCGGCACTGGCGGCCTGGGCGGTGATCCCGATGAACAACTGGTTTGTCATCGCGGACATAAATGCCGGGCTGTTGTATGTACTGGCTTTGACGTCGGTCGGCGTATACGGCGTCATCCTCGCGGGTTGGGCAACGAATTCAAAATACGCGTTGCTCGGTGCGATGCGCTCGGCCGCACAGATCGTGGCCTACGAGATTGCGATGGGGTTCGCGCTGGTTGGCGTACTCATGGCTGGTGGCAGCCTGAATATCGGCGACATCGTCAATGCCCAGTCCGGCGGCGTAAGCCAATGGTTTCTTTTACCGCTGTTCCCGTTGTTCGTTGTGTACTGGATTGCCGGCGTCGCGGAAACCAACCGGGCGCCGTTTGACGTGGCCGAAGGTGAGTCAGAGATCGTCGCGGGTTTCCACGTCGAGTATTCGGGTGTGGCATTCGCGCTGTTCTTCCTGGCTGAATACGCCAACATGATCCTGATATCGACGTTGACCGCCGTGTTTTTCCTGGGCGGCTGGGCGTCACCCTTCGAAGGGTGGACGTTCCTTAATGATATTTCATGGCTCGCGTGGTTGACGGTTGGCGGTCTCCCCTGGCTGTTCTTGAAAATGTGCTTCTTCATGTACACCTTCTTCTGGCTGCGAGCGACGTTTCCGCGTTACCGCTACGACCAGATCATGCGCCTGGGCTGGAAGGTTTTTATTCCCGTGACGATTGTCTGGATTGCCGTCGAAGGTGTGATGGTCTGGTTCCAGGTTGGTCCATGGGCTGGAATGGGCGGATAAGACGATGAATCAGGTTATCAGCTACATCAAGACATTCGCTCTCTGGGAGCTTCTCAAGGGGCTCTCGGTTACGCAGCGTAATTGGTTCCGAAAGAGCGTTACGCTCGAGTATCCGGAAGAGAAGACGCCCCAGTCTCATCGGTTCCGTGGCTTGCACGCGTTGCGCCGCTATCCGAACGGTGAAGAACGCTGCATCGCGTGCAAACTTTGCGAGGCTGTTTGCCCGGCGCTTGCTATTACGATCGAGTCAGGCGTCAGCGACGACGGCACGCGCCGTACAACGCGCTATGACATCGATTTGTTCAAATGTATTTACTGTGGCTTCTGCGAAGAGGCTTGCCCCGTTGACGCGATCGTCGAGACGCGCCTCCACGAGTACCACATGGAAGCGCCTGGCGAGAACATCATGACCAAAGACAAGCTGCTGGCGGTTGGCGACAAGTATGACGCCATGATTTCCGCCGACAAAGCAGCAGATGCGAAGTATCGGTAGAGCGCAGAGATGATGTTGCATTCCATACTTTTTTACGTTTTCGCGACGATCATGTTCGGCGCAGCGCTTGGAGTCGTGCTTTCGCGCAATCCGGTGCATGCGGTCATGCTTCTCGTATTCACGTTTTTCAATGCAGCGATTCTCTGGTTGCTGGCCGAAGCCGAGTTCCTGGCCATCGTGCTGGTACTGGTCTACGTCGGCGCTGTCATGGTGCTGTTCCTGTTTGTCGTCATGATGCTCGATGTCAATATTGAAGCGGCGAAGCGTGGACTGACACGCTACGCACCGCTGGGAATTGGTCTGGCGCTGGTCATGGCGATTGAGTTGATCAATGTCATCTGGTTGCGCGTCGGCGTGTCGCCGGAAGTCAGCGGTTTCGCGCCGACGCCCGAGGGCTATAGCAATACCAAGGCGCTGGGTTCCGTGTTGTATACCGAGCATGTCTACGCCTTTGAAATTGCAGCAGTCATCTTGCTGCTGGCCATTATTGCCGCGATCACCCTGACGATGCGTAAGCGCCCGGGTCTCAAGGTACAAAATATTGCGAAGCAGGTGGCGGTGAGCGCGAAGGATCGTGTCCGCGTGGTCAAGATGGATGCGGAGAAAAAGCAATGATCGGACTACAGCACTATCTGACAGTTGCAGGGATGCTCTTCGTGTTAAGCATTGCGGGCATCATTATCAACCGCAAAAACCTGATCCTGCTGCTGATGTGCATCGAACTCATGCTGCTGGCGGTCAACACCAATTTTATCGCTTTCTCGCGATTCCTGGGCGACGAGACGGGGCAGGTTTTCGTGTTTTTCATTCTCACGGTCGCAGCTGCCGAGGCGGCGATCGGTCTGGCTATTCTCGTGGTGCTGTTCCGCAACAGGCGATCTATCGCCGTGCAGGAACTGAATACGCTGAAGGGTTGATATGTACAGCTACTACCTGACAATCGTATTAGCACCGCTTGCGGCGGCGATCATCGCCGGGCTCGCAGGCAAGAAGATCGGCCGCGCCGGCGCACACTGGGTAACGATTATCGGCGTGGGCATTTCCTGTGCTTTGTCGCTATTCGTCCTGCAGAACATGTTCTGGGGCGGCGCCGAGGCAGAGAACATCAGTGTCTACACCTGGGCCGTAACCGACGGCCTGCGCATGGAAGTGGGTTTCCTTGTGGATCGCCTGACGGCGCTCATGATGTGCGTCGTCACGTTTGTATCGCTGGCGGTACACATCTACACGATCGGCTACATGCATGAGGATCCGGGCTACCAGCGCTTCTTCAGCTACATTTCGCTGTTCACGTTTTCGATGCTCATGCTGGTCATGTCGAACAACTTCCTGCAGCTGTTTTTCGGCTGGGAGGCGGTTGGTCTCGTTTCCTACCTGCTGATCGGATTCTGGTTCAAGCGCGAAAGTGCGATCTTCGCCAATCTGAAAGCCTTCCTCGTTAATCGCGTTGGCGATTTCGGTTTCATCCTGGGTATCGCCGCCGTGGTCACGCTCACCGGCTCGCTGGACTACGCCACTGTCTTTGGCGGTGCCGAGGCCATGGCCGAGCAGAGCATCGAGGTGCTTCCAGGCACTCCGTGGAATGCAATGACAGTCACGTGCATCCTGTTGTTTATCGGTGCGATGGGTAAGTCGGCACAAGCACCTCTGCATGTGTGGCTGCCGGATTCGATGGAAGGCCCGACGCCGATCTCTGCGTTGATCCACGCGGCAACAATGGTTACGGCCGGCATCTTCATGGTGGCGCGGATGTCGCCGCTGTTCGAGCTTTCGACGACGGCGCTGGCCGTGGTCATCGTGATTGGATCAATCACGGCGTTTTTCATGGGCCTGCTGGGCATCGTCCAGAACGACATCAAACGTGTTGTTGCCTACTCAACGCTCTCGCAGCTCGGATACATGACCGTGGCACTTGGCGCGTCTGCTTACAGCGCCGCGATCTTCCACCTGATGACGCATGCGTTTTTCAAGGCGCTACTGTTCCTGGCCGCTGGTTCGGTCATCATCGCGCTGCACCACGAGCAGGATATCCGCAAGATGGGGGGTATCCGGAAGTACATGCCGATTACTTACTGGACGGCATTGATCGGCTCGCTCGCGCTTATCGGATTCCCTGGATCCTCTGGCTTCTTCTCGAAAGACCTGCTGATCGAAGCCGTACGAGAATCGCATTGGCACGGGCAGGGCGCTGTCTACTGGATCGCGTACCTGAGTGTTCTGCTTGGCGTTTTCGTTACGGCGCTGTACTCATTCCGTATGTTCTTCCTGGTTTTCCACGGCAAGGAACGCATGAGCAAGGAAGCGAAGTCGCACTTGCATGAGACGCCGGCAGTGGTCACCGTACCGTTGATCATGCTCGCTATCCCGTCAGCCGCGATTGGCTGGTTTACGGTAGGCCCGGTGTTATTCGGCGACTATTTCGGCGATGCAATTCATGTCAGCAGTGCGCATGACGTTCTTGGCCATATGGGTGAAGCCTGGCACGGCAGCCTGGGACTCCTGACGCATGCGGTCATGACGCCGGTGTTCTGGCTCGCAGCAGCAGGTGTATTCGTCGCCTGGTTCCTCTACCTGAAGCGCCCGGACATTCCGGCGACGATTCAGAGCAAGGTTTCGGGACTCTATAACCTGCTGGATCGCAAGTATTACTTCGATGATCTTTACATCAAGGGATTCGCAGCGGGTGGTCGCAATATCGGCAATTTCCTCTGGAAGAAGGGTGATGAACTCATCATTGACGGCATTGTCGTCAACGGCACTGCGAACACCATTGGGCGGCTTGCCGGTGTCATGCGCCAGATTCAAACCGGGTATCTCTATACCTACGCTTTCGCGATGATTATTGGCCTGACGATGCTCCTCGGCTGGCTCATCTGGTTGAGGTAGGACAGTGCTCACTAATTATTTACTGAGTTTCCTCATCTGGTTCCCGATCGCCGGTGGTATTGCTCTGCTCGTGATCGGTGATGGTGATGACACCCGATCGCCGCAGGCCAGGCTGATGCGTCTGAGCGCACTGGTATTCAGTGTCCTGACGTTTTTGGCGAGCATCGGCCTTTACATGGGCTTTGATAACGCCGAACCAGGCATGCAGTTCATCGAGCGCGTTCCCTGGATTGAGGCATTTAACGTCTGGTACTACCTGGGCATCGATGGGCTATCGGCACCGCTGATCCTGCTGACGACGTTTATCACACCGCTGATCGTGATTGCCGGCTGGGATTCGATCAAGAACCGTCCATCTCAGTACTATGCGGCCTTCCTGATTCTCGAAGGTCTGATGATCGGCGTATTCGCCGCGCTCGACGGCCTGCTGTTCTATGTGTTCTGGGAAGCCATGCTGATCCCGATGTTCCTGATCATCGGCGTTTGGGGTGGCGAACGGCGCGTCTACGCGACCTTGAAGTTCTTCCTGTACACGTTCCTCGGCTCAGTGTTGATGCTGGTTGCGTTCATTTACCTGTATCTCCAGGCGGACACGTTCAACCTCCTGGTCTTCATGAACCTGCCCATTGAACTCGGCGTACAGAAACTGATTTTCCTCGCCTTCCTGGTCGCGTTTGCGGTCAAGGTGCCGATGTGGCCGGTTCATACGTGGTTGCCGGATGCGCATGTTGAGGCGCCGACCGGTGGCTCCGTGATCCTGGCGGCGATCATGTTGAAGATGGGCGGCTACGGTTTCGTGCGCCTCTCGCTGCCAATCGTTCCTGACGGCAGTGCCTATTTCGCAAATATGATGATCGCGCTATCGCTGATCGCGGTGGTGTACATCGGCTTTGTCGCGCTCATGCAAAAGGACATGAAGAAACTCATCGCGTACTCATCAATCGCGCACATGGGTTTCGTCACACTCGGCATGTTCCTGCTGTGGTCGATCGCGTCGGAGACGGGCGCGGGTCTCGGCATGACCGGTGCCATGGTGCAGATGATCTCTCACGGTCTTATTTCGGGTGCGATGTTCCTCTGCGTCGGCGTCCTTTACGACCGCATGCACAGTCGCCAGATAGCGGATTACGGTGGTGTCGCGAATACGATGCCTGTGTTCGCGTCATTCATGGTGTTGTTCGCGATGGCCAATGCCGGTCTTCCCGGAACATCAGGATTTGTTGGCGAGTTCATGGTCATCGTCGCGAGTTTCAAGGCGAATTTCTGGTATGCGTTCCTTGCGGCCACCACCCTGGTTCTAGGCGCGGCGTATACGCTCTGGATGATCAAGCGTGTTGTTTACGGTGAGGTCGCCAACGACAACGTGGCTGAACTAAAAGATTTGAACTCGAGAGAGTTCATTGTGCTGGCCATACTTGCAGTAAGTGTCCTGCTGGTTGGTCTTTGGCCGGCGCCGCTCGTTGACATGATGAACACGACGATCGAAGCGTTAATGCAACAGGTCGGGCAGTCGAAGCTCTGACGGGTCTTGATATGAATTTGATTGATTACATTGCAGCCGCACCGGAAATGACCCTGTTGATTCTTATCTGCGTGGTCATGATTGCGGACCTGTTTGTCGACGAGGAAAACCGGGCGGCCACCTTCTGGCTGAGCATGCTTGCTTTGGTCATAACAGCGGCGGTGCTCTATGCAACTGCGCCATCGGCACGGACGGTGGTGTTCTACGGCGCCTATGTTGCTGATGCGCTGTCGCAGGTGTTGAAGCTCGGCGCGGTACTTTTGGTCGGCGTATCGTTCCTTTATGCACGCGACTACCTGCGTGCAAATGATCTGAACAAAGGCGAGTACTATCTTCTCGGCTTGTTCGGGCTGCTTGGCATGATGATCATGATGTCGGCAAACAGCTTGCTGACAATGTACCTGGGCCTCGAGACGCTGGCGCTGTCGATGTACGCCTTGGTCGCAATCGATCGCAATAACGTGACGTCCGCCGAATCAGCGATGAAATACTTCATCCTGGGTGCCATCGCGTCGGGTGCGCTGCTCTATGGAATATCCTGGGTATACGGTGTAACCGGTTCATTGCAATTTGACGAGATTGCGCAGGTGCTTCGTGGCGATCCGGGTCTCAACAATTTGCCGCTGTGGTTTGGCATCGCGTTCCTGATCGTCGGTATCGCATTCAAATTTGGTGCGGTGCCGTTTCACATGTGGCTGCCCGATGTCTATCAGGGCGCCCGTACTCCCGTGACCGTGTACCTCGCGTCGGCCCCGAAGCTGGCGGCGCTGGCGCTGATCCTGCGTATTCTCGTGGACGCTCTTGGAAGCCTGCATGACACGTGGAGCACGATGATCATGTTCGTGGCGGTGCTCTCTATCCTGGTCGGCAATATCGTTGCCATTGCCCAGACAAACATTAAGCGCATGCTTGGTTATTCGACGATTGCGCATGTCGGTTTCATCCTGCTCGGGATCTACACCGGTACCGCAGATGGTATGGCTTCGGCCCTGTTTTACGCGCTGACATACGTCGTCACGGCGGCCGGTGCATTCGGGATTGTCATTTTGCTAAGCCGACGAGGTTACGATGCCGAGCTGTTGAGCGATTTCAAAGGCCTGAACGCACGCAGTCCGTGGTTTGCCCTGATGATGTTGTTCCTGATGTTCTCGATGGCTGGTGTGCCGCCGTTCGTAGGCTTTGTGTCCAAGTTGTACGTGATCAGCGCCGTTCTGGATATCGGCGGAACCGGGCTGGCCATCCTGATGGTGCTCGCGTCGGTCATCGGCGCCTTCTACTACCTCAAAGTCGTGTGGTACATGTACTTCGAGCAGAACGAAGACAAGGCTGTGCTGCAGGCCAGCATGGATACACGCCTCGTTCTGAGCCTCAATTCGCTCGCCGTTCTGGCCCTCGGAATCGTACCTGGAGGCCTATTGGCACTCTGTATCCAGGTGCTTGGATAGCTCTGTAGGAGCGCGCCCCAGCGCGCGACAAGATGGCCCCACGCAGGAGCGCGCCCCAGCGCGCGACATAGGGCTTTACAAGCCCCATCCATGCCTATAGTATGCGCCACTGCCGATGCGGGGTGGAGCAGTCTGGCAGCTCGTCGGGCTCATAACCCGAAGGTCGCAGGTTCAAATCCTGCCCCCGCTACCAAAATGAATGAAGGGTCCCCTTGTGGGGCCCTTTTT
>Ga0316191_10000161_pt1 | contig 38012 bp, 32 predicted proteins | sample Eddworburr2cm_MG_FD_204928 | JGI IMG/M metagenome (GOLD analysis project Ga0316191, IMG submission 204928) | Coastal sediment microbial communities from Maine, United States - Eddy worm burrow 2 cm | ecosystem: Environmental > Aquatic > Marine > Coastal > Sediment | place: USA: Maine...
TCATCTTCATCTTCTTTATCCTGCATTTTGTTGGGTTCTGCCTCAAGATGATTTGCCAGGTCTTTTTCTTTTAGCAGCCCCTCTTCTTTTCCCCGGCTTTCGGCGGGATCCAGGAGACTGTGTTTTAAAAATATATCCGGCTCAATACCCTTGGCCTGGATTGATCGGCCGTTAGGGGTGTAGTATCGGGCGATGGTTAATTTGAGACCAGAGCCGTCCCGCAAAGTTTCCACGGTCTGCACCGAGCCTTTGCCGAAAGAAGTGGTTCCCAGTATCAATGCCCGTTTGTGGTCCTGCAGGGCACCGGCTACGATTTCAGATGCGCTGGCACTTCCACCATTGATCAATACCACCAGTGGATAGCTGCGTTTTACACTCGAGGCAGATGCATTGAATACTTTGGTGTTTTTGGCATTGCGCCCTTTAATTGAAAGAATTTTACCTTCATCTAAAAAGAGGTCGGTAACTTTGAGAGATTGATTCAACAGCCCGCCACCATTGTTGCGGAGGTCCAGTACCAGTCCTTTCAATGGATCCTTTGCGTTCTCCATTTTTCTCAGAGCTTTTTCCATCTCGGCGGTGGTAGTTCCGGTAAAATTCGATAAGCGGATAAAACCATAGCCGGGTTTCAAAATAATGGATTTTACGCTTTGAATGGGGATGACATCTCTAACCAGTTCGAATTCCAGCGGTTGTTTGACGCCCTCGCGCAAGATTGTTACTTCTACGGGTGTTCCTTTGGGTCCCCGCATCATATTTACCGCTTCTCGAAGATCCTTTGTAGGTTTGCCGTCGACTTTTATAATTCTGTCGCGGGCTTTTATACCGGCCTTGTAGGCGGGGGTGTCTTCAATAGGCGAAATCACCGTTACAAAGCCGTCCTGCATGGTGATATGGATCCCGATGCCGGTAAACTTTCCCTTGGTGTCTATCTGCAAATCTTCAAATGCCTCCTGCGGAAGCAACGAAGAATGTGGATCCAGGCTGTGAACCATTCCTTGAATCGCCTTTTGAATCAATTCCTTGGTTTCCACCTCATCAACGTATTCCCTTTCAATCAATTCGATGACATCTGAAAATACTTTCAATTCCTCATATATATCTTCGCTCTTGGCCGACAGATCACGATTGAAACCAGTGCCGATTGTCCAGAAAACAACGGCGATTACCATCAGTAACCACAGTTTTACATGCCGCGTTTTTTTGATAACCATTAAGGTACTCCTTCTCATCCTTTTTGTAACCATTTCAACGGGTTCATAGGTTTGCCGTGATGGCGCACTTCAAAATAAAGCTTTGCACCCATCATTGATCCGGTGTCTCCCACAGTGGCGATGACCTCTCCAGCATCAACTTCGTCGCCTTTGGATTTAAAGGTTTCTTCCATGTGGGCATAGACCGTATAATAACTGTTACCATGATCAATAATAATCATGTTTCCATAGCCTTTAAACCAGTTTGAATAAATAACCTTTCCTTTGAAGACGGATCGAATAGGCTCTCCATGGTCCGCTTTGATATCAATGCCGCTACGAAAGTTGGTGACATCATATTTCGGATTTTTATATGGTCCGAATAAATTTACTATCTTACCGTTAACAGGCATGATTAGCAAGCCTTTATGGGCGGAAAATGATAATTGCGAAATATTTTTATCCGGGACGGCCTCAGTTTTTTCAGTATTCAGCAATTTAATTTTGCGCTCAAGATCATCAGCCGCCTGGGTCAGTGCATCGATGGCGGCCAGTTCCAGTGCCTTTTGTTTGCGAATGTCGGCAAGTAATTTGGTGCGCCGCGATCGTTCTTGGGACATCAATCCGGTTTGTTCCTGGTACTCGGCTGCGCGAGCGCTTTTTAGGGCTTTATGAGCGTCCAGCCTCTTAAGCATTTTTTTGAGTTCAGCCTGATTTTCTACCAGGTCCCCTCGAATTTTTTCATCATAGGCCAGGATTCGCTCCAGTGCGGCTTTGCGTTGAATAAATTCATTCATGGATTCTGCAGATGTCAGCAGATAGAATTTTCCCAGCCGGTTCATCTTATACAGAACCACCAGGCGCCTGGACACATAATTTTCATTGGCATGAATTCGCTTTCTCAATTCTTCCGACGCCGTTGATGCTTCGTCGATCATGTGCGCAAGTTTTCCGATCTCCTTTTTTAAATCAGCTGCGCGTTTTCTGCTGGCATTGAACGCCAACTCAACCTGATTTAAGTGTTTAATAATGTCGCTTTCCCGGCGAGTAAACGCTGCAACATCCCGGCGTCCTTTCTCAATTTCACGACTGATATTTTTTTTGTGTTTGTGAAGAACGTCAATTTCAGCTGCGGTCACAATGCCGATCTGATGGTGATCTGAAAGTCGGGTGTCTATCGCTCCGCAAAACAGGAACAATAAGGTAAGCACGATCAGCATTTTCAGTGTAGCGTTTTTGGAGTGGTTAAACATCAGGCCTTCAAAAACTGTTTCAATGAAATATAACACCCCAGCCATCCGACCAGCATGCTGCCCAGCAGGATCCCGCCCATGGTTGTGGGAGAAAGAAATTGAAGATGAACCAGACCCGGGTGAAATCCCTGCTCGATGTTTGAAGAGATAAAAAAAAATGAAATAAACAGCATCAGCAGTCCAATAAAGGCGCCCAGACCGCCCTGGATAAGTCCTTCGATATAAAAGGGTAGTTTGATAAAGCGGTCGGTCGCTCCCACAAGGCGCATAATCTCAACCTCTTCGCGCCTTGAATAAATGACAAGACGGATCGTATTTGCAACGATAAATACGGTAGCCACGAAAAAGAGTGCACCCATGGCATATCCCGCCAGTCTGAACAGGGAAATAATGCGAACAAAGCGCCCAATCCATCGCCGGCCGTATTCCACCTCTTCAATCAGAGCCAGGGATTCAATTTGAGCGGCCAGGGATTCAATCTTGTGCCAGCTGTCGGTGGAGGCTGTCATACGAATTTCAAAACTGTCCGGCAGGGGGTTTTCGGAGAGATTGTCAAAAAGTGAGGATTGATGTTTCATCTGGGCTTTAAGCCGGTCCAGCGCCTCCCGCTTTGAGATATATCGCAAGGTGTGCACACCGTCCAGGGACTGAAGGGTGCGCTCTAAACCGGCCAGATCGATATTGTGGATGCCCGGTTTAAGATAGGCCATAATGCGCAGGCCCCTCTTCCAGGAATTGATAATATCATTGGTGTTGACAAAAAATAAGATGAATGCACTGGCAATTAAAATTGCCAGCGATATGGTAATGATAGTGACAATATTCAAAAATCGGTTTTGTAAAATGTCATCTATCGCCCGTTTGAAGAATCGTATCATCATACTGTTTTTCCAGAAACGCCGATGTCTCAAGACGTCCCTGTTGAAGGGTCAGAACATGCCCTCCTGTTTTGCGCATCAGCGCTTTGTCATGGGTGGCAATAATAACGGTTGCCCCCCGGATATGCACGCCTCTGAGAAGATCGAGGATCGCTTCGGCAGACTCGTCATCCAGACTCCCGGTGGGTTCGTCCGCCAGAATTATTTTGGGATCGCCGATGATCGCCCTGGCTACGGCAATCCGCTGCTGTTCGCCACCGGACAAACTGGGGGGCAATGATTTGAGCCTGTCTTCCATTCCCACCAACCGGAGGATATGTTTTACTTTTTTTTGAATGATGCGTCTTTTGGCACCGGCGGCTTCAAGGACAAGCGCTAGATTATCATAGACGCTTTTGTTGGGAATCAGCTTATAATCCTGAAAGATGATGCCGAATTTTCGCCTTAGCTGAGGTGTTTTTTTGCGGGGAATGCGGGCAAGATTTATGCCGTCAATCAACACCTGACCCTCTGATACCGGCTCCCCCAGATAAAGAAGCTTTAGCAGGGTTGTTTTACCGGCGCCACTGGGGCCGCTGATAAAAACGAATTCATTTTTTGCGATGTCGAGGGTAATGTCGATGAGGGCTTTTTTGGGGCCGAAATTATGGTGAACGTGGAACATCCGAATGATGAAGCTTTTCTCACCGGCGTCCATCATTCCAGTATTTCCTGGCCCATTGCCCGGTAGAGGACGGCTTTGGCAATTTTAAAATCATATAAGGCATTGTAATAATTTGTCATAGTTTCGGTAAGCAGGGTTTGTGCCACCAGTACATCGGTGGTGGTCGATACCTGTTCCTTGTATCGCTCTTCGGTGATTCTCAGGTTTTCCTTGGCCTGTTCGATGGCTTTTTCAATGGTGGTGATATTCTTTTCCGACTCTTTGGTCCTGAGAAAGGCCTGTTTAACCTCCAGTTCAATATTGTCAAAAATTTCTTCTTTGCGATATTTAGACTGGGAAAGACGACTCAGCTTTTCCTTGACACCGTATCTGGTTCGCCCCCATTGCCAGAAATCCCAGGTGGCCGTGGCCCGGATATCCCAGAATTTCTTGTCGGCGATGCCTTCGCCACCATCGACATCCCAATCGGTTCCCCGCCGGGTCCAGTTACCGGTCAGGTCAATGGACGGGAAATAATTACTTTTGGACAGTTCATAATCTTTATCCGCGATTTGAACCTCCAGGTCGGCCACTTGAAGTTCCAGCCGATTCTGGTTGGCCTGGGTCAGACAGTAGTTGATGTCGTGATCAAAGGGCGTGTAATCCAGAATGTCCATAATGACTACCGGAGCGTTCACGGGTCTGCGAAGCAGGGTGTTAAATTGGGATTTGCTGATTTCCAGATTGTTCTGGGCGGTAATAAATCTCTGTTTGTCGTTGGCTAACTGCACCTGACTTTGCAGCAAATCATTTAAAGGGCTCATGCCGACCTGGTACATGTTTTCGGCGACTTCTTTTTGGGCGTTAACCTGTTTGACGGTATCTTCGGCCACCGCCATCAGTTTTTGTGATTTTAAAATTGAAAAATAGGCATTTTTTGCATCCAGAATAACATCCTGGCGCGTGAGTTTTTCCGATATCTCAGCGACATCAAGACCCAGGCTTGCGATTTTATACTGATTTATCAGTGCAAATCCTGTAAAAATGGGCTGGGAGAAAGACGTTACGAAGTTATATTCGTCTTCAGGATTTATGATGACATTCGTTGATTGCCCCCCTTGTCCTATCAGGGCCTGGTTTGTTGCTTGATCCCGGCGTATATAACCATAGCGCGCACTGAAGGTCGGAAGAAAATTAGTCGTGCGGGCTTTTTTAGTTGCCAGGGCGGCATTGACTTCCTCTTTGGATCGCTTCAGGCCCAGATTCGCTTTGAGAGCGGCCTCGATGGTATGGATCAGGGTAAACGTTCCGCTCGTCTCTTCGGCTAAGACAACGGACGGGCGCAAAATCAGAATGCCGATGCCAATACTAAAAAGCAAGCTCCGCAATTGTGTTCGTATCATATTTTATTCCAGCCTTTTAACCGCAACAGAACTCGTTTTGTGGATTGACCCACTTCACATTTACTGGTATGAATCATCTGAGTTCAGGGAGTGCCGTTTCCGGTTTTCCTTGCTCAAAGCCTCCACTGAATCCCATTGAACAGGCTTCTTCCATTAAGTGGAGGCTTTTTTATATCGAAATACCTATTTGAAATCAACAGTTTCTTGGCGCTTCAGATAACGTTGAGAGAATGGATGGTTGATTGGTTAACTGATTGCGAATAGGAGTACATTCTCTAAAGTTCAAAATTTTGTCGTTTCAGATCTCCCAAAAATGAGATCTATGATATGATTTATTATTCCATCAACAAGACAAATTGTAAAGCTGCCAATAAAGTTAACTTTTTCCCGTCGCAGTGGGGAAAATACTTTGGGACACAAGCCGATGAAACAAGAATTGATTGATATCCTGTGCCGCAAATCATTTAAATACAGCCAAGAACCGAGCTTTAAACTGGTTTCCGGTAGATTGAGCCGGTTTTATGTCAACTGCAAACCGGCAACATTAAGTGCGCGCGGTATGTATCTAGCCGGTCACCTGATATTTAATGAAATTAAAGACTACGGGGTATTTGCGGTCGGTGGGCTCACGTTCGGGGCCGATCCCCTGGCGGTGGCCGCGGCGTTTGCATCCGAGATAAACGCACAGCCGATCAACGCGTTTTCAATTCGCAAAACAAAGAAAGATCACGGCATTGTCCGCTGGATAGAGGGAGATGTACAGCCGGGACAACGTGTTGCAATAATTGATGATGTCGCCACTACCGGCGGATCCACCATCAAAGCGATTGAACGCGCGCGCTCGGAAGGCCTTGAGGTGGTAAAGTCGGTTATCCTGGTAGATCGCCAGGAAGGGGGGCTTGATAATATTCAACAGCATGTGGCGGATGTCAGCCGAATTATCACCCGCGACGGGTTGATGGCGCGCTGGCAGGAACTCAACGGATAGTTGTCGGCTGTCTATGGTGGGTCGGCGAAAAGCTACGCTCCGATAGACTCATCATGATACGGGTAATTTTCACCATCCCAGGCTAGTGGTAAAAGCAACACAACAGGCAGCTCACTACGAATTAGGAACGTAATAGGTTGCCGCGGCATCATCCGATTCCCAGGCAGTGACCCGGCTGACACTTACAGCCGAATCATCGATTCTTTGCTGCAGCTCGGCCGCGATTAAGTAGGCAATGTTTTCCGAAGAAGGCTGTTTGTCTTCAAAGAAGGCAAGCTCATTGAGATATTTATGGTCGAACATGGTCATGATGTCTGCAACGTGTTTTTTGATCACGCCGAAATCTACCAGAACACCTGCCTTGTCCAGATTTTTTCCGATGACATAGACTTCAATTTTCCAGTTGTGCCCATGCATGTTCTCGCATTTCGTACCCACCATAGTGAGCTGATGGGCGGCAGCAAATCGGGTCACGACTTTTAGCTCGTACATGTCACAAATTCCTGAATCCTGAGCACGGCAAACGGACTTTTTAATGGGTAATTAATGATAAGGCATAGTCCCAATGGTGTAAAAACACTAAGGTTAATTTACAGCTTCAGACACGCCGCCCTTGAGGATATTCTTTAACTTGCTGGAAAGTTTGCCGCCTTCGAGTTTTGCGAATTCCTTCAACAGGGTTTCCTGCTTTTTGCTCAGATGGGTGGGTGTTTTTATATCCATCTGCATGATCTGGTCACCACGGTTTCCAGTTCTCAAAGATGGAATGCCGGATCCGTGAAAGTATAACAAATCTCCGGGTTGGGTACCTTTTGGAATCTTCAGCTTTTTATCGCCATTTAAGGTGGGTACCATAATTTGGTCACCCAGGGCTGCCTGGATAAATGAAATGGGCACCGAACAGACAATATCGGTATCGCGCCGTTCGAAAAATTCATGGGATTCGACATAAATGAAAACGTAGAGATCACCCGAAGGGCCTGCATAACTGCCGGGTTCTCCTTCACCGGTCAGGCGCAGTCTTGATCCATTGTCAACCCCGGCAGGAATTTTGACGGATACTTTTTTTCTGATCACCTCCTGGCCTGTTCCGCGGCACCCGGGGCAGGGGTGGGGGATGGCCTGACCTTCACCTCGACAGACAGGGCAGGTCGTTCGAACGGTAAAAAAGCCCTGATTCCTGGAAACTTGGCCTGCTCCGCCGCATTGACGGCACGTCTCCGGACTTGTTCCGGCCTCGCACCGATTGCCGTTGCACTCAGGGCAGATTCCCATCTTTTCTACGGTGATCTCTGTTTCTGTTCCAAAGGCCGCTTCCATAAAACTAAGGGTGAGATCGTAACGCAGATCAGCGCCCCGCTGGGCCCGGCTTCTGGACCGCCTGCGAGTGCCGAATCCGAAAAAGTCCTCAAAGATATCGCCAAAGCTTGAAAAAATATCCTCGAATCCGCCAAAACCCGAAAATCCTGATCCTTCAAGTCCCGCATGACCATATTGGTCGTATAGGTTCCGTTTTTCAGAACTCCTCAGGACCTCATATGCTTCAGCAGCTTCTTTAAATTTTTCTTCAGCTTCTCTGTCGTCTGGATTTCGATCCGGGTGGTACTTTAAGGCAAGTTTTCGGTAGGATGCTTTCAGCTCATCGTTGGTTGCGCTACGGCCGAGGCCTAAAATTTCGTAATAATCCCGTTTGGTACTCATTTATACTACCATTTTCTTCATGCACGCTAATCAGCCTGAGGGTAAATTGGAAAAGAAATGTTGCCAGTTTCACGTTGTTTTTAAGGTAATGCAAGAATGCTAGTTGTCAATTGTTATTGATTCGTTGTTTTTGGGGATACGTGCTGATCAGAAACAAACCGGTACAAATCATCATAACCACCGCGCCCAGAGGAAAGGCCCAGCGCAGTTGGAAGAAATCCATCATCAGGCCCCCCACCAGCGCGCCGCATAGCATTCCCAGACTGTGAGCCACCGTCATCAGCGCCATTATACTGCCCATGGCATTGATCCTGCTTCCTTTTAATACGGCCATCGCCATCAGGGCCGGCATGGAAATCCCTCCGCCGAGACCGAATATAACGGTGGCAATCACCAGATCCTTTATGCTGGCGGACCATTCAAAGGAGAAAATGGCATAACTGATCAGCAGCCCGCCGGCCGCAACCATGAGTTTTTTACTCATCTTGTCGGCCAGGTAACCCATCGGCACATGGATTAAGCCACTGATAAATACCCCTAACATGACCAGCATCCCGATTAAAGAACTTGAAGCCGCAAATTCCATGTCCGCCAGCAAGGGGATAAATCCCCAAATAATGCCCACGCAGACCACATACGCGAACCTGAAAAGAAAAAGTCCCACCATCTGTCGATCGTCAAGAAGCATTTTCCATGAAAAGGGGTTTTTGCCACGGCTGATCGCCCGTTCGGACCTTGTAGGCGGAAGCAGAAAAAGGCATAAAAAAAAACCGATGAGGGCCAGCAGACCCATGCAGAAAAATGAGCCTTGGAGACTGAAATGGTCTTTGAGGGTCCCGCCGATTAACGGACCCAGGCTTAATCCCAGAAACAGGGACATGTTAAACATGCCCATCGTGACCCCTTCGCGACCCTTCGGGGTGATATCTCCGATATAGGCCTGGATCACCGGCATCAGCATGGCAGAGGCGATTCCGTGAAAAAACCGGATGGCAATCAGGGTATCGACGGATTTCGAATAGACGAAGGCTACGGAGATCAGGGCATAGGCAAGAAAACCCGGAACAATAAACGGCTTACGTCCTTTAAGGTCGGAAAGCCGTCCGAAATAGGGCAGAAAAAATGTTCGTGAAAGGGAAAAGGCCCCGAATATGAGGCCGATGTAGAGACCTGAGGCCCCCAGATCGTGGGCATAGATCGGCAGCAGCGGGACAACGATCCCGACTCCGGTTACCGCCGCAAATATGGAGAAGAACAACGTACCGAATATTTTTTTGTTCAGTTTGTTCATTTGCCCGACCTCTCGCAGAGCTCGCAGAGATCCCAGAGTTTTTGCATTTATTTTTTCTGTGTACTCGGCGGGCTCTGTGAGAGATTAAATGGCCCAAGTTAAACCCATGCCTGTCATTCGCACCCCCTGATCAATGTTCATGCTCCTCGGTGACCCTTACAGGATAATTTTGCCCGTTTTTTCAGTGCTGTACCCGCCCAGCGCATCCACCCGGCGCTTGAACTCCCGGCTGTTGACGGCTTCAAGTAACAGTTGAATATTTTCCGAATCAAAATGCTCGGCGGCAATTATCAAATCGTATTGCTCGGTAACGACGGGGATAAAATCAAGATCCAGTGCGGCGGCGGCGGCCTGAATCCCAAGACCGGTGTCTACCGTGCCGCTGAGCACCGCCACGGCCACGGCCATATGAGTGAACTCCTCGTGATGATAGCCGCTGATATCCGCCGGATCGATTCCGATTTGATTTAATCGGAAGTCCAGCAGAATTCTTGTTCCGGAACCTGCCTGCCTGTTGATAAAAGAAATGTCGCTTCTAACCAAGTCCTCGATTCCTTGGATGCTTTTGGGATTTCCCCGCCCGACTATCAGCCCCTGGTCGCGCAAGACCAGGTTGACCAGTTTTATATCCACTTGCGCTAAAAATTTCTCAATATAAGACACATTGTAGGAACCATCTTGGGGGTCCAGCAAATGGGACCCTGCCAGATGACAGACGCCTTTTTTGATGGCCATCAGTCCCCCCATGCTGCCTACATGGCTTGATGAAAGGGTTAAGCGACTGTGTTTGGCCTTGATTTGATCTGCCAGAACATCCAAGGTATTGTCGTGACTGCCAACGATGACAATGGTTTTGAGAACCGACGGCAGGGGTCGCAAAAGTTGGGCGGAAACCCTTTCCCGATCGTTGATACCCTCGATATGGGTTGGAATCCGGATGATACCGTCGGCTTCCGTAATTGATGTAATACTGCCGGCACCTCTAGGCAGGGGGGTTGCGACAATCCGACCCCCGACCTGCCCTAGTTTGACCCGCAAGAATTCCTCAACGCCGAGTTTTGAGGCTATCTTGCGCGTCGGCTCCACCTGGATCGTCTCCCCGGAGTCTACCGGTTGTCCTAGCATCCTATGGACCAAAGGCCGGACAAATTGTTCAAATGCAATGATTGCAGACACCGGATATCCCGGAATGCCGAATACCGGCTTTTCCTCAACTTTTCCGATTACCACCGGTTTGCCGGGCATGATGGTGACACCATGGATAAGCACCTGCCCCAGATCGAGGATGACCTGTTTGGCAAAATCTTCGGAACCGGCGGACGACCCCCCCAGGATGAGAATCAATTGATAATCTTCTTTAGCGGCCTTTTGAACGACCTGTTTGATCTTGGCCGAATCGTCCATCAGCATATTGTGCCGGCTATAAACTCCCCCGCAGTTTTCGATCAGGCTGCCCAGTACAAAAGAGTTGGTTTCCAGCACCTGGCCCGGTTTGAAATTTTCAATAGAAAAGCTGCGCCAATCGACAAGTTCCGAACCGGTGGGAATAATCAGGATTTTTGGTTTCTTTTTGACCGGTACGGCAAACACGCCGCCTGTCAGCAAAGCACCGACACAGTAGGAAGTGATTCTGTGGTTTTGGGGGAAAAGAAGTTCCGTTGCGACGATATCTTCTCCGACCTTGCGTACGTTCTGCCAGGGAAAAACCGGTTTGTCGATTTCGATGCGGGTCTCATCGAGGACCAGAACATTTTCGATCATGATGACCGCGTCGGTGTCCGCCGGCATGACATGGCCGGTATTTACGTAAAATACCTCCTGACCGACATTTAGTGTTTTAGGCGCTGTTTCGCTGGCGCCGAAGGTGATCTCGGCTTTAACGGCCAAACCGTCCATGGCCGCGGCGTTGAAATGCGGCGAGGAAATTTTTGCTTGAATCGGCTGTGCCAGGATCCGGCCGACGGCTTCCGGCACCGGAATCGTTTCGATTGCCAGAACATCGGACACCGCAAAAGCCGCATGGATAATTTTTTGGGCCTCCGCCAGGGTTTTCATTTTAAGGTAGACATTACGCTTCGATTTCATAAGTAGTTCCCTAACCCGGTATGCTGCGGCGTTCTATTAGATCCTTATCGGTTTTTATCTGACAACATATTGTAAGGAATGTAAGGTTTCCCCGCTTACACTTCGCTTCAGACGGGATCGTAGACAGGTGTCAGTGTTCGGGTTTCAGTGATAAAAAATTTCAAATAACAAGACACAAATCCCAAACAAATAACAATGACCGAAATTCAAAATCCCAAACAATTGGTTTTTGATCTTATTTGTAATTTGGTGCTTGTAATTTGTTATTTCCGGTTTAACCGGGTTTAGGCCCTTACCCGGTTTAATGTCTTTTACACCAAAATAACTTCAACTTCCGTGCCTTCATCCAACCCTTCGATATTCATACCGATTTCGAGCAATCCGTCTGCTTTTACCATTGTGCTAATTAAACCGGATTTGCCCAATATCGGCTCGGCCCACAAGACGCCATCTTTTCGCTTTAACCGGATACGGGCATAATCAACACGGCCTTGGGCCGAGGCCAAGTTTCTGCTCAACTTTGCCGTCAATCGTATTTTTTTTCTGTGAACATCGGTACGACCACTGACATGCTCTATAAAACGTTTTACGATCCTGGAGAATACAACCATAGCGGATACCACGTGCCCGGGCAATCCCCAAAAGGCCTTGTTTTGGACCCGGGCTAGAATGGTAGGTTTTCCCGGACTAATCGAAATGCCGTGAAACAGGATTTCGGAGTCCTCCAGAGCGGTGATCACATCAATGGTAAAATCCCGTGCGCCCACAGAACTGCCTCCCGATACCAAAACAATGTCACATTGGGATAGCGCCTGAGAGCTTTTTGCCAGCAGGGCCTTATAATCATCGCGCACGATTCCAAAAGGGATTGCCGTCGCACCCATCTCCTGAATCAGGCCGGAGAGCGTGTAGGTGTTGACATCGCGAATCTGACCCGGACCAGGAAATTCGTGAATGGCAACAACCTCATCTCCGGTGGAGATGATGCCGATTTGCGGTTTTTTGTATACCGTGACAGTCTGTTTTCCCAAGGCAGCCAGCATTCCGGCTTCCTGAGGCCTGATTTTCTCCCCACACCTCAGAATGACTTCACCTTTTTTTATATCTTCACCCACCGCGATCATGTTTTGTCCGGGCGCGACGCTGCGATAAACTTCAATGGAGGTATCATCAATTGCCTCGGTGTGCTCGATCATGACAACGCTGTCGGCATCTGTCGGCAGCATTCCGCCGGTGGAGATCCGAACGGCTTCCCCCGGGCCCACGGAAAAATCCGGTTTATTTCCCATGGAAACGGTGCCTGTTACGTTAAGGTAAGCCGGATTTGCCTCACCGGCACCGAAGGTGGATGATCCCCTGACCGCAAAACCATCCATTGTCGACCGCGAAAAATCCGGCAGATCGATATCGGACAGGATATCTTCTGCAAGAATTCTTCCCACCGCATCCGGTAATGAAACTTCCTCTGGCGCCGTGCGTGGAAACTGCACGGCATATTCAAGTGCCTGGTCGGTGGTTTTGACTTTGAAAAATTTTTTCATCATATTTTCCGACGTATCTTTAACCCAGTGAAATAAAAGAACAGAAAAAATAGCGTTTTCAATATGGGCCAGTGATCCGGCGTTGTCAAGCATTGCAACTTCCGCCGGTAACGTCTAGCCGATTGCTGAGGCCCGGATATTTTAGCGTGACGTAAATATGGTTGTCTGTGAAGGCTCCTCCCATAGAGCGGGAGGCCTCAGGAAGCCCCCTGGAAAGGAGCGAAGACAATTACCTCGACCATTTAAAACCGAATTTCGTATTTTCCATGGATTCTATGTTTTCTCTCCGAGTCGGTAGAACCTTTCCGGATCCGCCACTGGAAGCCGTGGCTTAATATCGAAGTTACCCCTTGTGGGTTACATATTGCAATAATTAGAAATGGGAGTATAATCTATCCCAAACAGGATGAAGTGAAATTGTAATTAATCCGTTATTCCTCTATTAATTGGAGGGGAAGTCTTAAAAGGTCAATCATGTCGGAAGAACCCCAAGCGTCGCTGGAAATCCAACGGGCTTTAAAGCCTGAATTTTTGACCCACACCAAGTTTGAAGAGTTCAACTTACCGGCTGCGGTTCTTTCCGGCCTGAACGAAGCTGGATTTACGTACTGCACACCCATTCAGGCTCAAACCCTGCCGGTGTTATTGACTGGACGCGATGTCGCCGGCCAGGCCCAAACCGGTACCGGTAAAACAGCCGCCTTTCTGGTTACCGTCATAACGCGATTGCTGTCGGCGCCTGAAAAAAGCAGCGGTCTGCCCGCGGCCATTATCATCGCACCCACCCGTGAATTGTCCCACCAGATCTATGAAGAGGGCAAGATTCTGGCCCGCCATACCGGGCTGTCCCTGGTTCAGGTCGTGGGCGGTGTCGACTATCTCAAGCAGGCCGATATTCTTCGTCGTGGGGTTGACATCATCATCTGCACCCCCGGTCGAATTATTGATTATTACAAACAAGGTATTTTCAAAACTGAGGGCATCAAAGCGCTGGTTATTGATGAAGCGGACCGTCTGCTGGACCTTGGATTCGCCCAGGATATGCGCTATCTCCTGCGGAAGCTCCCGCCCTATGATAAAAGACAATCCATGCTGTTTTCAGCCACCCTCTCCTATCGGGTCATGGAGCTGACCTACGAATATATGAATCTGCCCGAATTTATTGCCGTCACCCCCGAAACAGTGACCGTGGAAGGTATTGAGCAGGAATTGTATCATGTGGGCACTGACAAAAAGGTTTCCCTTCTTCTGGGATTGTTAAAACGGGAAGATTGGGGCCGAGCGCTCATTTTTGTCAACACCAAGGTCGGGGTGGACCATCTCACCCACCGGTTGAAGGGCAACGGGTGGCCGGCGGAAGGAATTACCGGTGATCTTCCCCAGCGCAAACGATTCCAGCTGATGGAGAAATTTAAGAAAGGACAACTCAAAATTCTGGTGGCCACCGATGTGGCCTCAAGGGGCATCCATGTTGAAGATATCACCCATGTCATCAACTATGACCTGCCCCAGGATTCGGAGAACTATGTCCACCGGATCGGGCGAACCGCCCGGGCGGGAAAAACCGGCCGGGCGCTATCACTGGCCTGTGAGCGGTACGTTTTTCATCTCGAATCCCTCGAAGAGTGGCTGGGTAGTAAAATTCCGGTGGTTTGGCCCGAGGATGACTGGTATGTCGAAGATCAATCCGGCCCGATGGCCCCGAGAAGAAAAACCCGTTTGAAAAGTACCACCAGGCGACGAACGCGCAGTGTTCAAAACAAGCAACGGGATTCTCGCAGACCAATGCAGAAGCCAAGGTCATCTCACTTTCCGGGTGCTTTTTTTGGCTTTGGCCCGGAACCCGTGCCTCCCGCCAAAACCGAAACCTCAGAAAAATCTGAGCCATCCCCCGGAAAAACAAACAGCACCCGGGGTAATAAAGTATCATCTGCACCCGATGTCTGATTTCACCGGGTGAGAATCAACCCATCATCCATCCATGAATTATTTTCCGGAGTGCGATACCACACCACAGCACTATCCGGTACCTGTGGGTTGAATAAAAAGACTTCAGGAGCGAACCATGGAATTGAAGCCCACTTTGGAACAGGCATTTAATTCAGCGAGCATCGGCATCGTTTCTACCGACCAATTTGGTAACATCGTCGCGATCAACCAGCAGGCATCCGAAATCGTTGGAATTGACAAGCAAAAAATCGTCGGAACGAATATCTCCGAACATCTGAAGATTACCGCTCAACTGGTGCATAAATGTCTGCAAACCGGGAAACCCCAGATTGGTCGTCATATTCGTGGGAAGCGGATGAAACTAGTTGCAAACATCACACCAGTTAAAGAAAACGGATCTGTCCTCGGTGCGGTTTGTTGCTTCGAAAAAATGTATAAATTCGAGCAAACCGCACGCAAATTGGAATCCTATCAGCGTCTAAACAATCAGTTCGAAACGATTTTTAATTCTTCTTCAGACGGAATCTGGGTGGTGGACGGAAGCGGCAAGGTCATTGCCGTCAATCAGGCCGGGGAAAAGTTCAACAGTATCAAAGCGGCCGACGTGATTGGTAAAAATGTCGTCAAGCTGGTCGAAAGCGGAATAATCGATCAAACCTTAACACCGGAGGTGTTGGCGAGCAAACGCCCGGTGAACATGCTTCAGTATATTGAAAAAACGGGCAAATATATTTTGTCGACCGGGACGCCTGCCTTTGATGAGAACGGAAAGGTCTTTTTGGTGGTGGTCAATGAGCGGGATATGACCCGGCTGAACGAGCTTTTAGAACAACTAAATCAATCCCGTCTGGTTTCAAATAAATACAAGGACAAATTAACCGAGCTGGGGATGCTTGAGCTCAAGGAAAAGGAAATTATAGCCGAAAGTGAGGAGATGCGGCAAGTTTTAAGAGTTGCCTTAAAGCTTGCCCAAATGGAAGCATCCAACATTCTGATCCAGGGAGAGTCCGGTACCGGCAAGGGGCTTTTAGCGAAATTTATCCATCGCAACAGCCCCCGGCACAACAAACCCTTTATCCAAATAAATTGTGCAACCATCCCGGAAAACCTCCTTGAGGCTGAACTTTTCGGCTACGAGAAAGGTGCTTTTACCGGCGCTCACCAGAGGGGCAAGGCAGGCCTTTTTGAGCTGGCCCAAGGCGGAACTTTTTTTCTGGATGAAATTGGAGATATTCCCTATGTGGTTCAGGCCAAGCTGTTGAAGTGTCTCGAGGATCACGAAATTATGCATTTGGGCGGATTGAAACCGATACAAATAAATTGCATGATCATCGTCGCCGACAATCAAGACCTGGTAACACTGGTAAAAGAAAAAAAATTCAGAGAAGACCTCTATTATCGCCTCAATGCCTTCAGTATTAAAATTCCCTCGCTAAGGGAGCGGCCGGATGACACCTTTGATTTGGCCAATCATTTTTTACATAAATACAACGAAACCTATAAATCTAATAAACAGCTTTCCTATTCAGCCATTGAAATGCTGCAAGCCTACCCGTTTCCCGGGAATGTTCGAGAGCTAAAAAATCTTATTAAGAAGGCCGTGGTATTGAGTGAAGACCTAAATCTGGACGAATTTATTCACAAAAGCCTGGGATACGAAACCTCAAAGGAAATTCAAACTGCCGCCAGCCGCACCGTTTCGCCATCCAAATTGTCCTTCAAACTCAAAGAAACCGAATCGAAAATGCTGAAAGCCGCGTTTATGCAGTGCAAATCAACCCGTGAAATAGCAAAATACCTGGGCATCAGCCAACCCAGCGTGGTTCGGAAATTAAAAAAATACGGTATATCAGATAATATCCCCGTTCCATAGTTTTTCCAAAAAAAGTTTCCAGGGGAAGATGGTAATGTTATCCTGTGTTTTTCTTTCATATCGATCACAGCTAACGGCGGCAAAATTCTGAATATTTCCTTCTTCCTTCAAGGCCCTGATACCTTTGAGGTGCTTGTTTTGAATCGAGGCTGCGCTTTTTATCTCAATTCCCCACTGGTTGCCCAGGATCAAGTCGACTTCAAACTGTGACGTGGATCGCCAATAGCACATCTGAATGTTTTTTCTCGTATAGGACAAAAAGGCTCTCACCTCCAGCAGGATAAAATGCTCAAACGCCTTGCCAAACAGTTCCGAGCCTTCCATAATTTCACCCCTGTTCGCCAGCGAATTTGTTACGCCGATATCAAAAAAATATAGCTTGGAACGGGAAATGGCTTTTCTTTTACGGGTTTTTGTAAAAGCCTTTAGCTGAAAGGCCACCAAGGTATCTTCCAATACCTGGATATAATTCTTGATGGAGTTGGGTGAAACGCCGCAGTCACCTGCAATGGACTGATAGCTTATCTCTTCACCATTGCTCAGGGCCATTAGATCTAAAAACTCAGAGAATTGGGCCACTTTTCTGGTTAATGCTTCATTCTGGATTTCTTCTTTCAAATACAAGGCCGCATAGGCCCTGAGCTCCTCAACATAGTCATCGCTTGGAAAAACGGCGGGCAATCCCCCCCTGTTAAGATAGGTTATTAAATCAAAATCAGGGATTTCGTTTGATGTCAGTGGAAACAATTCGGCCCACCAGGCTCTTCCCGCGAGCAAATTGGCGCCGCCTCTTTTAAGTTTGCGGGCGCTGCTGCCGGTCAGCAAAAACGTCAACTTTTCCGATTCGATCAAACGATGCACCTCGTCTAGTATTTCCGGCAATTTTTGCACCTCATCGATGACCACAATCGGCTTTAACTTTTGTTCTGAAATTAGGGATGGATTTTTTAGATATTCACGGTAAGTCTTAATTTCCAGCAAGTCGATTACGGTGGTCTCTGAAAGCGTGTGTTGGATGAGCGTCGTTTTCCCGGTCCCTCTAGGGCCGAACAGAAAAAACGACTTTTTTTTTAAAAGCTTCGTCAAGTCAAGGATTCGTTTATACATCATACTCCTCAAGTTTGTTTCGGTTTTTAATAATAATCCGCAACATTAATTCAGTTCTTAACATAAACGGCCACATTTTTCAACCCACAGATTCTATCGCCCAGCCTTTTCCAGTGCCGGGAAGGTCGCGGGATCATCAACGTTCTTGTCGGCCTGGTAAAGGATGGTCTTAGTTGCACCCTTGGGGTGCGGTTTCAACTTTGCGACCAGCTCAAACTGTTCCAGCAGTTTGCAGTCCGGAAATTGGGTCGGACCACGGTGAACGCCTGACGATTAAGGATGTATGCTAAAAATCGTACCGTTTTATGGGCTTAAAGTGATGTTATTGACACAAAAAAAGGCGGTTTAAGAAAAAGCCAACCACTGGACTTGCACCGAGTAAGTTTAAGCCGCTATGCAAAAAAAGGCAGCAGATTACCATCCGTGTCAAACCCCATCACCCTTTTACCCATAACGACCTCGAGATCACTGCGCTTTATAAGTTCTTCTTCATAGGCTTGCGAAACGTCAACTTCACTTAACCGTGCCGTATTTTTAATTCGCATCACTTTCAATTGGTTTTTGGGAATCAAACCCACGCATTTTATCGCGATCTCAATAGCTTCCCGATCATTTTTCATTGCCAGCGGGATTTTACCCATTTCCGGACAAACGCCGGTAATCGTGTTGATGTTGAGTGCCTCCATGTCAATTTTGTCCAACAGCCGCTGGGTAATAATATCTACAATCCCGACGCCCACGGCATTGCCCTTGGATCCTGCCGTAAGATCGCAAACTACGATGCGTTTGATTTTAGGACGCTCCGGTTCTGCGGCGATCAGCGGCAAGCCGATTCGGCCGACGACTTTGGTGTCGAAACCGGTGCCGCTGATGTCCTTTCCCATTTCATCAATGATAATGATGTCGGCCTCGTCAAAAGGCAATGTCGGAGCAAAGCGCTTGGCATTTTTGAACAGCCTTTTTTCCATCTCTAAAATGCCATCGGATCTGCAGATGCCAATTTGAGCGGTTTGGCCGTATCCGTTCTCAACAACCCCCAGGCCGAACAAAACATTTGTGGCTTGCATAATCTTGCGTGCCACCGTCAAAATCACTCTCGGATAGCCAAATGTCATCATGGCCTCGTGATAGGCTGCGGCACCTTCCTGTTTACCCAAACCGATGGCCATCATTTTAAGTAACCCGCTTTCAAATTCGTGTTCAAATTCCGTGTGTTTCTTAATGCGATTAATCAATACAATATGATCGGCTTCCGATGCCAGCTTATCTAGATAAACAGGCAGGCGATCCTGCGTTTCTCCAACCCGCACAACTTCAAGGGATGATCGGATGGGTGCCCCGACGTCTTTTTCAATAATTCCCAGATGCTCCAACACGCGTTTTTGGCCGGCAGCCCTAGCCGCGCCATGGCTTCCCATGGCCGGAATGATAAATGGCACCAGTTTTATTTGCTTCAGATATGAAATGACCGTCTTGACAATTGCACCGTAATTGTCAATTCCGCGGCTGCTGCAGGCAACGGCAACCGTCTGGCCGGGTTTGATGGCGGTTGTCAGATTCATATCCACCAGTTTCGTATTAATCTCGTTAGAAATGTTGTCCAAAGTTGTATCGTCGAAAGTTTGTCGGACACGAATCATATGGGGGTATTCCATTTTAGCTTATTTCCTTTAGGAAGACTTTTTCCAATAACCTTCACGGATAACTCGCATGGCTAGCCCAAAATGCTCCCGGATCGCTTTTGCAGCTGTTTCTAGATTCCGATTTTTAATCGCTTCCATTATCGGGTCGTGGGTGGAGACATACTGGTAAGCCGTTTCAAAAAAATCTTTCTCAATCGTTAAAAAGACCTGCAATTGACTTTCCAGTGTCCGCCAGACCTCGAGTAGTTTCCGATGACCGGACAATTCGCAGATGGTTTGATGAAACCTCAGGTCTTCGAAAATCATCTGGTCTAAATTTCCGGTTTGTGAAGCCTTCTGCATGGATTGAATAATCGTTTCCAGTTTTTCTATTTTCTTTTCATCCAGATTCTCAATCAGAATTCTTACGGCCAGCTCTTCCAGGGAACTGCGCAAGGAATAAAGTTCCTCCATGTCCTTTTCGGTAAACCGAGCGACATGGGTTCCCTTGAAGGGTTCTGTTTCGACGAGTCCTTCTTTCTCCAAATATCGCAATGCCTCCCGGATGGGAAACCGGCTTATTTGCATCTCCTCGGCCAACTGCATCTCGATCAAACGTTCACCCGGCTTTAGCTTTCCGCTTCGAATGGCATCTCTAATTTCTTTTAAAGCCCGATCCGTTAAGGTCGCACGCTTTTGCCTGGTAAACACCTGAGCCATTGAAACTCCCACTTTTGTTGAATAATTGAATGTCGGAACTATGACCAATAAATAGGTAATTTTAAGGTTGCCAAAAGTTCTTGAAAGTCTCAGCCTTGGAGTATTGGAGTGTTGAAAAAAAAACATCAATCCTTCAGTCATTACTCCAACACTCCACTGCTCCAACTTGTCGCGCCGAAGTCACACCTTAGTGTGACGAAGGGGGATACTCCAAAATTACTTGAAATTGGAAGCCCCCACGACAGATCACCTTCTTTTATAAAACCACACACACAACCAGATCATTTACATTGGTTCCTGTCGGTCCGGTGATAACCGCATCACCGGTGGCCTTTAAGATCGTGGCGATATCGTGTTCCATCAACATCTGATAGAGGTCATATCCCTTTTCTGCGGCCCTTATTTTCGTTGATCCATCCGTAATTGCACCTGCCAACGATGTCGGGCCATCGGTACCATCTGTATCTAGGGCGCAAATCACGATAGGGGCTTTTGGGTCTAAATCAAGACAAGCGCCGGCTGCCAGCTCCTGATTCGCACCGCCCCGGCCGGAAGCATCGGTCTGAATTCTTACCGCAGTTTCTCCGGTGGCGACCAGCGTGCAAGGTGGCCGAATCGGATTGCCTGACAATTTGATTTCATTCGCAATTGATGCAAGGGTACGTCCCACCTCACGGCTCTCACCATTAAGAAGGGTTGTCAGTAAAACGGGGTTTAATCCGAGTTCCTTTGATTTTTTGGCCGCGCCTTGCCACAGTTCGCGAGTTTTTACCACCATGCAATAATGCAAGGGTTCATCGGAGAATGATTTGGGTGTCTCTTTTTCCGGGGTGGGCGTAGAAAGGTAATTGCGAACTTGGGCGGATACATTTGCCCACAGGCCATATTTTTTAAGCACCTTTTCTGCATCCGCCAGGGTGGTGGAATCGGGGCTGGTCCAATCGGTATTCCATTCCATGCTGTCGGTCTTCTCATCCGAAACCGTGAGGCTGATAACTGTGGCCGGCAGCAACCGAGGTGCCAAGCGCCCGCCTTTGATGCGCGAAAGATGTCGCCGGACCGTCATGATTTCGGTAACATCCGCCCCGCAGTGAACCAACAACTGGTTGATAGTGACCTTATCATTGAATGATAGTCCCTCAACAGGATAAACTGATTGCGCCGAGACCCCGCCGGACATCAAACAAAAAACCATGTCCCCTTGCCCGGCTTTCGCTGCAATGCGCCAGATTTCTTTGCCGGCTGCAAGGCTGGTTTCATCCGGCACAGGGTGGGCTGATTCGGCGACACGGATTCTCGATAGCGTCCCAAGCGTGCCGGAAAAAGGGTTTTGCTGCCCCTTTTTTACGGCAATAAACCCATCGGTTATGCGCTCGCCGAGGATTTCCTCCAATGCAATCGCCAAGGGGTAGGTCGCCTTGCCGGCACCGATCGCATAAATGTTGTTCACGTTATTTAGGTTGAAAACATCTTCGTTCACCCGGAGCAGGTTGCCATTCAGAGTTACGTATCGTTTGACGGCAGCAAGCGGATCGACATGTTTAAGAGCATGTTCGGCGATATCGAGTGCTTTTTGCCGTGCTGTTATAAAACCATGAGAAAGCAATTCTGAACGATTTTTAATCATAATCTATAGTTTTTCCCGGCATAAACCGCTGACGGTCCCAGCTCCGTTTCGATCTCGATAAATCTGTTATAATTTGTTCCCCTGTCGGAGCCCCGGATACCGCCGCTCTTAAACAAGGCCGCATTAAAGGCAACGCTGATATCAGACAGGATGCTGTCTTCAGTCTCACCTGAGCGCTCGGACATCACCACGGCGAAATTGTTTTGCCGGGCAAAATTGACTGTTTCCAGGGCTTCCGTCAATGTTCCGATCTGATTTACCTTACAGAGTGTGGCATTGGCGGCCCCCAGCTCCAGCCCTTTTTGGATCCGTTTTATATTGGTGGCGAACATATCATCACCAATGATCAGATGATCGCTGAATTCCTGGGTCAATATCTTCATGCCCTCCAAGTCATTTTCATGCAGGGGATCTTCGATGGATACGATGGACGGATAATCGTCTAAAAGTTGTTTAATAAACTCAACAAGTTCATCCCGCGTTTTTTGAGACCCCTCAAAGTTATACTGATCCTTTTCGGGATTGTAAAAGCCGGTTGCCGCAAAATCCAGTCCGTAAACGACCTTGTCGGTATAGGCCGAGCGATGCACCGCCTCGAGCAGGAGATCCAGCGCCCGACGGGTGGAGGATATCGGCGGCGCAAATCCACCGTCCTCGCTGCTGTTGGTTGCATTTTTGCCTAATTTTTCGAGCAGTACATCTTTTAGATGATAAAAAATTTCACATAAAATCCGGACAGATTCGCCAAAGGTTTCTGCACCGATGGGCATCACACAAAATTCCTGAATGTCGAGGTCATTGCCCGCATGCAGCCCGCCGTTGATCAGACTGGCCTGGGGTACCGGCAGCACCCGGGCATCTGCATTCAAATATTGATAGAGCGGCAATCGGCCGGCGGCGGCCGCTGCCACGGCAACTGCCAGGGAAACCCCGAGGATGGCGTTGGCACCCAGCTTTGATTTATTCCCGGTCCCATCCAGTTCGAGCATCAAATAATCGATTTCCTGCTGCCGGCTGGCGTCTAAACCCCGCAGTTTCGGCAGGAGGATATCATGGATATTCTCAATCGCCTTGCGCACACCTTTACCGCGGTAACGTGCATTTCCGTCACGAATTTCCCGGGCTTCATGTGAACCTGTGGATGACCCGCAGGGGACATCGGCTTTCCCCCAGAATTTATGATCGACGCAAACATTCACCCGAGCAGTGGGCATCCCGCGGTTGTCGATGATCTCAAGGGCTCTGATGTCGGTGATGGCAAATTTTTTCATATTCTTATTAAATTTTACTTGATTGTAAACTGTCAACAATTTACAATTGCACTCATCCGGTGTCAAGCACTATTGCTGCAATACTTCACCGGGGCATTCTCCGGGGTTGATTAAATTTTCAAGGATCCAAACTGCCGGAACCAGATTGGGTTTGGGGCCATAATGCCGGGATGCTGATTCAATTATGGATCATTTATTTTTTCAGCAGCGCTAGAATTTTTTCTTAACTCTTTGATAAATAACATAATCATAAATTGTTGTAGACTTAGGCATAAATTTTGCTGGAAGCGGCTTTAAGACCGAATGGATACTGTTAATACAGCCACTGGGATACAATACTTTTTGCCGACAATTTGAAAAAATTTAAGAAGAGGATATAAAATGAGAAGAATGTCTAGAAGCGGTATCGGATCCACCGCCGGTTTTGGATTGGGTGCATTTTCAAGGGACGAGCTTGATACCATACATTACGCCACCTTGCAGATCTTTCAGGATACCGGCATCAAGGTGATGAATGAAGAAGCCCTGGAAATATTTCACGGTGGCGGATGTGACGTTGAACGCTTCCAGGGTTATGGGATTGTAAAAATTCCATCTTATGTCGTGGAAGAATGTGCTTTCTGGGCACCCCACTCAATCGTGTATGATGCCTGCGATCCCGATAAGGATTATTTAGCTGAACCCAACCGCGTTGGTTTTACAACTTTTGGCGGGTGCATTAACGTCGTGGATCCGCATACCCGTGAAATTCGGCGGGCAACCAAGAGGGACTGCGGTGAAATCGCCCGGGTATGCGATTATCTCGATGAAATTTGCGTGGTAACCAGAAGTGTCAACTCGACGGATGTCCCAGCAGGGGCCTTGTCCGTCAATAACCTGGACGCATTGTTGAGAAATACCGGCAAACATATTTTTCTGGGCGTTGATTCTCCGCGCTCTTTGGAGGTCATGGTTGAGCTCGCCTCAGCGGCCACCGGCGGCCGGGACAATTTCATCAAACGACCGAATTTTACCGTCAGCATTTGTCCCCTGAGCCCGCTCACCTTGCCCGATAATTCCTGCAAAGTAATTATTAGTTCCGCCAGGTCGGGTTTGGGGGTCCTGGTACTTCCAATGGCGCTTTCCGGCGGAACATCATCCGCCACCCTGGCCGGCACCCTGGTAACCCACAACACCGAAGTGTTGAGCGGCATTATCTTGGCCCAACTGACAAAAAAAGGCGTACCGTGCACCTATGGCAGTACCAGCACGATCCTGGATTTAAGGTTCGGCACGTCAGCCATCGGCTCACCCGAATACGGCATGATTAACGCTTCCATAGCCAAGTTGGCCCAATACTATCGGTTGCCCAGTTATGTCGGCGGAGGTGCTTCCGACAGCAAGATACCGGATATCCAGTCCGGATATGAATTTACCCTCAGCGCCACCCTGAGTGCTCTGGCGGGTGCGAATATCGTGTTTGGATCCGGAGTTCTGGAACAGGGTCTGACGATTGATTATGCCAAGCTTGTTATGGATGCCGAAATGATCAGAATGATCCAGGTTGCCATTGGGGGGATAGAAATTTCCGACGACAAACTGGCAATGGATGTGATACACGAGGTTGGATCCGGAGGTGCGTATATCTCCCATGAACACAGCCTGCGTACCATGAGGAGTCAGTCCCGGTCGAAGTTATTTGACCGCAGGTCGCGCAGTGACTGGATGGACCTTACCAGTGGGGCATCCATGCGTGAAAGGGCTTATGGGGCCGCGATTGATATTATCCAAAATCATCAGCCTTACCCGCTGCCGGAAGGCGCCGCTGACACCATGGACGAGATCGTAATAGAATTTGAGAAAGAGCTCGGTATCGCCTAATCGCTAAATGGTAGATAATGATTTTCATCCTTAAATATTCAATCGTCAATTCCCCGATAAAGCGGGAGTTAGGAGGTTTATGAATGTTCCGTAAACGGAAGGCCGGAATCAGTCGCAATTCAGGGTTCAGTCTGAATGTCATGACTGATGATGAGGCGAACGAAATTCATTTGGCCACCCTGGAAGTGCTGAAAGAAACCGGTGTCTTTGTTGAAAGCGAAGAGGCCCTCGAGCTGCTGGACGGCGGCGGCTGCCGGGTCGACCCTAAAACAAAAACCGTAAAATTCCCTGCCTGGGTGGTTGAAGATGCCATCCGCTCGGCACCGGCGACATTTATTGCCTGCGGACGCAGACCCGAAGATGACATTGTTCTGGAAGACAATCGGGTTTCATTTACCAATTTTGGTGAAGGCATCATGTTCGTTGATCCGTACAGCGGTGAACATAGAGACAGCACCAAGGCGGATGTGGCAAAAGCAGCTCGGATAATCGATGCTCTGGAGCATATCGGAACCTATGAAAGGGCCATGTGCTCCCACGACAAACCCCACCAGGTACAGGCGTTGCACAACGCCGAGGCGTCCCTGATCAACACGACCAAACACCATTGGCTGTGTCCGGTCGACCGGTATCAGGCACCAAAAATCATTGACATGTGCGCCGCAATTGTCGGCGGAAGGGAAAAGCTCAGGGAGCGACCGTTGCTCACATTTGCTACCTGCCCTATCAGTCCCCTCAAACTGCCGCAGCATCACTGTGAAATCATATTAGAAGCCGGCAGAAGCGGCTTGGGCGTTCTGGTCATCGGGATGGCCCTGTCCGGCGCTTCCAGTCCGGTCCATCCCGCCGGTACATTGGTAATTCAGAATTGTGAGGTCCTATCCAGCCTGGTCTTAAGTCAACTGTCCAGCAAAGGAACGCCCTTTATCTATGGCAGTTCGACCTGCCCCATGGATCTGAAAAAAGCCACGGCCACCGTGGGGTCTCCGGAACTTGCCATGATCAGCGCGGCAGTGGCGCGGCTGGCCCGCTTTTACAGTTTGCCGTGCTTTGTGGCCGGTGGGTAGGGCGACAGCAAGGTGGTTGATGCCCAGTCGGGTCACGAAAAAACCATCACAGGCATGCTACCGGCGCTGGCAGGGGCCAACGTCATTTACGGTTTGGGAATGCTTGAGATGGGAATCACCTTCGACCTGGCACAACTTGTACTGGATAATGAAATCGCCGGGATGATTTTGTATTCGCTGAACGGAATCGTCGTCAACGACGAAACGTTGTCGGTGGATGTCATCAGAGAATTGGGCATCGGCAAAGACTACCTGGCCCATGGGAGTACCTATAAGCACATGAAATCCCAATCCCAGGTCCAACTCATCGACCGCAGGATGCGTGAGGATTGGGCGGCAGCCGGCTCTACGGACATATACAAACGCGCCCATGACAGTGTGATAGAAATTCTGGAAACCTATGAGCCCGCGCCATTGCCGGCAAATGTTCTGAATACCATTCAATCCATCGTTGAAGAAGCCGAAAAAGAGTTGGTGCGTTGAACCCAATTATGCGGCGTGATCAAAAACTGGATCAGCCGGTGCCACTATCCCAAATGACTGTGAGTATCGTTTTATGAGTTAATTATCATTTATTTCAGTAGGATAGAATTGTGAAGGGAAAGACCGCATCCTTTGGCTGATCCAGAAATGGATCACCTTTGCTAAAACAAACCGGTCGATGGTATTAAGTAGCGCTGCAGCGGCATTTTTTTTCGATGTTTTATACCGGCTTGGGTTGATTTGCCGACCTGATCGAAAATGAAAATTTAATATCGGATCGGATATAGTCTATATATAGAAATCCATTGCCGGAAAATGACGCCAATTATTATCAACACTCAATCCAAAGGAGGTGTAAACTTGAGACGCAACTTGCATGCCGGTAAACGGCAAAGCGGGGGGCTGAACCTGAAAATTTTGACCGACGATGAGCTCGATGAGATCCATTTGGCCACCCTTGAAGTTCTGGAAGAAACCGGGCTTCTTTTCGACGACGATGAGGCCCTGGAAGTCCTGGATGGCGGTGGAGCAATCATTGACAAAAAAAGCAAAATCGTAAAATTTCCCCCCTATGTGGTGGAAGATGCCATCCGCTCGGCACCTTCAAAACTTCTCCTGGCCGGACGCAACCCCAAAAACGACTTCGTTATGGAGAGCAACCGGGTCGGGTTCACCAATTTCGGCGAAGGGGTTTTTATTAATGACCCTTATACCGGTCAGCATCGGGAAACCACCAAAGCAGATGTCGCCGCCTCGGCGCTTCTGGCCGACTATTTGAGCGAAATCGATGTTTACGAACGGGCCGTGGGTGCCGCCGATGCGCCGGTGGAAACCGTCCAGCTGCACAATGCCGAAGCCTGGCTGCCGAATACGTCCAAACACGGATTCATGGGGTCCGGCAACGGATATTTGACCAAAAAACTGGTGGAAATGGCGGCCGCCATTACGGGAGGCAAAGACAAGCTGCGGGAGCGTCCGATCATTTCCTTTATCACCTGCCCCATCAGCCCACTGCAACTGGTTGGGGAAAGCTGTGAAATAATCATGGAAACCGCCCGGGCCGGTTTGGCGGTGAACGTTTTATCCATGGCGATGGCCGGCGGGTCATCACCGGTTACCCTGGCGGGAACCCTGGTGGATCATAATGCGGAAATCCTGGGCGGCCTGATCCTCAGTCAACTCACCTGCAAGGGGGCCAAATTCATTTACGGGAGTTCCACCACCGCCATGGATCTGAGACTGGCGGCAGCATCCGTGGGCTCACCGGAATGTGCTTTGATCAATGCCGCCGTGGCCCAGATGTCGACCTACTATCTGCTACCCAGCTGGGTAGCCGGTGGCTAGGGCGACAGCAAAACCTGTGATGCCCAGTCCGGTCATGAAAAAACCATCACAGGCCTCTTGCCGGCGTTGGCAGGAGCCAACCTGATTTACGGCCTGGGGATGATCGAAATGGGCATGACGATTGATTACGGCCAAATGGTGATGGACAATGAGTTCGCCCGCATGATTAAGTACCTGGTGCAGGGAATTCCGGTGAATGATGAAACCCTGGCAGTGGATGTGATTAAAGAGATCGGGGTTGGAAAAGACTTTCTCTCGCATGAGAGCACCTATAAGCACATGCGGGCACAATCGCAGCCGAAATTGATCGACCGCCGCATGCGCGAAGATTGGCAGGCAGCCGGCGGGACGGATATATACCACCGGGCCTTGGAAGAAGCGAGATATATTTTGGAAAACCACAAACCGGACCCGTTGCCGGATGCTGTTCTATCCGCAATACGTTCCATCGTTGAAGAAGCGGAAGCAGAATTGGGTATACGCACTAAGTAGTTCAGGCAGGAACTGAAATGGTGAAAAATTATCCGTAGCATGGTCCATATAAGTCTTTTTGAGATTAACTTTTCACTACCCCTAGGCAGAAATTCTAAATTTCATATTATAAGGAGAGGATTGAAATGGATGCATTATTTGAGAAGATTGCGGAACGGTTGATTGTTGGCAAGATAGACGAAGTCAAGGAACTTTCTCAGCAGGCCCTGGATCAGGGGGCGGCCCCCCGGGACATCATTGATAAAGGATTGCTGGCCGGTATGGATGTGGTGGGCAAGCGATTTAAAGCCGGCGATATGTTCATCCCCGAAGTGCTGCTCTGTGCCCGCTGTATGCATGGGGCCATGGACATATTAAAACCGCTGCTGTCGGAAGCCGATGCCGCCGGCGTGGGTACCTATCTGATCGGCACGGTGGAGGGTGATTTGCATGACATCGGTAAAAACCTGGTGTCTATGATGCTTCAGGGCGCGGGCTTCGAAGTCGTTGACCTGGGAACCAATATCACCCCACAGCAGTTTGTTGATGCTGTCAAGGAACACAAGCCCACCATCCTGGGCCTGTCGGCGCTGCTGACGACCACCATGCCGAAAATGGAGGAAACGATTAAGGCGCTCAAAGAGGCTGGCATTCGCGATCAGGTCAAGATCATGGCCGGTGGGGCTCCGGTGACCCAGGCTTTTGTGGAGGAAATCGGTGCTGATGCCTACGGTGCCAATGCCGCTTCCGCCACCGAAAAAGCCAAAGAATTGATGGCTTGAGATAGGATCTTAACCGGCATTGTATTTCGATGCTCAGCGGATCAATCCAATTTGGGCAACGAGGTAGAGGCCGATATCATTACGGCTGAGCCCCTCGCCGGCAAAGATAGGCCCTTCATGGAGAATCTCAAAGCCCACCGGGCTAATTTATTCCAAGATTGAAAACATGGTCTTCAGGGCCGGGATTCTTTTCGAATTCAGAAAAGACTATCATAAAAACGACGGAGTGAAGCGATTCCATCAATCTTCATTCGTCATTTTTCTTGTCCCGGATTATGCGGGTTAGAGAGGAGAAATGGAAACAATATTTACTCGTTATGGTGACGGATCTCCCCTGGAAATGAGCACAAGCGAACTCATGGCGGATCTTGAGGCCGGAACGGCCGATGCGGCCGAACGCGGCAATATTCCGGCCCTCAACAAAGAAGAGCTGCAATATCTCCTAGAGATCTTCAAATCTCCCTACAACTTCGTGAGCGTTGAGCGGGGCAATGAAGTGATTCTCAGTTACGACGCGGGAACACTTAAGATCAGACGTGTTGGGGTAAATGTTGATCGGATTCAGGCACTGCAGATTTACGAAAAGCTTTTCGGAGCGGACACCATGGAATTGTGTCATGTTGACTACAGTTTCAAACCGATCAAGCCGATTGCCACCATGGAACGACCGATTCTGGAACAGGCGCTGTTATCGACCCATATTCCCCTGTTTTATGGCGCCATGCCGAATCTCGGTCTCTACAGTCAACCGGACGGGCCCTTCCCGAATCCTGCTGAATTGTTGCCGCAAGGAAAAATCAAGGAGGCCCAGGATTCCTATGAAGCCACCGTGGACGCCGCAGTCAATGACATTATGTATGTGTCTAAAGGCATGCATGAATCCGGGGCTGACGGCATCAATCTGGACACGGTGGGTGCCGCCGGAGACGCCGACTTCCAGGCCTCATTGATAGCCGCCGAAAAACTCAGGAAGACCTATCCGGATATTTGCATAGAACTCGGCATGGCCGGGGAATTTATCCTGGGAATGCACAGCGAACTGGAATATGATGGTGTGCGCCTGGCCGGTTTGTATCCCCACGATCAGGTGAAGCTGGCGCAAAAAGCCGGGGTAACCATCTTTGGACCCGTGGTCAATACCAACACATCGGAGTCTTGCCCCTGGAATCTTGCCCGGGCGATTACCTTCATGAAAGAATGCAGCCGGGTGGCCACCATCCCGATTCACGTGAACATGGGCATGGGTGTCGGCTCCGTGACGGTAACCGATCATCCCCCCATAGATATCGTTTCCCGGGCATCCAAGGCCATGGTCGAGATCTGTCGCCTGGACGGGTTGTAGGTTGGCGTGGGTGATCCACTCGGTATGGCTCTCACCCACGCGCATGCCTCGGGAATGGGCGGAATGCGGGCTGCCGGAGATCTGGTAGCGCGCATGCAAATGTCCCGCGGTATGCGAATTCAGGAGGCCAAAAAATACGTGGCAGACAGGCTCAGGATAGCCGTCTCGGAATTGGCGGATCCTGTGATTATGGGGGAGGTGCGCGAAGATCTTCAGATCGGTGCCGTAACACCGCTGCCGGGGTGCGCTAAAGGTATTGAGGCAAAGTTTCGGATTGCAGAGGTACTGGGCATCGATATTAACTGCGTACAGCGTTTTAAGGATAAAATATCTTAGCTAAGTTAAACTGATGGATTCACATCGCGATTCATGCTTTGAGAAAATAAAAACCACTTTTGATCCGGCATTCAGCTACATCGTTATCGCGGACAAAGGCGGGTACGTTGATGATCCGGCATTTTTAAAGGTGGATGAAGCTCTATTAGACGTGGAAAAACAAATCCTGCACCGTGAGGTCTGCATCGACCAGAAAACCGGGCGAAGCATATTGATCGTCAAGATGGAGCATCAGGACACTGAAGAGATCATGCTGAAATTTCTGAAAACCAGCCTGAAAAAAGATTTCAACTGTTATGTATATTGATCGCCTCTCGGAAATCATATCTCATTCAACTTACAGGGGATTGCTAGAGGCTTTGCCCCAATTGGAATGTCGGAATTCAGGAATATTGGGCACGCAGTGACGCTTTAGCGCTATCATGGGTTCTGGCCTCCGGCTCGTAGACCCTACGGCTCGGAGAGAATAATGGAACAGTGGGTTTAGAGAATCAAAAAGCATTGTTATTCTAAAAATTGTAGAAATTCATACATTAAAACCAGGAGGTCGACATGAGTAAAGTAATTCCCGGACACGCCCAAGTCGTTATTATCGGAGGCGGCATCGTTGGCTGCAGCGTGGCTTACCATTTGACCAAGCTAGGTTGGACAGATGTTGTGCTGCTGGAAAGAAAAGAGCTTGCTTCCGGAACAACTTGGGCTGCCGCCGGGTTGCTGGCCCAACTACGGCAAAATCAGGAGATGACCAATCTGGCCAAATACACCGTTGACCTTTATGAGGGGCTGGAGGCTGAAACCGGGGAAGCTACCGGTTTCAGAAGAAACGGCGCCGTGGCCGTTTGCCAGACGGAAGATCGTCGGTTCGAATTGCTGCGCGGTGCCGCCATGGCCCGGGCCTTCGGCATTGAAATGCATGAAGTCAGCACCAACGAAGCCGGCGAGTTGGTCCCAGGCATGCGAACGGATGATCTCGTGTCCGCATTTTACCTTCCCCGGGATGGCATAACCAGCCCGATTGAGACTACCCGGGCATTGGCCAAAGGGGCTAAAATGCGCGGTGCCAAAATTTTTGAAAATGTCAAGGTCAGCGGCATCAAAACGGAAAAATCCGCCGTGTGCGGTGTCAGCACCGACCAGGGGGATGTCACCTGCGAATATGTGGTCAATTGCGCCGGGATGTGGGGCCGGCAGGTCGGCCAGATGGTCAATGTGAGTGTGCCGCTGCATGCCGCCGAACACATGCATGCAGTAACGCTGCCGATAGAGGGATTGAAAAAACATTTTCCCACGGTGCGCGATTTTGACGGTGTTACCTACTTTAAGTCCGAATCCGATGGAATTCTTATGGGAGGCTTTGAAAAGGTGTCGAAACCCTGGGGGATGAAAGGCATCCCTGAAAACTTCATGTATAAAGAGCTTCAGGAAGACTGGGATCAGTTCCAGGTTTTCATGGATTGCGGTCTGAAACGGTTTCCGGCCCTGGAAACCGCCCAGATTCGCCATCTGTCGGTGGTGCCCGAAAGCTTTACCCCCGACACGGCCTTTATGGTTGGAGAAGCTCCGGGGGTTAAAAACTTTTTTGTGGCATGCGGCATGAATTCCGTGGGGATTCAAAGTGCCGGTGGCGTCGGTCGGGCGTTGGCGCATTGGATTGACCAGGGACATCCGGAAGAGCAACTGTGGCCGATTGATGTGCGGCGCTATTTTCCCTGGCAACGAAACGCCCGCTATTTACAGGACCGCATTGTGGAGGCCGTCGGTGTGCTCTACCATCATCACTATCCCAACCGGCAGCTGACGTCGGCCCGGGGTATCATCCGCTCCCCCATCCACGATCGCCTGGCAGCGCACCGGGCTGCCTTCAGCCAGAATGCGGGTTGGGAACGCGCCGACTGGTTTGCCCCCGAAGGTGTCGTGCCGGTTCACAAATACAGCTGGCGCCGGCCCAACTGGTTTGAGTATCAGGGCCAAGAACATATGGCCGTGCGCGATGGTGTCGGTCTTTATGATCTGACATCGATGGGTAAATTCCTGGTTCAGGGCCGTGATGCCGAAACCGTCCTGCAGTATTTTTGTTCCAACGATGTGGCGGTGCCCATCGGCAAAGTCGTGTATACACCGGTTTTAAACGAGGCGGGTGGATTTGAAACCGATATTTCAGTGACGCGCTTTTCCGATGACACTTTTTTTATCGTGACCGCGGCAGCGACAGTGGTACACGATTATGATTACTTCAAGCGCCGGATTCCTGACGATGCCCATGCGGTCATCACCGATGTGACCCATGGCTATGCCATGCTGGCGATCATGGGGCCCAAATCCAGAGATCTGCTTGGCAAGCTGACCGATGCCGATCTTTCCAATGAGTCTTTCTCCTACAGCACTGCCAAAGAAATCGATGTTGCCTATGCCCGGCCATGGGCACTGAGAATGTCTTATGTGGGTGAATTGGGATGGGAGCTTTATGTCCCGAGTATGTTCGCACCGGCGGTCTTTGATGCCCTCCTGGAGGAAGGCAAACAGTTCGGTTTGCGCCTGGTCGGTATGCAGGCGGTTAACTCGTTGCGACTGGAAACCGGATATCGCCATTGGGAATCGGACATCACCCCCGATGACACCCCCTATGAAGCCGGCCTGGGTTTTGGCGTGAAGCCGGACAAGGGCGATTTCAGAGGCCGTGCCGCTTTATTGAGCAAAAAAGAGGCGGGAATCACACGAAAACTTGTCATGTTTACACCGCAGGATCCGGATGTCATGCTGTATGGCAGTGAGCCGCTATATCGGGACGGTGTCTGGATGAATAACCTGACTTCCGGTGCTTACGGCTTCAAGATCGGCTCTGCCGTGGGCATGGGATATGTGAAAAATGAGGATAACATCACCGATCAATGGGTGCTGGACGGCAAATATGAACTCGAAGTCGAAGGTAAAATGATTCCGGCCGGGGTTCATATCCATTCTCCCTATGATCCCAAAAACCAACGGACGAGGATGTAAAATCTAGGGAGACTGCCCATGGAGAAAATTGTTACCAGGATGGGTGACGGCAGCCGGATCGAAATGTCGGCCGCTGAAATCCAACAGGAGCTGGAGGCGGGTGCCGTGGATGCTGCCGAACGGGCCGGGGTTCCTCCTTTAACTGATGATGAGATAAAATACTTGCTGGATCTTTATCGATGCAAAGACAGGGTTGTCGGGGTAGAACAGGGCAAGGAATGCTGTCTGACCTATGACAACATGACTTCCAAAATCGAACGCGCCCATATCCCTGTCAGTAAAATTCAGCAGCTGCTTTTGTTCGAAAGGGCTTTGGGGGCCGACACCCTGGAGTTGACCCATATTGATTACAGCTTCAAGCAGTGCAAACATGTGGTGCAATATGAAAAGCCCAACATGGAACAAGCGGTATTGCAGACAATTGCCCCCATCTTTTATGGTTCCATGCCGAATTTAGGATTGTACAGTGTCCCCGACGGTCCGGTGGTCAACCCGGCGGATTTGCTTCCCATGGGGAAAATTGACGAGGCCCAGCAAGCATACGAACAGATGGCGGAGTATGCCATCAAAGACATGGTGTATGTCGGCAGCGAACTGTACGAAAAAGCCGGCGCGGATGGAATTAATTTCGATACTACAGCTGCCTCGGGGGATGCGGAGTTCTATGCGGCCTTAAAGGCAGTAGAAATTTTGCATGACAAATATCCGGCGATGGGAATCGAAATGGGCATGTCCGGCGAATTTATCCTGGGAATGCACGCTGAAATTGAGTATGACGGTGTGCGGTTGGCCGGGCTTTATCCCCATGATCAGTTAAAACTCGCCCAAAAAGCAGGGGTTACCATTTTCGGGCCGGCCATCAATATCGCTACAAACGAATCACTACCCTGGAATCTCGCCCGTTCGATCGTATTTACCAAGGCCTGTTCCGAGGCTTCCGAGATACCGGTGCATGCCAATCTGGGCATGGGGGTCGGGGGGGTGCCCCTCACCCTGACGCCGCCGCTGGATGCCCTGTCGCGCGCTTCAAAAGCCCATGTCGAATTGTGCAGATTGGACGGGTTGTAGGTGGGCGTTGGTGATCCTCTGGGGATGCATGCTGCACATGCAGTCATCTCGGGGATGGGCGGTATACGCACTGCCGGAGATCTGGTAGCGCGTTTGCAACTGAACCGAGGGATGAGAATCGAAGCAGCAAAAAATTACGTGGCTGACAAACTGGGTGTTTCGGCAGCAGACCTTGCTGATACGGTGCTGATGAACGAAATCAGAGAAGATCTCGATATCGGGCGTGTCAACGAAACACCGGCGGTGGCCAAGGGAATCGATGCCAAATTCAGAATTGCGGAATTGCTGGATCTGGAAATAAACTGCGTGAACATGTTTAAAGACAGGGTGGGAATAAGCTCGTATAAATCGTTTAACTAAGGATGGACACCATGACCGAAAAAATATTCGAGGAAGCGGCAGAAGCCATTGTGAATGGTAAGGCGGATGAGGCAGTCGAAATAGCAAAACGGGGGATAGACGAGGGAATTGACCCCTTATTGTTAATGGAAAACGGATTCATTCCGGGAATCAACAAAGTGGGTGATCTTTTCGAAACCGGGCGGCTGTTTCTGCCGGCTCTGATTTACTCGGCCACGGCAATGGAAAAGGCAACGGAAATCATCAATGCCGCCATCCCCAGTGAAAAAGAGCTGGTGTCCGGAAAAGTTGTCCTGGGAACCGTTGAGGGAGATGTCCACGATATCGGCAAAACGATCGTTGTATCTCTTTTTAAAGCCAATGGATTTGATGTACTGGATCTTGGCCGCGATGTTCCGATTGCGCGATTCATCGAGGAGGCGGAAAAATTCGGTGCCGATATCATTGGGACCAGCACCCTGTTGACGACGACGATGGTCGGCCAGAAAGAATTGGAACAGCAGTTGAAAAAAGCGGGATTGCGGGATAAATATAAGACCATCATCGGTGGTGCCCCCGTAACCCAGCGCTGGGCAGATCGTATTGGCGCGGATGCCTATGCCCAGGATGCCGGCGACGGCGTCAGGAAAGTAAAGCAGCTGCTGATGGGCTAGCGCCAAGTCCATCGATCTGGAAATCGTGAGCCGGGTGATGCGGTTACGGCAGGGGAGGGATACCTCCGATAAAGATCTTTGCGTGACGCCGCAGCCACCCGGCAAATTCGTCCGTTGCAAGCTCCCCCTTGCCCAGCTTCTCGAAAATAAGAACCCGTTCAATAGCCTGCGCCGCAAAATCGTGACCGTTGAGAATAAGAAAAACCCGTGTGACCACATAGGCGGTGCGTTTATTCCCATCGATAAAACCACGGTTTCGTGCAATACCATAGCCATATTCAGCCGCAAGATCAAAAATATCGGATGCTGAATAGCCTGCAAGATTCATTGGTCGAGCCAAGGCGCTTTCGATCAACCCCATATCCCGTATGCCATCTGCTCCGCCATGTTCAGCAATCTGCTGGTCATGGATGGCAAGAACAACCTCCGGGTCGACCCATTTCCAGTCCGTTTTCGTTTGATTTTTAAATCCTCAAAAACATTCTCAAAACTTGTAATTTTTATTCCTTTAGTGCATGCATCCGCCATGGCTCAGGAGGCAGAAAAGTGATCTTCAGCCCGAACGGCAAGGCAATTTTCTCCAGGGTGCTCAGGGTCGGGTTCCCCGAACCGTTCTCGAACTGGGAAAGTATCCGGGGAGAGATGTCGGCAACTTTTTGGGCATATTCCTTCTGGTTCATACCCAGGATTTTGCGCATCCGACGCGTCGCTTCCCGAATACCGATATCGCCTTGGGCGAGGCCGAGATAAAGCTCCTCTTTCATCCGGGCCATTACTTTGGGGGTGGGTCGTTTCATCCGGGTCTCCTAAATCCATATCCTCGGCCGTATCTCAACAAGTCCTGCGGCAACTTCATCGATCCAGCCCGCGAGTCTTTGAATAATGTCATCATCGACATGGCAGTCTTTCATGGTCTCCGCCAGTCGTTTGACATCCTCACCCAGGTCGGCAAGCCAGGCCCTGGTCTCAATGGGGGCTAAGAGATCTTTGAGCTTTTCACAAATGATCGCCCATTCAGGCTGGTTTCCTGGCCGTTCATCTTCCCATCGGCTGACACGACCGATGCCAACAGGGTCCAGAAACATGGGCGCAAAGTCAAAAAGAGGTGACAGTTTGACTTGACCGTTCTTTCTCAGGACGGCCGTATTGCGCCCGTGATTGTCGGTATTTCGCAGTGCCAAATTCAGGATGTCGCGACGTATATACTCTCGCAATTCTTGGACGGAATCGGCGACGACTTTCCCCAGAGCCTGGCAATATGTATCATGACGAACCGCCGCGCCGTATCCCGGTATATTGGCCACAGCATACAGACTATGCATGCCCAAACGCTCAACGCCACCATCCGAAACCTTTCGATCAAAACGCGGCACAAACAGAACGTCGTCTTCATAAACGAGGGGCTCTCCGGAGCGAATGCCAAACTTTCTGGCAACTTCCAGGTAAGGGGCTTCATTGCGTAAGACCTGTTGATTCCGCTCGTCGGTGCGACTGCCGCGAGGAAATTTAACCAGCCAGAACTTTTTGATCTTTTCGTCGGGTAGCGCTCCCTCGGCATGAAACATCCCGGCATGATCCTCTGCGAGCAGATATTTTGGCGTTTCACCCTGCACGCTGGAAGCCCCCGCAACATGGGCGCCACGTTCTTCGGCATAATCTAGAAAACGTTCCCGCTGCTCGAGGATGTCCCTGCGGGGAAAGCCCCCCTTGAAATGGTCGGCAGGGGGAGTAAGAACGGCCTCGGCGATCCGCAGATTTCCCGGCGGGGAACCGGCTCCCTGGGTGAGCAGGTGCCAATCCATCTGCGGACCGTTTTTTTCAACCTGCATTCGCCTGAGCCAAGCCCGCCGGCCGGCGCCGGCCGGCACCAGATCGACCAGAAATGGAGGCCAATGCTCAAAACGGAACAATTCAAAGCCAACGGTAAGCCCGGGTATAAGTTCTGCTGCTATGTTGCCCAAGTCAGTGACCGCATAATCGATATCGTATTGCAATCGGCCGCCTCCAGCAATCCCTTTGTCGATTGTCTGGGAATCAGGCTCAAACACCGCGGCTGTCTTCCAACTGTCATCGACAAATATTTGAACTTGACAATCCATAGTA
>Ga0316191_10000162_pt1 | contig 37922 bp, 40 predicted proteins | sample Eddworburr2cm_MG_FD_204928 | JGI IMG/M metagenome (GOLD analysis project Ga0316191, IMG submission 204928) | Coastal sediment microbial communities from Maine, United States - Eddy worm burrow 2 cm | ecosystem: Environmental > Aquatic > Marine > Coastal > Sediment | place: USA: Maine...
ACGCTGGATTACAGCTTCGATAAAATCGGTAGCCTCGGTGGCGGTTTCTACAACGTAGACTCCAATATCGACACCCGTGATTCCATGAACGTGTACGACATCCGCTTCATCCTCAATCCGTTTAATGCGTTCAATGTTTCACCGGCCTTAAAACCTTTAAGCTTCGAAGGTGAATACGTCTATGAAGACAACGATGACCAGTTGAAAGCCTCCGGGTGGTACCTCTCCGCCAGCTACCAGTGGGACAACACCTTATGGAAACCGAATCTTGCCTATCGTTACGCCAGTTTCGAAGGGGACAACCCAAACTCCGGAAAGAGCGAGGACTTCGATCCGCTGTTCTACGGCTTCAGTGACTGGGGCAACTGGTATCAGGGTGAGATTCTTGGTGAGTATGTACTTACCAACTCCAACCTGAATTCCCACATGGTCAAACTGAACGTCAAGCCTGTCGATTCCATCTCCTTTAACCTCTTCTTCTACCATTTCCGCCTCGATAATCACGAGGGATTTGGGGTGCAAAGCCAGGATTTTGCCGATGAGTGGAATCTTACCGTCGACTGGACAGCCAACGAGCACCTTTCCTTCAGTCTCGTCGGCGCATACGCCGATCCGGACAGTGGCGCCAGGGAGTTCACCGGCGGTGACGACGAATGGTCTTACGGGATGCTGTACGGCATTATCAGTTTCTGAAATGAAGAACCGATGAATCAATCCAGGCGCGAGGTAAGGTATGGAAGGACTCGATCAAATTGCCTCTGTTATTGCCTTGAGTATGGGTATGGCATGGGCCAGCGGCATCAATCTCTATGCCGCACTACTTACGCTCGCGGTGCTTGCCAACACCGGCAACATCGCGTTGCCGGAACAGTTGCAGATTGTCGCCGACCCCTTGGTAATGACAGCAGCCGGAGTGATGTATATCGTAGAGTTTTTCATGGACAAGATCCCGGGTGTCGATACCGGCTGGGACGCATTGCAAAGTTTTGTGCGTATTCCTGCGGGCGCGATCCTGGCGGCGACGGCCATCGGGGATGTGACACCGGCCGCGGAATTAGCCGCGGCGATTCTGGGAGGCGGTCTCGCGGCGGCAACTCACGCGACCAAGGCGGGCTCGCGCGTGCTTATCAATACGTCGCCAGAACCTGTGACCAACTGGAGTGCATCAATTGGCGAGGATGTTGCGGTTATCGGTGGGGTGTGGGCGGCACTGAACCATCCCTTTGTTTTTCTCGGTCTGTTGCTGCTGTTCATTCTGCTGATGGCTTGGATACTGCCGAGGTTGTGGCGAGGAGTGAGGTTGGTTGTGTCGAGACTGCGCGCCTTGTTCGGTCGAGCGCCTGAGTCGACGGCGGTCGCCAAAGCTGCGGACAACGATCGTAAACAGTTAAAAAAATAGGTGTTGCCAGCGAATTAAGTATCCAGACTATTAACGACAGTACGTGCTAAAGTGCCACCCTGGATTTCAAGATATGTAACGCTGATGCATCTGAAGATCGTGTTTTTCCTTGCTGGTCTTGTCCTTTGCCAAGCTACCATCGCCGGTGAGACAACCCCAATAGAGCATGTCGGACGTTCGGTTTGCACAGAATGCCATGAGGAGCAGGATGTGCAATGGACCGGCTCTCATCATGACCTGGCTATGCAGCCGGCTACGGCGGAGTCGGTGCTTGGAAATTTCGATGATGCCAGTTTGACCCACTTCGGTGTGACCACATCCTTTTACAATAAGGATGGCAGGTTTATGGTTCGCGCCGAAGGGCCGGATGGCACGCTCGAAGACTACGAGATCAGGTACACCTTTGGTGTCGAGCCGCTGCAACAGTATCTGATCGAGTTTCCCGGTGGCCGCATGCAGGCGTTAAGCCTGGCCTGGGATGCGCGACCGGAAGATGAGGGTGGCCAGCGCTGGTTTCACCTTTACCCCGATGAAAAGATCACCCACGATGACGAGTTGCACTGGACGCAGCCCAGTCAGAACTGGAACAGCATGTGCGCGGAATGTCATTCGACCCGGCTGGAAAAGCACTACGACCCGGTCACCAGGACATTCTCGACAAGCTGGTCAGAAATCGATGTGTCCTGTGAAGCCTGCCATGGGCCAGGGTCGGACCATGTAGCATGGGCAAAGCATAAGCCAGGTTGGGAAAAGCGCAAAGCAAATAAGGGTTTGATGCTGCAACTTGATGAGCGTGGCGACAGCCACTGGAAGATTAACCCGAAAACCGGGAATGCTACTCGCAGTAAAGTCCGCAGCACTGACAAAGAGATCGAGATGTGTGCCCGCTGTCATTCAAGGCGCAGCCCGATAAGCAGTGACTACGTGCATGGCGAGTCCTTGCTGGATGATTACCTGCCGCGACTTCTGGACGAGGGCATGTATTACGCCGATGGCCAGATGGACGACGAGGTATATGTCTACGGCTCCTTCTTACAGAGCAAGATGTATTACGCCGGTGTGACCTGCAGTGATTGTCATGAACCACACAGCCTGGCATTGAGAGCTCCCGGCAACGGCGTGTGTCTGCAGTGTCACCAGGCAGACAAGTACGACCAATCCAGCCACCACTTTCACAAGGCCGGTTCACAGGGGGCGAGCTGCGCGGAATGTCACATGCCACCCAGGACCTATATGGTGGTCGATCCGCGTCACGATCACAGTATGCGTATCCCGCGCCCGGATCTTTCGGTGAAGCTGGGGACGCCAAACGCGTGCAACAATTGCCACCAGGATAAGGATTCGGAATGGGCAGCGGGGCAGGTTAAAACCTGGTACGGGGATACGACGACAGGCTTCCAGGCGTATGCACAAACCTTACACGGTGCTCGGCATGAAGAAGCGGGCAGTGGAAACACGCTGGCGGCATTGATTAGGAACACGGATACACCGGCTATTGCACGCGCAACGGCGTTTGCTGAGATCGGACCGCACCTGAGCGCTGCGACGATTGATGTACTGCCACTGGGACTATCAGATGATGACCCGGGTGTTCGCGCCGCCGCCGTGGCGGTGCTGGACTATGTACCACTGGAAATACGCGTGCGACTGGCATTCCCGATGCTGGACGACCCGGTACGCGCGGTGCGCATCGAGACGGCGCGGGTGCTGGCGTCCGTCCCGGCTGGTGAGCTGTCGAAGGATCAACGGGCATTGCTTGAGAAAGCAATGCAGGAATATGTCACGGCGCAGCAGGCGATGGCCGAGCGCCCGGAAGCCCAGACCAATCTGGGTAATCTGTATGCAGCGCGGGGGGAATTTGATAACGCCGTTACATCCTATCAAACCGCAATCGATCTCGATGCTGCCTATGTTCCGGGCTACGTCAATCTGGCTGATCTGTACCGCTCTATTGGAAAGGACACCGAAGCAGAAAAATACCTGCGCCGGGCAGCCGAAGTGGCCCCGGAGAATGCCGACGTGCACCATGCATTGGGGTTAACCCTGGTGCGCCAGAAGCGTACCGACCAGGCGCTCAAAGAACTCCGGCTGGCGTCTACGCTGAATCCGGATAATGTGCGCTATATCTATGTCTACGCCGTGGCACTTAATTCAACAGGCAAGCCCGAACAGGCGATCATGGTCTTGCAGGGCGCGCACAACGCGCATCCCGATAATGCTGACATCCTGAGAGCGCTGGTGGCTTTTCACCGCGATAGCGGAAACCAGCAGGCAGCGCAGGACTACGCGGAAAAGTTGCAGGCGATTTCACCTTGAGGAAGCCGCGCATCAGGTGGACGTATTCATACCGGTGACTCCGGCACTCAGCGTGAAGCGCATGGCCTCTTCCATGTTCATGTCCAGGGGGCATACGGCACTGCGCGGCATCAGTACTGCATAACCACCAATCATATAACTCAAGGGTAGATAAACCAGGATACTGTCTTCTTCCCGAATTTCTTCCGGCAGGCGTTCCGGTATGGCCTGAGAGACGAACCCGATCACTTTCATGCCGGTGTCTCCAATCGAGACCGCTACTACCTGCTCAAATTCCTTTTTTTTATCCGGAGAGAAGTAGTCGAAAAAGTCCCGGATAGCTCGATATACCGATTTAACAAACGGCAAGTGGTAAAGAACCTGCTCTCCCCAGGCAAACAGGCGCTGTACCACATAAGCATGCATCAGCACCCCAACGAGAAATACCACTACCAGGCCGGCAATTGAGCCCATGCCGGGCCAGTACAGGTTTTCCGGCAGCACCAGTCGAATCACGCTCCCCAGTGCAGACTCCGCCGAAACCACCATCCAGTAGAGGAGATAAAGCGTGAGTACGACCGGCAAGATGGTTATCAGGCCGGTGAGAAAGGATTTGCTTATGTATCTCAGCATCAGGAGTTTCTCCGTTTAAATGTAAGCATTGCTCAGTCGCGGCCGTAAAGCTTACGCAGCTCAGTCTTGGCGGCTTCCAGAATCAATTTCTGCTCCGGGTCCAGGTGCCTGCCGGCGCGGTTTATATAGAAGACCAGCATCGACATTGCAGAGCGGAACGGGGGGGATTTGCGCCGCTGGCTGGCCTCGGCGGAACGTTGCAGGGACAGGGCTATACGGTGCGGATCCTTCCAGGTAAAAACACCTTGTTCGAGATCCAGCGCATCGCTCTCTTGTGTGACGCGGCTCGACCAGTTCCTGTCCTCTTCGACCATGCCCGTACTCTCCTGTCCACTCAACCGACGAGATAGATCAACCCCACCGTCAGCAATGCTACCGCCAGACTCTGCAGTCCACTCCAGAGCCAAAAGGTACCACCGACGCGACCGAGAAAGACGCCGAGCAGGAAGATGATTATCAATGCCACAACCATTGCCGCCGGTAGCGGTCCGGGCACCAGCACCATACCACTGCGTGCAAGCCACAGCGGTACAATGATAATCAGGGCAATAAGCAGCGGGGCGATGCCGTTGACCAGGGCAACCAGCCAGGGGATCCATGCCGCAGCCCGGGCATGGTGGCTCTCGTTGAGCGAGGTCACCATCGCCTGTTCGAGTTGCGCCAGGGTACGGCGTCGTTCAGCCGCTTCACTGATGTAAGCGCTGGAAATACCGCTCATGCCGAGCGCCAGCGCCGCAGCGAGACAAGTTGTGATCACCACCGCAAGGTCGACACGTTCACTGACGTAGAAACCCATAAGCAATCCAAGCATTGTCAAGGCACCATCGAAACCGTTGACAACAAAATACCGGCGCATGATTTCCCCGGAGCCGGAAATCTCGAGCAGGGTTGTGATTTGTTTCAATGCCACTGGAGCATTACTTGCCAATGACAGAAACTTCGTCGATGCTGTGAAGGGAAGCCCCGTTTTCACTGATCGCAGCGCTGATGCGTTCAAAATCAAGCCCGTCACCCTCGATTGCCACCTGCAATGTCTCGGTCTGCTCATCCACCTCTACTACCCGGATATCGACACGGTAGCTTTCCCCCAGCGCGGCAATGGCATGGGCAAAATCGAGGGCGTTGGGCTGGTGTGGTTTGAGTACATCGAGAACGAGGCGTTGGACACTGGCCATCAGAATTTCCTTAACCTTGAGTAAGTAACCAGGTGCTAGTGTCACCCGGTACTCTGTGCTTGGCAAGTCAGGGAATATCGATCCCAGACCTGTTTAGCCAGCTTGTCAGGCGTATCAGCGGCAGGCCGATCAGTGCGTTGGGATCTTCTCCCTGCATGGATTGGAAAAGGCTGATGCCCAGGCCTTCCGATTTGAAGCTGCCGGCACAGTTATAGGGTTGTTCGCTCTTGAGATATCGATCTATCTGCTGGTCTGTGAGTTGACGAAATATAACCTGGTAGGGAATCAGGTCGACCAGCGCATGGTCACTGGCGGCATCATACAGGCACAGACCGGTCAGGAAACTGACCCGCTGTCCGGCCAGGCGGCGTAATTGCGCGCAGGCGGTTTCGTGGTTGCCGGGTTTGCCGAGCACCTCATCCCCGCATACCGCAACCTGGTCTGACCCGATGATCAGGGCACCCGGGTACTGGCTCTTGCCGGCGCGCGCCTTGGCTTCGGACAGACGCTGTACCAGCGCATCAGGACTTTCGCCTTCCCTGCGGGTTTCATCGACGTCCGGTGCAAGGGTTTCGAAACTAATACCCAGACGCTGCAGCAGCTCCCGGCGGAAAGGGGATGTGGAAGCAAGTACCAGTGTTCTGTGCTGTTCTGATGTCATGACTGGGCAAAATAACTCTGCAGATATTCTTCGAATGATACCCCGTCTGCAGCTTCCCAGGCTTGCTGGTCTTCAAGGGATTTCGCAGTCAGTTCCGAAAAGTAACGCTCGCTGATCTCACTCATCGGCAGATTATTGAAGAAATGCCGGTGAATTTCCGACATGCGCTGGGCGAAGTGATAGAAGCCTTCACCCCGTTCACGCATTTCGCGCAACATGCGTGCCGAGGGTGTCAGCTCTGGATCGTTTACTTTTTTCCGTTGTGCCTCCAGTGCTTTGCAGTACGGGTTGCCCTTCGAACTGCGATCGAGTAGTTCGCACACCGCCTGCATCTCCTGCATGAGTTCGTCAGCCCATTCGCGTAACGGAATCGAGCTGTCATCACGGGTCAGTCTCAGCTCCGGATCGCGGCCCTGATGTGCAGTGCGCAGTTCGTTCTCATCTATAGCGCTCCGCTCCTTGTCGCTAATGACGGGACTGTCGTGTAACAGGCAGAACAGCAGGAAGCATTCAAGGAAGTGCAGTTGCCGTTCGTTTATGCCGAGCGGGTCGAAGGCGTTGACATCAAGAGAGCGTAGTTCAACATAGGAGACACCGCGCCGTTTTAGTGCCAGGGTAGGTTTTTCATTGCCTTTCAGGACTTGTTTCGGACGGATGGTGCTGTAATACTCGTTCTCGATCTGCAGTATGTTGGCGTTCAGCTGCCGGTATTCGCCGTTGACCTCGACACCTATTTTAGCGTATTCGGGACAGGGTGTTTCTATGGCACAGGTGAGGCTTTCCACGTAGCTATCCAGGTTGTCGTAATTTGCCTTGATCCCGTATTCATACTCTTTATTGTTCTGATAGCCGATATCTCCCATACGCAGAGAGGTGGCGAAAGGCTCATAATAGGTGTTTTCGTTGAACTCATTCAGCGTGGTCGGTGCATCGCCCAGAAAGGATTTGCAGATCGCCGGTGAGGCTCCAAACAGATAAGGAATCAACCAGCCGAAGCGTTGCAGATTACGTATCATCCCCATATAGGATTCGGAGATGAAATCCTGCAGAGGCAGGCGATTGCCTTCCAGTTGGGCGTAGATCGGCCAGAACTCGGGTGGAAAGGAATAGTTGAAATGGACGCCCGCTATAACCTGCATGACGCGGCCATAGCGGTTGCCCAGACCTACGCGGTAGACATGCTTCATCATGCCCGGATTCGAGGTCCCGTAATTGGCAATGGGGATACTGGTTTCACCGGCGACAACGCACGGCATGCTGGTCGCCCAGAAATACTCCTTGTCAAGGCGCTGGTAAACGTATTGCTGAACGTCGCGAAGGAAGTCGAGTACCTGGCGGATATGGTGAAACGGGGGCGTGATGAACTCTGTCAGTGCTTCCGAGTAATCCGTGGTTATGTAGGGATGTGTGAGTGCAGAGCCCAGGTTGCGCGGGTGTGCTGTCTGGGCAATGCTGCCTGCTTCGTTGACGCGCAGGCTCTCTTTTTCTACCCCGATCGAACTGTTTCGCATCAGCTGCGACTGCTTGAGATCAGTCAGTCGTCGCAGTCGTTGATGTGCTTTGTCATACACCGTTACAACAGTTCCAGGTCCGGCGGATACTGGTCTGAGCCAAGACCGGTTTGACGGACCAGGTCGCGTAACGCAGGTTGCAGGGCTTCTTCGATCACGGGATGATAAAAAGGCATACGCACCATTTGTTGTACGGTGAGCGCCTGTTCCATACACCAGTTCAGCAGGTGTCCCAGGTGTTCACCATGTGGAGCAATCATTGTGGCACCCAGCAAACGGCCGCTGGATTTATCAGCGTACACACGCAGTATACCCTTGTTCTTTCCCATGATCAGGGCACGACCCAGCATGCCAAAAGGAACATCGCTGACAAGGGTATTGTCCAGGTCGAGTTCTGAATAACCTGCGCCGACCATCACGATTTGTGGATCCGAGAAAGTAATATACAGCGGTGTTTTGCGACGAAACGCGACTGGAGTCCCGGTGCCGGCATTAATGCCGGCTATACGCCCTTCATCCGCTGCTTCGTGAAGTAATTGACGTTCATAGTTAACGTCACCGGCGATGAATACCGGCTTGTCACCGATCTGCATGGTGTCGGGATTATAGTCGGGTACTCCATTGGCGTTCAGTTCGATACCCGCCTTGTCCAGTCCAAGCGTGTCGAGATTGGGACGCCGGCCAATGGCGACCAGAACCTTGTCAACCTCAACGTGGCGCTCGCCCGCGCTCACCCTGAGTTTTCCGTCAGCGGCCTCTTTGATACTGGCCGGGTGTCCGAGCCACAGGGGCATTTCCTTGCCGAGTATTTGAATAGCGGTTTCATTGACCTTCGGGTCGTCCAGGTTGCCGATAACTTTCAATTGATCGATGCCCGTAACCTGGACCCCGAGCCGCTGACAGGCTTGCCCGAGCTCCAGACCAATAACACCCAGTCCGATAACTGCCAGTGATGCGGGTAAATCTTCCAGCTCAAAAAATTCGTCGGTCGTGAGTATGCGCTCACCGAAGGTTTTCCATGCGGCCGGAACGATGGGCGTGGAGCCTGTTGCGATGACGATACGTTTGGCGCGGATACGGCGCTCGCCCACCTGCAGCAGGTCGGGTTCGAGGAAACGGGCGTTCTCGGCAATGAACTCGTCACCCATTTCATCGGTACTGCTGGACAACACCTTGTCGACAAAAATACCACGCAGATCCTGTACGTGTTCGAGCGCTTCGGGGATATCGACACCCAGTGCATCGCCGCCGGTAATGCCTTCGCGTGCAAAAATCGAGCGGCGGTGAAAGTCTTCGGCGATCTGGATCAGGGCCTTGGAAGGCATGCAACCGACGCGGGCACAGGTGGTACCCAGCTCACCGCCATCCACCATGACGTAACTGTCGGTGTTGCGCTTTACCTGGCCAAGGGCATAAAGGCCGGCGCTACCGGCGCCTATGATGGCTACATCTACTTGTTGTTCCATAATACGTTCAGACAGATCCGGAAAATCGAATCGGGTTGATTGCTAGCGGGCAGCCGGGGAGCACTGGGCCAGTGCCAGTCCGCCACCCGTATGTGCGGATTTGGATTGATAAAGCGCTTTGTCAACCTGTTCCAGCAGGCTGGCGAAGTTGTCGCCGTGTGTAGGTGCTTCTCCCAGTCCGAAAGTCACGCTGATATCGATGCTGTTGACTGCGGCCCATTCACTGACCCTGTGCTGGATTCGACTGGCAACCACTTCAGCTTCATTGAGATCGGAATCTTCCAGCAGCATGACGAATTCGTCACCACCATAGCGGGCTGCGATATCCGTACCGCGTATGCTGTTACGGACTATGTCTGCAAACTGCTTGAGCACCAGGTCACCGGCAGCATGGCCCAGCTCGTCGTTGACCGCCTTGAATTTGTCCATGTCAGCAAACAACATGGCAAATTTCTTTTTGTTTCTCTGCAGGCGCTGGAACATGGTCTGCGCCACATCCTGTAAGGCGCGCCGGTTGAGCAGCCCTGTCAGCGTGTCGAGATTGCTATGCGCTTCGAGTTCATTACGGCTGCGCTCGATACGTCCCATCAGTATGTAGGAATAAACCAGGATGATGCCACCGAACAGGTTCAGGAATACCAGTCCAGGGGACAGCTCTGCTCCATTGATGGTGTATCGGGCTGTCAGTACCAGCATGGTTGCAGTAAAGCTGCCAACCATGGCTTCGGCAAACAGGCGCATGCCGTAACGCATGCCATTGCCCAGTACCACCATGATAAAAACCAGCAGGGAGGGCGGAATCGGGTAAGGGTCGTTCAGAACACAGATCGACACAATGACGATATCCACCCACATGGCAACGTGATAACGCCGCGGGTGAATATGAAATTTTGCGGCATGCAGAAACAGCAGCGTATTGAGGGCAAAATAGACGGCGAATGCCAGGTTAAGCTGTGACAATGACCAGTACGCGGGCTGGATGCCATCGACCATGTTAAAGAAAAGAAAACCCAGTATGAGGAACACATAGCGTGTAAAGAACTGGACCTGCTGTTCCTGCCATGACGGATAGCGGTAGGCTCCGTTATCGTCACTGTCAGTTCCATGCCCCGGCTGGTCCCGGCGATCCATGTGACTTCTGCGATCTGTTGACCGGCGTTGATGCATCATTTTATGTCTTCTTTCAACAAGTCCGCTTTGGCAAAAGACCAGGCTACGACCGAGTTATTATAATGGATTTCCGGTTTTTAAGGTAGGGGCTACCAGTAATTTTCGACCGTTATGTGACCTGGAGCACGGCGCCGGTTACGGGTAAGCCCGCGCGCCTGAAGAACCGACTGGGTTGATTTAACCATATCAGGATTGCCGCAAATCATGATCTGCGAGTTCCCGGGTGTTATCTCCAGAGCTGCCCGGCCTTCCAGCCGCCGGTCTTCGATCGCTGCCGGGATGCGCGCCTTGATGGCGAAATCCGTATCCTCGCGGCTGACGAACGGGATAAACTCAAACTGGTCCGGGTGCGTATTGCGCAGCGATTCCACGGTTTCGGCAAAGCTCAGCTCTTCGGCATGGCGAACTGCATGCACCAATACGATGCGTTGATAGCGTTGCCAGGGCTCTGCGGTTTTCAGGATGGAAAGAAACGGGCCTATGGCGGTGCCGGTAGATAACATCCAGAGATGCGGGGCGGCGGGTACTTCGTTCAGGGTGAGGAATCCGGATGCCTTGCGCATAACCTGGACAGGGTCGCCGCTTTCCAGTTTGATCAAGGTGTTTGTCAGGGGGCCATCCGGTACAGTTATAAAATAAAACTCCCGCAGTGATTCACCGGGAGCGTTGACATAGGAGTAGGGGCGGCTGATGAATTCATCACCGATAAGCAGCCCCAGCTTGGTAAACTGGCCCGCGGTGAACGTGTCGACATCAGCCTCTAGCTGAATCGAGTAGAGCTTGTCTGTCCATTGCCGCAAGGCGTGTACACGGCCCTCGCACCAGCGTTTAGGATCAATAGCTTTTGTCATTGTCAGGCCTGATTTGCCGTCGTGCCCGCAGGCATGGATTGCCATGTACGCTCGATCAGCTGCAGACATAGCCATGCGTCCATGAGCTTTCGTTCAGGGTCTTTATTTTCCATAAGCGTGCTGGCCTCGTTAAAGATAGCGGCCATCTGTGATTCATCGAACAGTTGCAGGGTCAATGCCAGTGTTTCAGCCGGTTCGCTGAGCAGGGAAGGGACCAGCTCTTTTTCTGCAATCGGCGAGTTTTCTGCAGTGAGGGCTGCGACCAGCGGCACTTCCTGCAGCTTGAAGTGCAGTTCGCGGGCCAGCACTTCCTCTTCCAGTTTTCGTTGTGCATAGGCATCGTTTCCGATACCGCTTTCGACAGCGCGCATAATTGTTTCGATCAGTTTGCGAATGGCGGCCTTAACCGCTGCCTGGTCGCCGGGCAGGGCACAGCACTGCTGATAGCTGCGGTCCAGCTGCTCCTTGATTTCCAGGATCGTTTCACTTGGTGTATTGGCTTCCAGTGCAGCAGCGCGCTGCACCAGTGTCTGGAATTCAGACATGAAGGCATCCATTTCAACACCGTCTTCCATCCTGGCTTTGGCCAGAACTTCATTGCTGACGTCTCGCTCAGAATCTTCGAACAGCGGGTTGTCTTTCTTGCGCAACAAATGCTGTTCGCGGATACCGGTGTGTTCGGGAAATGGTGTGCTCATTGCCTGCTCCTGATTCGGGAGCCCTACCTTACCTAAAAACCGGCAGCATAAAAACGCCGATTAAATTGTGCACTCTATTTCGCCAAGCCGTTTGGTGAGTTTGAGGTTTTCGGCGTAGTCAACAGGCACCGCGATCAGCGCAGGACCTTCCTGCCTGAAAGCTTCCTCCAGCGCCGGGACCAGCTCTCCGGGGCTGGCGATGGTCTTGCCCCACATGCCGAATGATTTCGCCAGCAGTTCCCAGTCCGGGTTGTTGAAATCCAGTTTTGAGTGGCGTCCCCCGAACTGGTTCTGCTGTTTCCACTTGATCAGGCCATATTCGCCATCTTCCCAGACCATGTATACCACGTTGAGTTTCAGACGCACCGCAGTTTCCAGGTCCTGCACGTTCATCAAAAACCCGGCATCTCCGCAGATGGCGAGTACCCTCCGGTCAGGCTGTGCGAGTTTCGCGCCCATAGCACCCGGCAGTGCGAAACCCATGGAGCAGAAGCCGTTGGAGATCAGGCAGGTATTGGCTTCGTGACACTGGTAGTAACGTGAGATCCACATCTTGTGCGCACCGACATCCGACAGCAGGTAATCACTGGCACCCAGGAATTCGCGCACATCCCAGAGAATTTTCTGCGGCTTCATGGGAAAAGACGTGTCGTCTTTCTCCATGGCAAAATCTTCCCGGATAGTGTTACGCAGTTTCTGCCAGGAATCGATGTTCTGCAGTGGCAGTTTACCCGCATAGTTCCTTTCCATCTCCATATTGATCTGCCACAGGGCGTCTGCAATATCACCGACTACGTCAACTTCCACGGTGTAGTGGTAATCGATCTCCGCGGGCAGAAAGTCGACATGAACTATTTTCTTTTCCATGTCGGCATTCCAGAAAGCCGGGCTGTACTCCACCAGGTCGTAACCCACCGTGATCACCAGGTCGACGTCGTCCATGGCGTGATTAATATGATCTTTCCCCTGCAGCCCCATGGTGAACAGGCAGTGTTTGTCTTCCATGGGCACGGCGCCCTTGCCCATGAAGGTGTTCACGACGGGTATCCCGGTTTTCTGTGACAGGCGCTGTAACTGGGTGGCCGCGCGCTTGCGGATGGCGCCATTGCCGGCAAGTATTACCGGGCGCCTGGCGGCTACGATGGCTTCTACGGCCTGGGTGACGGCTTTGTGGTCCGCTCCGGGGCGGCGTGTTTTGTAACCCGGCATGGGCTCGACCCGGACCTGTTCCTTGGCGACATCCTCGGGTAACTCGATGACTGTGACACCGGGTTTTTCGGCCTCTGCCAGTTTAAAGGCCTTGCGTACCACTTCCGGTATCGTTTCACCGTCAACAACCGAGTGCGCCCATTTACTGATAGGCCGCACCATGGCGATTGCATCCATGTTCTGGTGGCTTTCCTTGTGCAGGCGTTTTGTCGAGCCCTGACCGATGATGGCAACGACCGGTGCCCGATCCATATTGGCATCCGCCAGGCCGGTTACCAGGTTGGTAGCGCCCGGTCCCAGCGTAGCCAGGCAGACGCCGGCCTTGCCGGTGAGTCGGCCGTACACATCGGCTATAAAAGCAGCCGCCTGCTCGTGGCGGCACAGGACGAACTCGATGTTGCTGTCCTGCAGCGACATCATCAAGTCGGCGTTTTCTTCACCCGGGACACCGAAGATATGCGTGACCTCTTCGGCTTCCAGACAGCGAACAAATGTGTCGGAGGCTTTTTGTGATGCGCTTTTCGTTGTGGAGCTGCTGGTCTTTGCTGCGCTTGCCGCTTCGCTTTGTGGCTGGCTCATACGGATCTCCTTGTCGTAGCCCGAGTATAGACCTAATTGAGCCAGTTGATTTCCTGAGCTGTCCGGTCGCCAATGCTGGACTTTGCCACCGAGGTCGGCATCACTGCATCGTGCTGTGACAGTGGTATACGACCGCCCATAATCTCGGCCTTGCGCTGCGGGTACAGGGGAGACCTGTCAGGTTCTGCATAACCATCCGGGTAGTGTGGCTGGTTGTTTGCCGGGTCGTATTTGTCACTGGCCCCCAGGGTGTGCAGAAATTCGTGTGCAATGACCACGTTGTTGCGCTGCTCCAGGGTACGGCCGGCGTAGGCGTTGACCACGCCGATCATGCCCTTGCGCAAGCCCAGCGAATGACGCAGGCGTGCGTGTGTTTCCGGATTGAAGTAGACCACGAACATCTGCACATCCGGCTGCGGTCCGTTGAAACTATCGTTACGCCATGCCCAGTAGCGCAGCTTGAGACTCCACAGCATGATCGAGAGGGTATTGCCATTTGTCGGTGGCATGGGTGGCTGTTCAGGCACCTGCGGCGCGAGCTGAATAGTCACCGGTTCCCTGATCTGCTGGCCATGGCGCTGTGCTTCCGAGGCCAGGAAGGTTTCGATGGCATCGAATGTCCCGGGCGACAGATCGTCGATATAGCTCTGACTGACGCTGCTGTCGTCGCCGTTGACCGGGTAGACCACAACCCAAAGCGGTTCATTCCAGTCGGTGCTGCGCAGCTGGGTAAGCCAGCTGTTCATGCCGACAAAGAACAGCACTACCAAAAGCACGGTTATTCGCAAGGTTTTGAAAAAATTACGTGTTGCCATGCCTATATAGTGGACGCCAAGCAGAAATCTTGAATTCCGGCTGGTATAGTGCGCCTGCCTGAAACCACTGCACCACAGCTGAAACCAGACCTATGTCCCGACCACTGCTGTTGTCCGTTATTGAAATGGGAGGCTACCCGAATTTCACGCCCCTCTACCGGCAGGCCGGATTCGACGTAGTGGTCGAAACGCGTATGCGCAAGGCCATGAGTATAATAAAAAAGAAGCAGCCGGCGGTGATTGTTGCCGAGTTCAACTTCCAGTCGGATTTCCGCGACCGGACCAGTTCGCTTGAATCAATGATGTCGGTGGTCGAGCTCCTGCCGGATACAAAGGTCATCGTGTTCTACGAGAAGGAATTCGGGCACCAGTTCGAGCGCCTGCTGGCCGTCCATAGTTTTCACAAAACCTTTACCTTTCCGATCCCCGAACAGGGCCTGATAGACAGTATTCAGGAGCTCGCCTGAGGATTCTGCTGCCGTGAGGTGTTCAGGTGTATCAGGTGCACAACGGTATCGGTATCAAGGTCAATACCGACATCGAAGCCCGGATTGATAGCAATGGCGATACCGCTGCCGATCCGCTCAAGAATCCAGCTGAACTCTGACAGCAGGCCCCCCTGATAATTCGGGTGGTCCTGCAGGAAAGGCTTGGCACGTTCGGGGCTGGTAAACAAAACAAGCACCCGGGTACCGTCTTCGGCTTCCAGCGTCAGTGGCTGGGCCTTGGTTGATCGTTGAAAACCCTGAATTTCGGAAGCTTCATCCTCTACCGGCATGAATAACTGCTCGGCCAGCAGCTCTTTCATGAAGGCCTCGCTGTCCAGCTGGCCCTGCTGGGCGGCGATCAGTTTTTTTTCCAGTTCGTTGTGGGCGGTAAAGGTTTGTTCCATGAGCTTAAGTTGCCGTTGCGTGTAGGGGTTCCCAAGTGTGCAGAAATTCTCCGCATAAATAAATAGGGTAATCCAGGGGGTTTGTGTTTGTCCTGTCGGCCAGGCAGTATCCAGCAGGCAAAAAAAGGGGCGGCACAAGGCCACCCCTTAACTACGCCAAATAAACAGCGCAAAACAAACAGCGCTAAATATCAGTCATTGTGGTTGTGTCTGATGACTCCGCTGAAGAACTTCGGACCCGCACCATATGGTGGTTGCACAAAGCTGGTGTCGGGCGTGTTGTCAGCTTGCCCGATTTGCTCACTTTCCGGCTGAGGCAGATTACCCGGATTTTTTGAATCCACGGTAGTCACGCGGCCCTGTCCAGTACCAAACTGTGCATCAGTCACAGTGTTGTCTGGCAGGCTGTCCAGATAGCGGCGCAGCGCATGCACAGGATGCAGGAAGTTATCCGGCGCAACCTGTTTGACAGTAGGACCAATAATAACGCCCTCACTGTTCACCGGTTCCGCCAGCGTGATGGCACTGGCGTAATTATCTGGATCGGCCAACTGGAAGAACTTGAAGTTAGCACCACCGCCGGTACGACAGACATCATCCAGCGGGTTGCCGTGTCCGTAACAGGAAGCAAATACGTAACGCTTGCCCAGATCCAGCGGCTGACCACCGATTTTTGTTTCAACAACACGACTGCCTGAACTGCTGAAAGGCCTGTTCTTAAGGTCGACTTTTTGTTCTATGTTGGCAAGACCAAGGTACCAGCCACCACGTTGCATGAACACATTACGGTCAAATACTGCACCCAGAATGGTATTCAGGCTGTTCTGGATGGACTGACCCGAGAAGTCAGCGATATTGACTGCAGGCGCAATCGGGAACCAGGTATACAGGTCACGTAATGTAATCGCGCTACCCGGCAATACAGCGTTACCGAAACGGAAGCCGTTAGCCATGGAAACGTCCACGCCGTTTTCCCAGCCGGGAACATTGTATACATCGGCCACGCTATTACTTACGGAAAGGATGCCATCAGCAATAAAATTGTTCAGCGTGTCTTCCAGTACGCTGTGCCTTAACAGCAAGGTATCGGTATAACCCACTACGGTGTCGAGGTCGTCCACGAGCTGCAGACCTTTTGGCGCAGGAGGGTTGAAACCACCCGGGCGGAAGGTGTGGCGAATAATCTCACCATCTTCGCCGGCGATGAAGTCTTCTTCCATGGCGGCAACCAGTTCGGCCATGGCCGGGTCTTCTGCGACAGACTCATCAACAGGGATAGCTTCCCATGCAAAATCAACGATATCGCCACCATCCATTTCAAGGTCGAGGCGACCGACATACATGTCACGGTTGGTTTCAACTACAATAGCCGCACCCTTGCGAAGTTGCTTGCGTTCGCCATTGCTCAAATCAGCACCGGGTGTTGTTCTTGTCACATCGTCCTTATCCACCAGCAAAGCACCCAAAGTAACTTCATGGGTATGCGCCGAATACATCACGTCGATGTCTTCGAAGCTTTGCGCAATCTTGATGTTCTGCGACAGGCCAAGCTCGGACTGGACTACGATCAGTTCTGCTCCCTCTTCTTCTTTCACCTTTTTGATCAAGCCGGGTAGTTCTTCAACGCCCTGGGTAAAACGAAAGGTGATATTGAAGGTGTCGGCCTGTTGCGGGACGATAGAGGCGGTAATACCAATAACGGCGATTTTTGTGCCGTTGCGTTCCAGCATTTGATACGCCGGTAATACCGGTTGGCCGTGCAAAGGTGCTGGTAACGGGGCCGCGTTATAGAGATTGGCAGCCACGGCCGGGAAGCTTGCCTTGATAACACCCACACCTGGAGGGGTCGGGAAAGGTGTAGTATCCAGGTTTTCAGTACAGGTATAACCACTGGCTGCATCGGTCAGGCCTTCAATAACAGGCACATCATCACAGCCGATATAACCGGACATGGTGCGAATATTACCCGGAATAGTTGGCTTCGGGCCGAATGTAGTAAAGCGATTACGGAATACGCCGGCGCCGTAGCCAAAGTCCCAGTTACCCGGTGTATACACATCGATACCAAAAGCATTCATCGGTATCATCATGGCATCACCCACAGTAAACATGGCTTCTGCACTGCCGTGGGTCAAATCACCCGTGGAAAGCAAAACCGCTTGAGGGTTATCGGCACGGATATCGTTAACGACGGTTTTAAGCCGGGCGAGGCCACCGGAACTGGCGGCTTGATATTCGCTGCCATCCGGGTTTTTCATTATGGCAGCGTGTGGAACCAGCGTGCCGTGCAGGTCACCCATTTCGATCAGCGTGACGTTTGAATCATCTGAATCATGATCATGTGACGCCTGGGCCGCAGGAAGGCCGAGGACGGCGAGGGACAGGGCAGACGCTAACGCGTAGCTCCCCGCCTTTTTAACAAAGTTGTGCATAGCCATTGAGTACTTCTCCGGTATCGTTATTTATTTTGTCTGGTAAATCACGCGACAGACTAGCTGCGGGGGTAAACCCGAGGTATAGGGAAAATCCTTAAAAGGACTGAGTCAGCGCCTGAATATGAACGAGAATTAATCTAGATAGAATGTATAACTTAATATTTATATTAATAATTATGGTGTAACCAGACCCATGCGGATTGCAAGGCGGGTAAGCTCTGAGGAATTGGTCAGGCCCAGTTTCTGCTTTACATTGGTGTGGTGATGTCCGACAGTTTTCGGGCTGACGTTCAGTAATTCGGCAATTTCATTCACCGATTTGCCCTCGGCGCGCAGCCGAAAGACCTCGAATTCCCGCGGCGACAGATTGGCGAGACGCTCGCCATCATCCGACTGCTTGCGTTGCAGCAGGTGCGGCATCATTTCCTGGCCGATAAACACTTCACCACGGGCAACACAGCGCACGGCTTCGATCATGACACGGGAGGCATTGCGCTTCGATATGTAACCGAGAATACCAAGGTCCATGGCACGGCTCAGAAACACTTCGTTTTCATGCACACTGAATACCAGGATGCGGGCGTTCTGGTCGCGCGTCAGAATACGCCGGCTGGCGTCCAGCCCGCCAATACCCGGCATGGTCAGGTCCATGACCACGACGGTGGGGTTACACTCTGAATACCGTTGATAAGCGCTTTCACCATCGGTGGCTTCAGCGACAACCTTTATATCATCGGTACTCTCGAACAGGCGCCGATAGCCGGCACGCACGACTTCATGATCATCGACAAGAAGTACCCGAATGGTTTCCATAACTGCTAACCGTCCTTATTGATCCAGCGGAATACTGACACGAATGATTACTCCCTTGCGGGGTGATGACTGTACGGACATGGAGCCACTCAGGGCCTCGACACGTTCGCGCATGCCGATGAGTCCGAGGCCGCGTCCCGGGTTTTCAGTATCCATACCGCAGCCGTTATCTTCAATACTCAACGTCAATGAATGCTGCTGGCGGGCAAGTTGCAGTGCGACCTGTGTGGCATCGGCATGTTTGGCAATATTGGTGAGGCTTTCCTGGACAATGCGGTACAGGGTTATATTGATGCGCTCTCCGAGGCCCATGAGTTCACCGCTCCTGCTGAAGTTACAGTTGATATGCGGAAAGCGCGCCTGCCAGGCCTCAATCTCCTCCTCGAGGGTGGCAACCAGACCCAGATCATCCAGCACACTGGGGCGCAAGCGTTGCATCATTGAGTGCACCACGTCGTACATGCGCGAGGACACGCTGACAATCGCTTCGGCGCTGGTAGCTACCTTTTGATCCTTGTTACGGGACAGCTCGTGAATAAGCTCGGCATCGGCCTGAATAGCTGTCATACACTGGCCGAGTTCATCGTGTAACTCACGAGCAAGATGGCGGCGTTCTTCTTCCTGGACAGCGAGCGATTTGTGAATCAGGAAGCGGTTACCTTCCAGCAGGCTGTGGCATTCATGCTCCGCCAGTTTGCGTTCTGTGATGTCGTGCAGGGTGGCGGCAAACAAGGGTTCGTCGTTGATGTCGACCCGCCCGATAGACAGCTCCAGCGGGAAACAACTGCCATCCTTGCGTTTGCCGGTCACTTCAATTCGGGTGTCGATGGTATGCGTCCAGAACGCGCCGCTGGCGTAGTCAGCACCAGCGTCCTTGCCATCGGATATTGCTGCCAACAGCATCGACGCCGGTTTTCCCAGCAAATCTTCCCTTTGATAACCGAACAGTCGTTGTATTGCAGGATTGGCAGACAGTGTGTGACCACTGGCCGCGTAGGTAATCATGCCATCGATCGAAGTCTCTTCGATGACCCGTTGGCGTGCCAGTGACTCCTCCAGGTGCCGGGTGCGTTGTGATACCTCAGCCACCATGCGGTTGAACGCAATGGCAGTCGTACCGACTTCGTCCGCGATTTCCGTCGGAACTTCGATATCGTAGTCACCGGCGCCGACGCGCTGTGCAGCAGTCGCCAGCCTGCCCAGACGGCGCGTCAGGTGTACACCGATAAAGACGGTTGCCAGGATGGTGAGAATGATCCCCGTAACAGCGATGGCAATACTGCGCACGCGCGCTGAATCGATCGATCTGTTCATCGGCGCCAGGGAAAACCCCATACGCACCTGGCCCATAGGCTGTCCACTGATACGAATAGTCTGCGCAATATCCAGTATGCCGTCGCTGACTTCGAGTGGGTGGTCATCCGTTACCGGCCACGGTGCAACCGGCGTTTCTCCCAGTGTAACAACCGAGTGTTCATCCCGGTCAAATATCATCAGGTAGGACAGTTCCTCCTGGTGAGCAATGTTGCGCAGGTATTCCTCGAGAGAGGCGTAATCGACTTCAACAAGGTATCTGCCGGCTGTCGCCGCTATCAGTTCAAGCATTCCATCCGCGGTATTCTGCAGGCGATCGGCATGTGCCTGACGAATAACCCCCAGGTTGTTCCACACCAGCAGAGAAAGCATAACGATTTCTATGAACACCACACCGGCAATAAGGCGGACGCGCAATGAGCGGAGAGGGGAGACCGGCATGCTGTTATTCAACACCCAGTTTATCGGCGATCACGCCCAGGCCACCATAATCGCCTGGTTGCACGGCAACGAATCCCGGCCAGTCGAGGTGCTGGAGGAGGGCGCGTCCTTGTGGATTACCGGACATGTCAACCAGGATGGTACGCAACTGCCGGGCAACGTCCTTATCCAACCAGGGCGCGACTGCCACAGGCATGTGCGGGACGCTGCCTGTTTCGGCGATTATCCGCGTGTTGTCACGGATCTCCGGCCGGGCACGCAGGTACAGCGGACGTATAAGTACGGCGGCATCTGTCGTGCCACGGTAGCAGGACAACAGCGACGCATTGTGGCTGGGAGTGGCTATCAGGGTCAGATCCTTATCGGGATTAATGCCCGCCTGTGCAAGCCGTGCGCGCGCCAGTACCGTCGCAAGTGCCATAGGATCTGTCGTCGCCAGACGGCGGCCACGCAGATCCTGAATAGAACTGATAGTGCTTTTCACAGGAGTAACGATAACCGCTTTCATACCGGGTCTGTCGACGCGAACAATTGCCCGGTAACCACTGTTTTTGCTTGCAAGGTAATACAGGTGCGGCGCAGTAAACAGAATGTCGTAGTGCCGCCCTTCATTGGTACGCTGAACAAACGATTTGAAATCAGGTGCGGTTTCCATGCGGATCTCGGTGCCCAGTTTTTCTGACAGGTAATCGGTCAGCGGTGAGAAACGCTGCACCAAAAGCTCCGAACTGACGATGGGCAGAAATCCGAATACCAATGGGTCAGGTTTATCACCGTCCGCGCTGGTCTGTCCCAGCGATTGGGAGCTGAGGACCAGGACAATAAATCCCGCCAGATAGCTGATCAGAGAGTGCATGCTTGAATAGTCAGAATCCCGTATTATTAAGATCAATTATAGTAAAAAACTTTAATTCTTTGATTATTAATACTAATTGTAATTCTAACGCTTGCAGCCAGTACCAGGCTAATGAGCCGGGAATTGAAGGTAGACGAAGCGTGTGCGGATTTTATTCTACTTTACATTCACAGCTAGCGAGAAACTCAAGCAGTGCGGAGGGTTAAAGCCTTCCTGGACCCCGTCGATGTGCGCAACCCGGACGAAGACACGATTTATGTCTGGGGGTTCCGCACTCGATGCGATGGTCTAAACTTCCTGGATGCTCCTTTGAATAATGCAGCAGAAATAAGCCTGGGAGGGAATACGAAATGGCTATCAGAAAAACAGCAATCATTTCCATCGTAAGTTTTATTTCGGTAATCACCTTTGGCACGGTGACCGCTGGCAAGGTACCAGAGGAGTGGTCACCTACCCAGCCGTATCCGGAGCACGATGTCTACTACCCCGGCACAGAGGCACTTTCCCCAGACGAAATGCGTGTCATCGCATGTGGCACCGGTATGCCGACCTTGCAGTTCACGAATGCTTCCTCCCGCCCGAAATGATGATGTCGAAACTCGGCATGACAGCGTCGGAAGCAATATTCGTCGGTACGCAGGCGCATACATCGGCACAGGCCTTTGGCAAAATCATGTCACTGACCAAGCCACGGCTCGCCGTCTGCTACCACTTCCAGAACGACCATGGCCGTTTACTCAGATATACGCAAGACCTATAGCGGCCCACTCGACCTTGCGCAGGATTTCATGGTCTGGAACGTAACAAAAGATGATATTAAAACGCGCATGGCCGTGCCCAACCATGAGAGCTTCCCAACGCCGCCACAAAAACAGAAGCAGCCACCGGATTCAATGAAGATACTGGGGGCCATGTTCAGCGAAACGACAACAAAAAGCGTTGAGCCGGAATCGACTGCTGTCACCAATGCGCAAATCGAAGCGTTCAACAAACGCAATGGCACCGATGTGAAACCAGGGCTTACCGGGCTTCCGTTTATGAAAAAACAATCCGAGTAAAGATGGCGGTGCTGTACTTAATGCGGAATGACTGTTTTCCTCGCGCTCAGATACCATGCGTATAACATTGCCATTCCGCCCACCAGCATACCCGTCTGCAATGCAGGCAACCAGGGTTGCATACGCTGGTAAACAAGCACCCAGTTCATCCCACCCGGATTCGGGGTATACGCCTTAGTCCGCAACCAGGCTTCCAGTGCCCAGCCGGGGCCGCTGGTACAACACGCGGCGTGCTGCATGTAGGTAACGCCGATCAACACGGTCGCTGTCCCGGCGGCGAACAATACGCGCTGTTTGGTGGTACTGTTTCGCAAAGCTCCCCAATGCAATGCGGCAAATGCGGAGACCAGCAGGTACATCAACACAGCGCCCGCATAGTAGAACATACCCCACACCTGAAGCCCGGTTCCATGGTCAAGGCGTTCAACTACCACCAGTGGCTTGTCCACCAACACCAGCTTGACCGTCTCCCAGGGATTGCTCTGCCAGAGGATCTGCAAAAAGGCCGGGTTCGAAGTGGCCTGAAACTGAACCCCGTTGGGCAGACCGCCCAGCAGCAGCGCAGACAGCACGCTCACTATCATCAAAAGTGCCGGGAAGAGAATGCCACCTAACATGAAGGTGCGAAGGAGAGACTGCTGCATCCTGCATGTTTCGGCACTTCCGCACGCTTCTTGACAGCCTCGCCGGCGCTATTTTCGACTTCGACGCGCATCAGGATGAAGAAGCATATTTTCCGGGACACACTGGGGAGATCAAAGGCGAAATCGCAAATTATGGTCTCTTCGGTAATGTTTTTTTAAGACTCGCCGCGCTCAACAGGATAACTTCGATTTCTTCGATGATCTCTTCCTGGCGCCGGGCGTTGGATTGACGGCGCAACGCGTCTGATTCTTCATCCAGATGTTTGACGGCGCCTTCCAGGTGCCGGACACGTCGGCGATTCTCGGCCATAAGCGAGGCATAGAAAATTTCGTGCAAGGCTGCGAAAAGGTAATGGTCCGATAGTTCGATCAGAAAATCTGTGGGTTCCAGATTCAATACAGGTGGAAGGGAGAAAAGTGGCGGCCTGTCCAGATAGTCGTGAAAGGGCGGCAGCAGTTGTTGTGTGACAAGGGTGTCGTCATCAACCGCGTGGTAAAGCGCACAAAGGGTGAGTGTCCCGTATTGTGCTTGCAGTGCTGCCAGCGTGTCGACAACGCGCGTCAAGACCGCTTCCACTTCCTCGGCTACACCGGCACCATCCAGGCGCGCAGCGACATGCGGGTTGTTCAGCAGTGAGGCATGCAGTTTCTGTCCTGTCACGACCAGGACAGGAAAATCCTTGTCCTGCCTATCATGTTGGAACTGTTCCAGGCGGCGCAACAGGGTTTCGTTAAAATCACCACAAAATCCCCGTTCCGAGCCGATCACCAGATAGACTTCACGCGCAGCTTGCATCTCTGGTATTGACCCGGGGTAAGCGCTGACAAAGTCAGCCGCCACTATTTCGATACTATCGACCACGGCATGCTGTGTGTCGAGAAGATGATCGAGCTTGCGGGTCTCCATGTACGCCAGCGTTTTCATGGAATTCATGATGTCGCGGATTTCTTCGATACTGTGTCGATGCTCATCAAGCTTGCGGCGGCTTGGCATGACTATGACTCTTCTGGCGCTGGCGGTAGCCAGCTGGACACGGCTTGCGTCCATTGATCTCTGGGGCTGTCGAGTGTCAGAGAAGCGTGTTGTACTCCGCTTTGCAGATCAGAAAGCAGTTGCGAGATGGATTCCGGCTCAGTCGCGTCGAGCAGGCCTTCGTTGAAGGCCACCAGCCAGGCTATTTGGAACGCTTCGGGAAGCGGTGAAAAACGCTCTTGTTTCAGGATCTCGCGCAGCACGCGCCCGCGCCGGATAGCTGTTTCCATGGAAGCTTCCAGTCGCGCGCCAAAGCGGGTAAACACTTCCAGTTCCAGGAACTGGAGATAATCCAGTTTCATATGGCCTGCTTCTTCCTTGATACGCGGGTGCTGCGCCTGGCCGCCAATGCGCGAGACGGAGCGGCGAATATCAATGGCAGGGCGGAATCCAGCAGCAAACAGGTTCCGCTCCAGATAAATTTGTCCATCCGTGATCGATATCAGATTGGTAGGAATGTAGGCGGCGATTTCGCCCTGCATGGTTTCCACGATGGGCAATGCCGTCATGCTGCCGCCACCGTGGGCGGCATTCAGACAGGTGGCCCGTTCCAGAAGACGTGCGTGGACGGAAAAAATGTCACCCGGGTAGGCTTCGCGTCCCGGTGGGCGACGCAGCAGCAAGGATAGTTCCCGGTAGGTTTTGGCGTGGGTAGCCAGGTCGTCGTAGACCACCAGAGTGTCGTGCCCTTGTTGCATCCAGTGCTCAGCGACGGCGCAACCCGCAAAGGGCGCCAGGTGTTGCAGGCCCGGAAGACTGCTGGCTTCCGCCACGACCACCGTGGTGTACTCCAGGGCACCGTATTCACGCAGAAGCTCGATAGTACTGACGACCGTGGAGCGCTTCTGTCCAATCAGTACATAGACGCAATACACGTCTTTACCGCGTTGATTGGTCACCGTATCCAGGGCAATCGAACTTCGTCCCAGGCCCTCATCACCGATGAGCAACTGACGTTGACCCTTGCCGATCGGGATCAAGGTATCGACGATCTTGATGCCGGTATACAGCGGTTCATGGACGAAATCGCGCGCCACAATCGGCGGTGAGGCGACTTCCAGTGGTTGCCAGCGCGTGTGTGCCGGTCGCGTACCGCCATCCAGCGGCGTGCCCAGGGGATCAATGACGCGTCCGAGCAGGCTGTCACCTGCCGCTATGCTCAGGGTTCGGCCGGTGAGTTCCACGCGGGTGCCGGCCCCGAGCGCTTCGGTCTCGTGCAGTAATACGGCACCGATCAACGTTTCGGTCAGATCAAAGACCATGGCGCGGCTGCCATCTTCGAAACTCAGAATATCGTCCATAGCGGCGGAGGGAAGGCCGCTGATCCAGGTAATACCGTCGCCCACCGAGACAACGCTGCCGCGCTCGGATACCCGCAGGGCCGGCCGGTAGTGCTCCAGCCAATCCGCCTGGCGTTCGAGCAGACTGTCTTTTACATCAGGGGTATCGGGCATCATGGGAGAATTCTGCAAAGCTTCTGAGTTCGTCCTGGAGATTAGCGCCGAGCACCCAGGCGCCGGCGGTGATGCGCACGCCGGCCAAAAGCTCGGCATCCCGTTCAAAATGTAGCGGATGTCCAGATCCGATTGCTGCAAGCAACGCCTTCTGGAGCTTCGGACGCTGGCTGTCTGAAATCGGGAAAGCACTGGTAACGATAATCGGGTCTGTCGTTTGTGCCCAGCTGTTGTGCAATGCGGCGGTCTTTTCGGTGGATAATTGTGGCAGCTCATCGATAACCAGCTCTAACAGCTTCGCCTCCAGTTCCGGGCTCGCTACCTGCCCCAGCACACGGGAAGCAAAACGGCCGGCCTGGATCAAAGCGGATTCTTCGGTTTTATACATGGCATCGGCCTGACGCCGGGCCTCTGTGACCTGGGTCTTCTCTCTTACCTGCGCCAGTTCCGATTGCAACGCAGCCAGTCGCTGTATGCGTTCTTCTTCAATTTCCCGCGCGAGTTGCTCGCGCGCCTGTTGCCGCTCCCGCTCCCAGTCGGCCAGACGGTCCCGGTACTGGGCTTGCAGGGCTTCGGCGTCATCGTGCAGCGTTGTGGCGTCGGACAGGCTTTTTTCAATGCCGGCACGGCGCCGGGCGATTACGTCCAGTACCGGCCGGTAGAAAAAACGCTTCAGGATCCAGACCAGAACCAGGAAGTTGATTATCTCGAGAAGAAAGGTCGACCAGTTCAGTTCCAATGCTCGGCACCTTTCATCATGGTTGTCTTATAGCGAATTCTCATGCGCTACTACTTGAGTAAATATTCAAGTAACGGGTTGCGGAACAGCACGATGAGCACCACGACCAGCACGTAGATGGCCAACGATTCAATCATCGCCAGACCGATAAACAGCGTGCGCATGATGGAGCGTTCCGCTTCCGGTTGCCGTGCCAGAGCATCCATGGCGCGCGCAATGGCCCAACCCATGGCGATGGCGGGCAGCATAACGCCCAGGGCAATACCGATGATCGCAGCGACCGTAGAGGCCAGAACAAAAGTGGACATGTCGGGCATAGCTTACTCCTTGTTATTTTGCCGGAGTTGTTGGGATTGTAAGCCCCCGGCGACGTAGATCAGTGCCAGCATACCGAAGATATAGGCCTGAACCAGCGCCTCAACAATATGCAACATAAGAATAGGGATAGGTGCCAGGAAGCCGGCCACCAGCAGGATCAACAGGGCGGTCATTTCGAGGCTCATCATATTTCCGAACAGGCGTACCGCCAGTGCAATGGTGCGGGTGACTTCACTGATCAGGTGAAACGGTAGCAGGATCGGGCTGGGTGTCAGGTAGTGACGCAGATAGCGTCTGAGTCCTTGCGTGCGGATGCCGAACCAGTGCACCGACAGGAATACCAGGATTGCCAGCGCGGCGGTGGCGGACAGATCGCGCGTCGGTGAGTGTACACCCGGAATCAGGCCGCTGAGGTTGGCGATCACCAGGAAGACCCAGAGAGTGCCTATAAAAGGCGTCAGTTGCTGCGCCTGTTGGGGCGCGGCGGCAGCGACAGCCTGTTCGATGCTGGCAACCACCCCCTCGAGCGCTGTCTGCAGTGGACCCGGTTCTGTGGCTAAATGCCGGGTGGTAATCCAGGCAAACAGGCCAAGCACGGCCATCAACAGCCAGGTGGTGACGACGGTAGAGGTAACTACGACCGGTCCGAATTGAAACACCACGCTGGCAAGAATGTCGCTGCCTTCCATTTCTCACTGTTCTCTTATAAGAAAGTAAACATTGATCATGCCGATGAAAACGCCCAACAGGATCAGGCTCACGGTCCAGCGGATTGAGTAGCCGGCGACCAGACTATCAAGCCAGTTTCCCAGGTAAGCGCCGCCCACCACCGGCAGCACAAATACCAACCCCAGTGTACCGATAAAAATTGTTTGCGACATCAAAGTGGAACGCTCACGCTCCGCTTTCTTCATGCGTTGTGCCTGCCGTTCGACCTGTTTTCGCAGTTCATTGTGACGCTGCTGCATATTTCTATCCGCCTTTGTGGCCCAGTTCCCAGAGGCGCTTGAGTAACGATTCCTCCATGCGCCGCAGGCTTTCCCGGGTCGCATGCAACTGTTCCTCTTCAGCGAGTAATTGCTCTTGTAGTGCAACACTGATGCGCGTGTAATCATCATCGCGCAGGTAGCGGCGTGTGCTGAGCGTAAGCACGTTGTTGAGGAAATAGAGTATGGCGCCCGGCATCGCCAGATAGTGCCAGTTTGTTTCACCGATGCGAAAGCGCGCCAGCCCGGTAACGAGTGTTGTCATTACGCGGCTGTGATCAGGCAGGATACCGAAGCTACCGGAAGCATCTTCGCCGACGAAGGAATTCACACTATCGATACGCTCGGAACGGGACGCATCCTGGAGCAGCAGGGTAAAGGTATTCATTGCTTCGCTTCCTGCATCGTGCCGCGCATGTAACAACGATCCTCCGGTATCTCATCGTAACCTCCCTGCAGAAAGGTTTCGCAGTCCTCCAGGGTGCGTTCAAGGGACACCGACACACCATCGATGCCGGTGTGTGAAGCCGTTGTCCGGAAGGGCTGGGTGAGATAGCGCTGCAGCTTGCGCGCCCGCATGACAATCAGACGGTCTTTTGCAGAGAGTTCTTCTATACCGAGCATGGTGATGATGTCTTCCAGTTCCCGGTAGCGGGCGAGGTGCTCGCGAACGCCTTCGGCGATACTATAGTGACGCGAGCCCAGCGTGTGCCGATCCATCAGCTTGCTGGTCGATTGCAAGGGATCCACCGCCGGGTAAATGCCTTTGCCTGCCTGGCTGCGGGACAGAATGACCGTTGTGTCCAGATGACTGAGAATGGTGCTGACCGCCGGATCGGTCATGTCGTCTGCGGGGACGTACACGGCCTGCACGGAGGTGATCGCACCTTGCCGAGTCGACAAAATACGATCCTGCATCTCAGCCACCTCACTGGTCAGTGTCGGTTGATAGCCAACGGTGGCCGGCATACGCTCCAGCAGGCTCGAGACCTCGCTGCCCGCCTGTACGAAACGGAAGATATTGTCCATGACGAACAGCACTTCTCTCTGCAGGGTATCGCGCAGGTATTCGGCGTAAGTCAGCGCTGACAACCCGACGCGAAAACGCACGCCGGGCGATTCGTCCATCTGCCCGAATATCATCAGTGTCTGCGGCAGCACACCGGCCTTGTCGATCTCGCGCCACAGCTCATGCCCTTCGCGAATGCGCTCTCCGACGCCGGCAAACACCGACACACCCTTGTGCAGCCTGGCCACCGCCTGCATGAATTCCATAATGAGCACAGTCTTGCCCACGCCGGCACCGCCAAACAAACCGGTTTTGCCGCCTTTGACAAACGGACACAGCAGGTCGATGACCTTAATGCCGGTTTGCAGCACCTGCCCGACACCGACCACCTCATTCAGGGATACTTGTCGCGCGTGAATGTTGCGGAATGCTTTTTCCGGTAACGGTTCTCCACCGTCGAGTGGTTCGCCAAAAATGTTCAATAACCGGCCCAGACAATCCGCTGAGACAGGGACATGCAGTGGCGCTCCCGTGTCGTAGACCGGCATGCCGCGACGCAGGCCGGCGGAACGATGCAGAGTAATGGCGCGGATGTGCTGCTCGTCAAGGTGCTGGTGCACTTCAAACAAATAGGTTTCATGATCGAGGTGTGCGCACAATGCCTGACGCAAAGAGGGCAGTTGGTCACAGGCAATGACGACAACCGGTCCATGGACTTCGGTGATTGCGCCGATTGGAATGAGCTCATGTTCTGTAAGCGTTGTATCGGGCAAAGAGATAACTCGCGTTAAGTTTCACTGTTTTGATCAAAGGCTTACTATTGTTAAGTCTACGCTATCTGTGGGTCGCATTCATTAACAAAGCTAGTTGCTGAGTCCGAGCCGCTCCATTAACTCAGGCATCTTCTCCAGCGCCGCCTGCCGGCCCCGCTCGATTTCCTGATCAGAGCGGGAAAAATCGGACCACTGTCGGAAGCCGGTCACCGGTTCGATCAGCACATCGGAAAATTGGGCTTTGTACTGGCGCAGGTACAGCGATTTGATCCTGATTGCCCAGTCGAGCATCGCGATTACTGTCGACGGTCTGAGATCCGGGTCGGGCCGGCCGCCGACGTTGATTGCAACGACCAGTTGCCCGGGTTTGGCAACCATTTTCGCTTCCTTGGCGGGAAGCTCACAGGCCAGGCCGCCATCCACGAAATGCTGACCGCGGATTTCCACAGGTTCGAACACACCCGGTACCGCCATGCTGGCCGTGATGGCAAGTGACAGGTCGCCTTTGGAGAAGATCTCGATTTCGCCGCTCGGGAAGTGGACAGCGGTGACGAACAGCGGTATCCGGATATCGCCAAATCCTTTCCTTTCACAGAGGGTCTGCACAAGATTCTGGAGTGCCCCGGTATCGGTCAGGACGTTACCCTTGGCGGCACGGCCGTAGAGCACGGATTGTCTGGCCGCCGCAGTGAGCTTGCCTAACCATGTGTGGTCAGCGGTTTCGGCTTCGGTAAGCTCTGGTAACTCCAATCGGCTGAACGCATCCGAATGCAGCAATGCTTGGACACGGCTTCGCATGCGTTTAATGTCGGGCTCAAGTGCATACATTGCACCGAACAGGGCGCCGATACTGGTGCCGACGATCGCCTCCGGTTTCAGCCCGTGTTCCTCCAGTGCTTCAAGCACACCCAAATGCGCAAGTCCCCGGCCCCCGCCGCCGCCGAGCGCCAGAACGAAGCCCCTGGATTCGGTTGTCTTGCTAAACATGCGATGCCAGCTATTCATCACGGGTTCCTCGGCCAGGTGCTTTGGTCGGTGCGTTCATTCAACGGATTATACGATGTCAGAGAGGTTTGTACCGGAGGAATCGCTAGGCGGCAAACGTAATCTTGATAATAAACATCAGTACTATTCCGATGAGAAATGATGTGTAGTTTGTGATGTTGGCCTTGATATCTTCGTGCTTGTTCACCTCGGGTACCAGGTCGGATGCACCAATGTAAAGAAAGTTGCCAGCTGCGAAAGGAATCAGAAAGGTAATATCAATAGTGGAGGAAAACATATAGGCCAATAAACCACCCGCCAAAAACGTAAGGCCCGATAGAACATTGAACAACAGCGCCTTGCGCTTACTCCACCCACCATGGATCAATACCCCGAAATCTCCAAGTTCCTGCGGCACTTCGTGTGCAGCTGCAGCAAGCCAGGCCATGATACCCAGTCGAATGTCAGTAACAAAGATGCCGGCAATGGCAAGCCCGCCGATAAAGTTGTGGAGGCCGTCACCGATGAGGATCAGGTAAGTGAGCGGCTTCTTGCAGCTGGTCGATGCTCGGTGGCAATGGTGCCAATGTAAAAGCTGCTCCAATGCAAAAAATACACTGAATCCCGCAACGATCCAGGCAAAGAAGGTAATACTGCTACCAGATTGAGCAATCCCCGCAGGAATCATATGAAAGAAGGCGCCCCCGATTAATGAACCTGCAGAGAATGCGACCAGAGGCAGGATGATGCGTTGCAGAGTGGATTCTTTTAGTACGAGTGTAACGCTGCCGATCAAGGCGATCGCACTCATCAGAAGGCCACTTAAAATAATCCAGGCAAGTGTGTTCATATCGAGCCAAGTTTATCCAAGGCGATGCAATTCAGGCATGGGGCTTAAAGGGGTCCTTTGAATGCATGCAACTTTCTGATCCCATCCCGTGTCTACGGTCCGGTTCCCTTTCGCAAAAAAGACATCATTTGTGCCAACTTTGACGAATATCATACAAGTGTATAAACAATTCAAGGACAATCTGGTGCATCTGCCGTTGATTTAAGAAAGGAACTCACATGCTGGTTTTCGGCCCCGTGCCTTCACGACGTCTCGGACGCAGCCTGGGAATCAACAATATTCCACCCAAGGCCTGTTCCTATTCGTGTGTCTATTGCCAGGTGGGCCCAACACCGGCGACCGAGATTACTCGGCGACCGTTCTACGAACCGCGCCATATACGTCGAGAAGTCGAAAAGCATCTGCGGCAGGTTCGGGAAACGGGTGAACAGATCGATTATCTGACGTTTGTACCCGATGGTGAACCCACGCTGGATTTGCGGCTGGGCGAGGCCATCGAGCTACTACACCCGCTCGGTATACCGATTGCGGTTATTTCGAATGCATCACTTATCTGGCAGGAAGAAGTTCGTGGAATCCTGGACACGGTGGACTGGGTGTCACTCAAGGTAGACGCCATCGATGAAGCACTGTGGCGTAGCATTAACCGCCCGTATCCAGCCCTGAACCACCAGACTATACTGAATGGGATGCTCACATTTGCACAAAGTTACAAGGGCACGCTGGCAACAGAGACGATGCTGGTGAGTGGTCTGAATGATGGTGACTCAGCGGCCCGGATGCTGGCCGAATTCATTGTGGAGCTGGATCCTGATCAGGCCTATCTTTCGGTTCCTACTCGGCCACCATCAGAAAGGACTATCCAGGCACCCGATGAAGATACCCTGAACCGTGTTTTTCAGATCGTTAGCAGGCAAGTTAAAAAACTGGAGCTGCTGACAGGTTACGAGGGCAATGCGTTTGCAAGTACCGGTGATGTAGCCGAAGATCTGCTGGCTATCACGGCGGTGCATCCCATGCGCGAAGAAGCCGTAAGAGAGCTTTTGGCTAAAGATAAAACTCATTGGCGCCTGGTAGAGCGATTGGTCACAGATGGGCAACTAAAGCGGACGGAGTACCAAGGCCGGATATTCTATGTTCGTCGTTTACCTGCGCAAAGCGGGAAAGGAGCGAATTAATTTGAGTGATTATCAAAATATTCTGGTGGCAGCAGACTTTGTAAAATAGGTGTGTTTTACGCAATGTCAATAATTTCCAATGGATTGCAGGAGAAAAGATTATGTCAAAAATATCAACTAGTGAAGACTTCAGAAAAGCATTGTCTTCGCTGTCACTTGCCCAGCAGAGACAGGTGGGTGCCAGATTCATTGCCAATGTGCTGGATTTGACGGATGACGCTCAAGTAAAGAGCTGCCAGGAAATAGCCGGAAAAAAAGGAGTTGCGGCAGATGAGTTAAATGATGCCTACCATAGGGTACACGCTGTTTACGTCGCAACGCATCCAAGATCATGGTTTACGGAATTGGATTACACTAAACAGGCTGCGCACTTCGTTGCTGAGGCGTGTATGGTTTGCCTTTCGCCCACCTATCCTGAGGAACACACACATCATCTGGCGGACAGGGTTGCTATGTATTGTCAGATGGCACGGACCTGTTCAGCTATCCAGCACGAAGGAGAATACCCCAAGTTTGGCGGTGTCGAGGAAGCAGTGAAAAAGCTGGTGGATTCACAATACCAGATATTGAGTGAGTACCTGGAGGAAATCTGAAGCAGGGCAGCACTGCACCCACAGGGGCGGTGGTAGAAGTAAATTATGAATAGGGAAAAGATCATTCGTCCTCTGATTATTGTGCTGGCAGCAGCTATCGCGGGAGCCGTCTGGTGGCACTTCGGTTCGCGGGACGTCCGGGAGAGCACTCGGTTGCTGCTCTACGGCAATATCGATATTCGCGAAGCCGATCTTGCTTTCAATAACAGCGAGCACATCGACAAGCTATTGGTGCAGGAAGGCGACCGCGTGCACAAGGGGCAACTGCTGGCGAGCCTGCACAGCAAGCGTATGCAGGCCGAGGTTGCAGCCGCTGAAGCCCAGGTGGCTGCCCGGAAGGCGGCGCTTGCCCGGCTGGAGACAGGCAGCCGGCCGGAAGAGGTGCGTCAGGCCCAGGCGAATGTTGCCGCTGCCAGGGCCAAACTGGTGGATGCGCAAATTACTTTCGAACGTACACAGAACGTGTACAAAGAGCATGCTGCCTCCAAACAGGCGTTGGATGACGCCGAAGCCGGCCTGAATACGGCCCGTGCTGATCTCAAGGTGGTGGAAGAGGCGCTGGCGCTGGCGGTCGAAGGGCCGCGGGTGGAAGATATCGAAGAGGCCAGGGCCATGCTGAAAGCCGATGAGGCACAGTTAGCGCTGGCTCGGGAGGTGTTGAAAGACGCCGAACTGTATGCGCCGGCAGACGGCATCATTCGCAACCGTATCCTCGAACCCGGTGATATGGCATCACCCCAGACGCCGGTATTCACCCTGGCATCGACTAACCCGGTGTGGGTGCGTGCCTATGCGCCGGAAACCGCGCTGGGCAAACTGACGCCGGGAATGTCGGCCGATGTTTTCACGGACAGTTATCCCGGCAAGGCCTATCCGGGCTGGATTGGTTTTATTTCACCCACTGCCGAATTCACACCCAAGAACGTGGAAACACCCGAGCTGCGCACGCGCCTTGTCTACCAGCTGAGGATCTATGTGTGCAACCCGCAGGATGAGTTGCGCCTGGGTATGCCGGCCACGGTTTCCATCCCGCTTGACCAGCCGAAACCGGAACCCGGGCATACCGCTCGCGACTGCACGAAGCTGAAGGCCGGCTGAAGTGACGGTTACAGCGGCTCTCGTCTTCGAGGGTGTCAGCAAAACCTTTTACACCGGGGGTCTGGCAGTCAGGGCGCTGCGGTCTGTCGACATCAGCATCCAGGCGGGCGAAGTGACTGGCCTCATCGGCCCCGATGGTGCCGGCAAGACCACGCTCATGCGGCTGGCGGCCGGGCTGCTGCGGCCCGATGAGGGGCGCATCCACGCACTGGATATCAACGTTGTCGAACAACCGCTCGAGGTTCAGTCGTCGGTCGGCTACATGCCGCAGCGTTTCGGTCTGTATGAAGATCTGAGCGTGCAGGAGAACCTGGATTTGTATGCCGATTTGCAAGGTGTTGCCAAAGCGGAGCGTTCTGCACGCTATCAGGAACTGATGCATATGACGGGCCTGGCGCCGTTCACACGCCGGTTGGCCGGTCGCCTTTCAGGCGGCATGAAGCAGAAACTCGGTCTGGCCTGTACCCTGGTATGTCCACCGCGTCTGCTGTTACTGGACGAGCCGACGGTGGGGGTCGACCCGGTGTCGCGGCGTGAGTTGTGGGCCATCGTCTACCGACAGGTCAAGGAGCAGGGTATGAGTGTGCTGCTCAGCACCGCATACCTTGACGAAGCGGAACGCTGCGATGCCGTGGTGTTAATGCACGAAGGCAAGCGCCTGGGTCAGGGTAGCCCGGAAAGCTTTAGCAAGCCGATGCGAGGTCGGACTTTCCGGGTTACTGCCCCCGGACTCGGCAAGCGTACCTTGCAGACGCGCCTCAGCGCCGTGCCGGGCATTATCGATGCCATCATCGAAGGCGAACAGGTGCGAATCGTCACGGCAAGCTCGGGATTACCCGACCTGTCTGCCGTATCGGCCGACAAGGATGCACTGCACACGCAGTTGACCGAACCGATTTTTGAAGACGCCTTTATCGCCAGGCTCAAGGGCGACCAGTCATCTGACCGCGCTCCGCTGGTGAGTGAATCGCGGCAGGCGGCGATTGCCGCGCCGGAAAACGGTGCGGTCATCGAGGTCCGGGACCTGCAACGCCGCTTCGGTGATTTCTACGCAGTCAAGGGTGTCAGTTTCAACGTGCAGCGCGGCGAGGTTTTCGGCCTGCTGGGCGCCAACGGCGCCGGCAAGTCCACCACCTTCCGCATGCTGTGCGGGCTGCTGCCGGTGTCAGCCGGCGAAGTGCAGGTGGCCGGGCTCGACCTTCGTCATGCGGCAGCGCATGCCCGTGCCCGGCTGGGTTACATGGCGCAGCGCTTTTCCTTGTACTCGGATCTCACTGTGTTGCAGAATCTGCGTTTTTTCGCCAGTGCCTACGGTCTGGATCGAGCGCGCAGCAGACAGCGTATTGCGTGGGCGCTGGAGGCGTTTGAATTGGCCGGCTACGCCAATACCAGCAGCCGCGATCTGCCGCTGGGCTTCAAGCAGCGCCTGGCGATGGCGGCCGCGCTCATGCACGAGCCGGACATCCTGTTCCTGGATGAACCGACCTCGGGCGTCGACCCGCTGGCGCGCCGCGAGTTCTGGCAGCGCATTAACGCGCTCGCCGAATCGGGCGTGACGGTACTGGTGACCACCCACTTCATGGATGAGGCCAACTACTGTGACCGGCTGGTGATTATGGCCGAGGGCGAAGTGCTGGCCGAAGGGACCCCGGCGGACATGAAGGCGCGCTTCCGCTCTGAAGAACACTTGGACCCGACCATGGAGGACGCTTTTATCGGCCTGATCGAGGCCCACGAGAAAGACAAGGAGGTTGCAGCGTGAACGCTGCTGCGGCTTCACGTATGCGCCTGACCGGCATGATCCGCAAGGAAAGCCTGCAGATCCTGCGAGACCCGTCCAGTATTGCCATCGCCTTCGTCATGCCGGTGGTGCTGCTGCTGCTGTTCGGTTATGGCGTTTCATTGGATGCGCGGCATATCCCGCTGGCCATGGTGGTGGAACAGCCGGACGCCAATAGCGCCAGTCTTGTCGGCGCCTTCCAGGGATCGGAGTATTTTGATCCGCGAGCGTTTGACAGTATCCAGGCAGCGCAACAGGCCTTCGATCTGCGCGAAGTGTTCGGTATTGTCTGGCTGCGCAACGATTTCAGTAAACAATTGCTGTCGCAGGGTGACGCGCCGATCGGTGTGATTGTCAACGGCGTCGATGCGAACCAGGCGCGTATTACCGAAGGCTATATCCAGGGGGTGTGGCAGGCCTGGCTAGACAGTTATGCGCGCTCACAGGGGGTCGAACTGGCGCAGCCGGTCGCGCTGGAACCGCGTATCTGGTTCAACGCCGCGGTGCGCAGCCGCAATTTCCTGGTGCCCGGTCTGATCGCCGTGATCATGACGCTGATCGGCGCCATGCTGACCTCTATGGTGGTCGCGCGCGAGTGGGAGCGCGGCACCATGGAGGCATTGATGGTAACGCCGATCCGCATCGATGAGCTGGTGGTCGGCAAGCTGGTGCCGTATTCCGTCCTCGGCATGGGTGGCATGCTGCTGAGCGTAGCCATGGCACTATGGCTGTTCGATGTGCCGCTGCGCGGCTCCTTCTGGGTGCTGACCGCGGCCTCGGCGCTGTTCATGCTGGTGGCGCTGGGCATGGGGCTGCTGATTTCGGTCGTTGCTAAAAACCAGTTTGTGGCCGGCCAGATTGCGATCATCATCACCTTTCTGCCGGCGTTTATCCTGTCCGGGTTCATTTTCCAGATCAGCTCCATGCCAGAAGCCATTCAGGTCATCACCCACATCATTCCGGCCCGCTACTATGTGGCGATTCTACAGACGCTGTTCCTGGCCGGCGACATCTGGCCGATCGTGTTGAGTAACAGCGCCGCGCTGGCGGTGATGATGGTTATTTTTCTTGGGTTGGCGCGGCGCAAGATGCAGAAGCGGCTGGATGCATGAACACACTGCGTCGCATTGTGGCGCTGGCCATCAAGGAACTGCTGGCCATCCTCAGAGACAAGAAAAGCCGCATTGTGCTGATCGGCCCGCCGATTGCCCAGTTACTTGTATTCGGTTATGCCGCGAGCTTCGATCTGAATAACATCCCGGTTGCCGTCTACAACGAAGATCGCAGTGCCCCGTCTCGTGAGCTGGTGGCGCGACTGATCGGTTCGCCGCACTTCGACCTGGTGGGGTATCTCGATCACGACGCGCAGATCGCGCCGTTGATCGACAACAAGGATGCATTGATGGTGCTGCACCTGGGCCCGCGGTTCAGCGAATACCTTAAGCGCAAAAAGACAGCGCCCGTGCAGCTGATCATCGACGGCCGTAACTCCAATACAGCGCTGCTGGCATTGGGTTACCTGCGCACGATTCTAACCGATTTCAATATGGACTGGTCACGGCAACATGGCCGCCCGGGACCGCCCGCCGCCCTGCAGATACGTCCCTGGTACAACGAGAACCTGCTGTCACGCTGGTTCATTGTGCCGGGCATTGTGGGGTTGCTGGCGCTGGTGATAACCACGATCGTCACCGGTTTATCCGTGGCCCGCGAGCGCGAGGCCGGGACCTTCGACCAGTTACTGGTCACACCGCTGCGACCGGTAGAAATACTGATTGGAAAGTCGATCCCCGGCATACTCATCGGGTTGATCGAAGGGACCTTCATCCTGCTGGTGGTAGTGTTCTGGTTCGAGGTGCCGTTGCGCGGCAGTCTTGGCGCTTTATACCTCGGGATGTTCCTGTTCCTGTTGTCGGCCGTCGGTATCGGCCTGATGATTTCTTCGTTCGCCGTCACGCAGCAGCAGGGTATTCTCGGTGCTTTCCTGTTCCTGGTGCCCGCGGTCATTCTGTCGGGATTCGCCACGCCAATCTCCAATATGCCGGAGCTTGTGCAGCAACTGACCTTGATTAATCCCATGCGTTATTTCATGGTGATTCTGCGCGGCGTCTTCCTGGAAGGGGATTCCTATGCGCTTCTGTTCAACCAGTACTGGCCCATGGCGATTATTGCCATCGTGACACTGTCACTGGCGGGATGGTTGTTTCGAAAT
>Ga0316191_10000165_pt1 | contig 37520 bp, 36 predicted proteins | sample Eddworburr2cm_MG_FD_204928 | JGI IMG/M metagenome (GOLD analysis project Ga0316191, IMG submission 204928) | Coastal sediment microbial communities from Maine, United States - Eddy worm burrow 2 cm | ecosystem: Environmental > Aquatic > Marine > Coastal > Sediment | place: USA: Maine...
CTTCCGATCTCTGCCGGCAGCGTCGAAAGTCCGCCTGTAGCATGTCGTCTACCCGGCCGGCAAAGTCGTCATCCCGTGCCAGCAGGGTAATTTCGAAATTAAGGCGGAATGATCGGTTGTCGAAATTCGCGGTGCCTACCCCGGCGAACTCGCTGTCCATGAGAAAGACTTTCTGGTGCATGAAGCCACCCTGGTAGCGGTACACCTTGACCCCCGTCGGCAACAACTCCCGGGTAAAGGACCAGTTGGCCATGCCGACGATCCACTTGTCCGGCTCATCCGGGATCATCACCCGGACATCAACCCCGCGCAAGGCCGCCAGTTGTAGAGCCGAGATAATACTGTGGTCCGGCACAAAGTAGGGGCTGGCAATCCAGATTCTCTCCCTGGCAGCCACGATGGCCTGGTGGTACATCAGGCCAGCTTCCTCATATTCGCTGGCAGGGTCTGAAGGAAAAACCAGCAGGGTGCTGTCGCCTTTGCGTTCGCCGCTAAAATCCCATTTCAGATCCAGTGACTTTCGAGTGGCCCAAAGCCAGTCGGTGGCAAAAGCCAGCTCCGTGCCCAGCACTGCGGGACCCTGTATGCAGGTATGCGTGTCGCGCCATTGTCCAATGCGCTTGTTCAGGCCCAGGTATTCATCGCCCACATTATGCCCGCCTATCCAGGCGTATTTTCCGTCTACCACCACCACCTTGCGGTGGTTGCGAAAGTTCAGCTGGAAACGGTTGCGTCGCCCCTGGGTGGTATTAAAGGGCGCCACCTGCACGCCGGCTAACTGCAACTGGTGACACAAGTTGCTGCGACTGAATGGACGACTGCCGATCTCATCGTAGAGCAGGTAGACCTTGACCCCGGCGCGCGCCTTGTCCTGCATTACGCTGCCCAGGCGCTGGCCCAGATCGTCATCGCGAATAATGTAAAACTGAAACAGGATGTATTTTTCAGCCTGTTGCAGGCCCTTGAGAATACTGTCAAAGGTCTGCTGGCCGTTGATCAACAGATCCACGCGGTTACCGGTTGTGGCCGGCATGCGCGCCAGATTGAACAGGCTGGTGTACATGGGGGTGTCGCGGGACAGGTGGACGATGTGATCCTCGATAGCACCCGTGGTTTGCCGGATCAAGCGCAGTGATTCAGCCTCGATTTCGTCCCGCTGTTCCAGGTAACCGTCGAACCGATTGCGCCCCAGTACCAGGTATAGCGGCACACTGACCAGGGGCAAAGTCAGCAGGGAAATGGTCCAGGCAATCGCGCCCTGGGAGGTGCGATTCTTGAGTATCGCCTCCACTGCGCAGAAGACAGCCGCGGCGTAAAGCAGTAGTGCGGCAATGGCGGCGATTTGAGCGTACAGTGAAGCAGTCATGCGTCAGCAGTCTAGCAGGCAGACTGTAGCGGCGATACTGCGCAGTAAACGACTGGCGATACCATTCTCGATGACATCCTCGATGACATCCGCGAGACGCCATTCACGATGACATGTGATGGATAATTGCTCAGCTGTTACCCGTGGGTATGTCCTGGAACGCCATGCCCTTGTCGGCGCGGGGTTCCTGTGGCAATCCCAACACCTGCTCCGCGAGTATATTACGCATCACCTCGTCGGTGCCCCCGGCCAGGCGCACCCCCGGTGAGAACAGGACTGAATGCTGGAAGTGTCCCTGTTCCGGACTGAGGGAGTCATCCTGGATAATGCCCGCCTGGCCGAACAGCTGGCAGGCAAAGTTGGCAATTTCCTGGTTCATCACCGCACCTACCAGCTTGCCAAGGGAGGCTTCGGCGCCGGCGATACCGCCTTTTGCCACGGCAGTGATCATGCGTTTGTTGACTGCCTGCAGGCCTGCATACTGGCTGTACCAGGTCGCCAGGCGCTCGCGCACGATGGGGTCCCTGGCGATGGGCTGGCCATTGATTTCCAGTGACTTTACCAACTCCAGGAATTGCGGAAAACCGGTGGGCTGTATACTGCTGATCGCCAGCCGTTCACTCATCAGCACGGTGAGCGCCCCGGTCCAGCCGCCGCCAACGTCACCCAGGCGGTAGGCATCCGGCACTACCGCATCGTTGAAAAATACCTCGTTGAAATGCTGTCCGCCATCCATCTGCTTGATGGGGCGAATTTCAACTCCTGGCTGACGCATATCGATCATGAACAGCGTCAGGCCTCGATATTTCGACACAGTGGGATCCGTGCGCGTCAGGACCACGCCATAATCCGAATACTGGGCCCCGGAGGTCCATATTTTCTGGCCGTTGAGAATCCAGTTGTCGCCATCCGGCTCGGCGCGCGTGCGCAGGCCCGCCACGTCAGAGCCCGCGCCGGGCTCGCTGAACAACTGGCACCAGACGTCCTCGGCACTGGCCATGCGCGGCAGCAGTTTCACTTTCGCTTCCTCGGAAGCAAAATGCATGATGGCGGGGCCACAGTTGCCGATACCGATAATAAAGTGCGCGTCACGGGTCCTGTAGTTCTCCACCTCCTGGGTCCAGATTACCTCGTGCAGGGGTGTCAGGCCGGCACCCCCGTATTCCCTGGGCCAGGTCAGGCAGGCAAAGCCGGCTTGCGATTTTTTCTTGTACCATGCCTTGGCCTCCTGGAAGGCCTGGTCACCCTCCATGCCGAGAAACAGTTTATCGGTGCGCCGCTGTGCATTGGCATCGAGCCAGTTGCGTACTTCGCTGCGAAATACAGCCAGTTCCGGGGTATCTTCAAAATCCATTATTCATGCTCCTCAGGCTGCGCTAAGCAGGCGGCTGGCGATAGCTTCTTTCCACTGGGGCTGGGTGCCGATAACGCCGGAAAGTAACTGTGCCCGGCGGTAATACAGGTGGCAGTCGAATTCCCAGGTAAAACCCATGCCGCCATGTGCCTGGATATTTTCCCGGGTGATCTGGTAATAGGCGTCGCCGGCTGAAACTCTGGCAGTCGCCGCGGCAAGGGGTAAATCCGGGGCGTCACAGGACATGGCCCAGGCGCCGTAGTAGGCGTTGGCGCGGGCCAATTCAAGGGCGACGAACATATCGGCGAATTTGTGTTTGATGGCCTGGAAGGAAGCGATAGGTCGGCCAAAGGCAAAGCGCTGTTTGGTATAGGCCATGCCCATGTCCATGGCCGCCTGGCCACCGCCAATCTGCTCAAAAGCAAACAGCACCGCCGCCTTGTCCAGCAACTGCGCCAGAGCTGCCTGGGTGTCCGCCTTTTCCCCCAGTCGGTTTGCCGCTGCGCCGTCGAACACCAGGCGTGCCTGGGAGCGACTGGGGTCCATGCTGGACAGCGCGCTACGCGTAACTGCGGTGGTAGTGAGATCAACCAGGTACAGTCCCATGCCGGCGTTCTCGTCACGGGCTACAACCACGGCAAAATCTGCGATATCACCGTCGGGTACGGGAATTTTCTCACCGTGCAAGCCCTTGTCACTGACCGTGGCGTTAACTTCAAGTGCCCCCAGTCCTTCGCTGCTGGCGAGGGTCCCTATCAGCTCGCCGCTGGCGAGCCGGGGCAGGTAATACTGTTGCTGTTCGCGGCTGCCCCAGGCCTTGATAGCCTCGGTAGCCAGATAGACGCTGGAAGAGAAGGGTACCGGCGCCAGTGCCCGTCCCAGCTCTTCGGCGACGACGCACAGTTCCAGGTAGCCCAGGCCCAGGCCGCCGAATTCCTCGGGTATGGCTATCGCGGTCCAGCCAAGTTCGACGATTTTCTGCCACAGCGCACGGTGATAAGGCTCCGGAGTGTCGAGGATACTGCGCACCACCCGGGCGGTGCATTCCTGGCTGAGAAAGTTGCGCGCCTGGTCGCGGATAAACAGCTGTTCTTCAGAGAATTCAAAATTCATAGCGGTTCCCCAGGCTTTTCTGGCTCGAGTGGGTTTCAGGCCGGCAGTCGGCGCTGTAGAAGGAGGACAATTATAGGGAAAAGCGCGCTACGGGCGGCTTAAAAAGTTGCACCGGGGGGGGAAACCCGCTGCTGGCAGGCGCTACTCCAACAGCTGGTTCTGTAGTTGCGCGATATCGCCATCACTGAGTTGCAGGCCTTCACGTATATAGTTGTCGAAACTGCCCCACTGGGCGTCAATTTCCGCAAACGCCGCGCGCAGCCAGGCTTCTTCCACGCCCATCATTATCGCCAGTTTATCGGCTGCTTCCTCACCCTTGAAAACACGCAGCAACAGCAACTGGTTCTTGCGCGCCTCCAGGGCGTGCTGCTTGCTCTCCATGTAATCACGCATCACGGTTTCCTGAGGCACCCCCAGCACACGCAACAAAATAGCGGAAGCGAAGCCGGTGCGATCCTTTCCGGCACTGCAGTGCCACACTACCGGTTTGCCTCCGGCATCCAATACCGTGTGGATGAACTGGCGAAACTGTGGGGTAAACTCGGTAGCGAACTGCCGGTTTGCCGTCAGCATGAACTGATCGGGGTCGAAGCCGTCAAAATTCCCTGATTCCACCCGCTCCATGACTTCCCCCACCAGCGCCTTGTTGCCCTCATCCAGGGTGGGGATTTCGACCACGGTAAAACTCGCCGGCTGGGGTAGCTGGTTGGGTTCCTCCTCTTTCTCGCCGCCGGAGCGGAAGTCGATGAGTGTTGCCAGCTGCAGCTGTTGCAGGCCCTGCAGGTCAGCCCTGCTGCTGTGGGCAAAGGTGCCCGAACGATACAGTACTCCCCACTTCACCTGCTGTCCCTGCTCATTCGCGTAGCCGCCCAGGTCGCGAAAATTCGCGATGCCTTCGAAGTTGAGCAAGCGGTGCGCTGCACGCTGCTCCGGGGGCAATTGCGCCGGGATAAGCAGTGGCGCGGAGGGCACGAACTGGATGATGGCAAAAATCGCCAGCAACACGGCAAAGGCGGACCAGAACACCTTCTTCTTGGACAAGTCAGACTCCTGCTTTGGTATCAGCTCTGCCCGCGAGCATAGCACTCCGATCTGGAATGACAACGTGTTGGGCGTTGATCATTGTAGATTTTCTGCGCCGGTATAAAGGCGTGGATATTAGCGATGATGCGGTTTATGCTTCGGAGCCATTCGAGAAACTGATTTTAATCCTGAGGTGTGTATATGTTGAGATTTGCTTTGCTGCTGGCGATGAGCCTGGCCCTGGGCAGTGCTGGTAGCTTTGCCCAGCAGCCACTGCGGTTGATGGCCAATACCTCGCCGCCTTATGCTGACGAGAAATTGCCGCAGCGTGGCCTGGCACTGGAATTGGTGGAGCATATTTTTGCCGGGACCGATATCACCCCCAGGATCTCTATTGAAAACTGGTCGCGGGCGGTAGAGGGTGCCCGGTTAGGCGTATACGATGGCCTTGCGGCAGCCTGGTATTCCGACGAACGGGCGAAAGATCTGCTCTACAGCCAGCCCTACCTGCGCAGTGAGTTGATCATCCTGAAACGTCGCGGGGACGGCAATGATTACTCGGAGCTGGCCGACCTGTCCGGTGGCCGCCTTGGGGTGCGCGTGGATTATGCCTACGGCGTCGATTTTGCGGCCATTCCGGGCCTGACCCTGGTGCCGGAAAATCATCTTATCCAGAATCTGCTCAACATGCTTAACGGCCGCATAGATTTTGTCATCGGCGACCAACGCACCATCATCCAGCAACTGCATGAATACCTGGGCGATAAAGTGACGCAGTTTGAGGTGACCAATATCAAGCTGCCTCCTGTGGCAAGGCACGTGGCAGTGAGTCGCGGCCTGAAGGGGCACGAGAAGATCATCGCGGATTTCAACGCGGCCCTGGAGAAAGTGCGCAAGGACGGCAGTCACGAGGCGATCGTCCAGAAATGGGATGCACGCTATGGCGGCATAGAATAAAAGGTCTTCACCCATTTCCGCCCGGACCCTTGCATCGGGAAGCTCCGAACAATGCGCGCCCGTTGGAGCACCTCAGCCTGGCTGATGCACCGTTGACTCAGGCGCGGGTGATCCTGTTTGCCAGTGCCATGCCCACCAGCATGGCGACCACAAAGATACCGGTGTTGGTCTGCAGGTAGCCCAAAGCAGAGATTGCCGGCCCGGGGCAGTAGCCGTAGGCCCCCCAGCCTATGCCGAATATCGCCGCTCCACTGAGCAGGCGACCGTCTATTGCCGTTTTGGTGGGCAGGGAAAATCGGGGTGCCAGTAGTGGCTTCTTGCTTTTCAGCACGAAACGAAAAGCCACCAGGGTGACGCACACAGCTCCTCCCATGACGAACGCCAGGTCCGGCACCCAGGCGCCAAACAGATCCAGGAAACCCTGCACCTTGGCGGTGTCAGTCATGCCGGATACCGCCAGTCCAACGCCAAACAGGATGCCGCAAAGTAGTCCAACAAAAGCTTTCATTTACAGTACTCCCAGCACGTGACGAATGACATATACGGTAGCGATGCCAGTGGCCATAAAAGTAAGAGTGGCCAGCAGTGAGCGCAGCGACAGCCGGCCGATACCGCATACGCCGTGGCCACTGGTGCACCCCGAACCCAGCTTTACCCCGAAGCCCACCAGCAGTCCACCTGCCACCGCCTGCCACCAGGGTGCGGTGCTGGGGGCGGGGTAGGGCACCGCTGCCAGCGTGTGGTAGGCGAAGGGCCCCAGCAGCAGCCCCACGATAAATAACCAGCGCCATGCATTATCAGGCTGCGCGGAAACAGCGCCCCAGACAATACCGGCGATACCCGCGATGCGACCCAGGCACCAAAGCAGCATTACTGCAGATACGCCGATCAGCAGGCCGCCAACCAGTGGGGTGGTGTAAGTAAACATAAATGCCTCCTCTCTATATCTCAGTTATTAACGGTTTTCGTAGCGGTTGAGATCGAACAGGCCAGCCTCGATCGGCTCTCGCCGCTGGTAGGCCGTGTGCATGTCATCACTTAAACGCCAGAACCAGGTGGCATTGCGGCGCACGCCGTAGCGCGATACCAGGGCCGCATAGTCCCGCTCGGTTCGCAGCGCAATAATCGCGTCGACGAAGCCCTGCAGGTCCTGCTCGCGTAACTGAAAGAAAGCGTTGGGATAGGAGCCGATAAAGCCCCGGGCCACCGTGATGTAGTCTTCCTCTGGGATGCGACGCTGGGCTTCCTTGAACATCTGGGCGTTATTCAGGTAGCCGTTATTGTGGATCAGGGAGTAATAGCGTTTATCTCCCTTGGGAGAGAATACCTGCACAAAGGCAACTTCCGGCATCAGACTGAACGGTTTGCCATCGAGTTTTTGCAGCGCCGCGAATGTCGGGTCCTGCACCCGGTAGCGCGGCGCCTCAGCGCCTGGCAAGCGTTTCCTGAGCTGTTCCAGAAACTCCCTTTTGGGGTCGTTCGTGTGGTACTTGATATCTGATTTCCGGTCATAGGCGATGGCATCACCCATTACGTACTGTTTCACGTGGTTGCTGGCTTCCCGGTACCAGAAGTCACGCAGCTCAATGCGTTTATCCCTGGGCATGAAAAACAGGAAGTTCTGTTCTCCCTCCATGCGCAGGAAATCCATATACAGGCGACTTTCCAATTGGTGCCCCACATTGCCATACACGTCAAAACCTGCCACCAGCAGGTAGTGAATGCGTTCCAGCAGTGAGTAGTTGATGACCCAGGCGGTCTTGGGCTCCTGTCCTACAAAGCCCTTGATCACCGAGGCACTGTCGTTGTGCCTGAAAACGGTCAGCGCGGCATTGTCATTGCTGCCGTCGCCATCCCAGATCAGTTGGGAATCCACGGTGATTTGATCGGTCGACAGGCGCTGCTGCAAATATTCTGATTTAGCTTGCAGGAAAGCCAGCTGTCCCCTGGAGTATTTGCGCCATTCCACCAGCGAGACCAGCAGACCACTTTCGCCACTGGGCAGTCGCAGATTGCCGCTCTCCCTGGCCAGGAACTCGCCCTCTTGTTGATCTCCCGTGCTGTCAGGGCTAAGAAAGGCGACCCAGAAGTGATCGTCGATGACGTTCAATGCCACCTGGCCGCGGCAAACCGGACCCTTGATGAAGCCCATGATGGTGAACTGTGCCTCATCCAGCATGAACTTGTAACGCGAGGCCACGGGTAGCTCGCGAAACGCCACAAAGGGGTTGGATGCCACGTCCAACTCGTAGCCTGGTAGCTTGCTCACCGTGTAATCAGTATCGATAAACAGCTCCTGCCAGCGCTGCATGCGCGCCTTATTCAGCGCATAGGGCATGTGGCGTTTGTCCAGTACGGCAAAGCGCAGGGGCTGCAGGCGATAGTAAAATCGCTCCTTCCCCGGCGAGTCGTAGGGGCGCCGGGAGGCGATGATGTCGATCGCTTGTCCCGGGGGGGTGCGTGAGCGCACCAGTTTGTAGTAGGTCGGTGCCCCACCCGCATCGGAGAAGTACAGGTTGCCGATGAACAGGTGCTCATAGATGTAGCGGCTCGTCAGCTGCTGTTTCAGACCGTCACCGTTAAAGAATTGTTCCCACTGCTTTACCGCTTGGGTAATAGTGGCTGATGGCCTGGGGCTGGCTACCCCCGGGGCACCATTGCCCAGCCAATCCACCAGAGCCTGGTGCTCCTGGTCATTCAATCCGGGTAGTCCGTAGGGCATTCCCCACAGTGGGTAATCCCTGGCATAACTGGCGAATTCATCCTCCTTGGCGCATTGCTGCTTGCGGTCCAGGCCGAAGTCGAAGCTGTCCGGAAGCTTGTCGCCCGGGGGCAGTGGATGCTGCTGTTTCAACTCCAGTATGCCCTGTAATACTGACTGTTGCGGGTTATCGTTATTCAGCACCGGATAAAAACCCTTGTCACGCCAATCCTGTTTGGTTTGCGCATCTATGAACAGGCGAGTCATATTGGCTGTACGCAGGCGAGTGCCGTCGTAGACCTTGTCCTTACTGGCGCCCCTTTGCAGGCCCGCCCAGGCGTCAAGCTTCAGCTGGCAGGGTGCATCATAGCAGCCGTGGCACACCATGCAGCGTTGCTCCATGATGGTTTTAACGGCAGGGGGATAATCGTCACTGGCCCTGGTACTGGCAGTCAGCAGCAGGCCCAGCACGACCATGGGGATCGTCGCAAAGCGGGAAATAGGCATGGGGCGGATTCTGGGGCTTTGCCCCTTCCATTGCAAGTTGCCCGGGGTCTCCACGCGGGGACCGCTGTTGGCGCTATAATGTTGGCGGGCGCGCCGCCGGGCGTTGTTCAAGGCAAGCTAATGTTGGGGATTACAGGATGAATGTGGAAAAAACAGCCGGTCATTTCGACCTGACGGATAAGGTGATACTGGTCACCGGGGGTAGCCGCGGTCTCGGCTTCGCCATGTGCAGGGCATTCGCCGATGCCGGCGCCACGGTAGTCATCAGCTCGCGCAAGCAGGAGGGCTGCGAGCAGGCCGCTCAGCGCATAGCACAGGAAACCGGCAAAGCCTGCCTGCCCCTGGCCTGCCACGTGGGAGACTGGGAGGCCTGTGATGCACTGATTGAAGCGGTGTATGAAAAATACAATCGCATCGATGTGCTGGTGAACAACGCGGGCATGTCGCCGCGTTATGAGAGTCTGGGTAGTGTAAGCCGCGAGTTGTGGGACAAGGTCATTGCCGTCAACCTGGCGGGGCCTTTTCGACTCTCGGCTATCGTCGGTGAACAGATGGCCAGAGCGGGGGGCGGCTCGATTATCAATATCAGCAGTACTGCTGCCGTGGCCCCCACGACGGCCGAGCTTCCCTATGCTGCGGCAAAGGCGGGCCTCAATAACCTGACCGCAGGCCTGGCCCGCACTTTTGCGCCAGCCGTGCGTACCAACTGTATAATGCCCGGGCCTTTTCTCACCGATATATCGCAGGCATGGAGTGATGAGGTAAAGCAGTCCATTGCTGCGCTGGTACCCATGGGCAGGGCAGGTGAGCCCGAGGAGATTATCGGTGCTGCGCTGTACCTGGCCAGCGACGCCTCGCGCTATACCAACGGCGCCGTTATCAAGGTCGACGGTGGCATGGCCTACGGTAGCTAGACCCCCGCATGAGCCTGACTATCCGGGTAGCTGAAACCGAGGATTTCCTCGGTATAGCGCCACAGCCGCTCAGCCTGTTCATCGTCGCGTCCCCAGGGCTTGGCTTTCGCCAGCTTGCAGTTGGCGAAATACTCGCCACTGATCCCGGCTACCTCGTCGCTGGTACACAGGTAGAGGGAAGTTTCCGCGCCCTGCTCGGGACTGCGAAAGAAGGGTTTGAGCAGCGCGGGCAAGATCTTGCTTAGCAGACCTTTGTTATTGGTGCCCAGGGACGTCGCCACGGCGCCGGGATGGAGGCAGTTAACGGTGATATCCTGGTCTTTCAGTCGCTGCGCCAGGGTGCGGGTGAACAGGATGTTAGCCAGCTTGGAGCGGCCGTATTCACGAAAGGTCTTATAGCTGCGCTCGGCCTGCATATCATCGAAGCCCATGTTCCTGACGAACGTATGGGCGTGAGACGCGACGTTGACGATGCGTGACTTGGGTGCTTGTTGCACTGCCGGTAGTAACAGCCCCGTGAGCAGGAAGGGCGCGAAGTGATTGACCGCCAGGGTCTCCTCGAAGCCGTCCACTGTCACCTTGCGGGTGGTATTGACCACGCCGGCATTATTTAACAGCACGTCCAGCGGGCGGCCCGACGCCATGAACTCTTCCGCGGCCCGGCGCACGCTGGACAGGTCGGCCATATCCATTGTGATTACGGTGGGTTTTTCACCACTGACGCCAATAATGTCCTCCTCCAGTGCAAGCGCTTTTTCCGGGTTGCGGCAAAACAGCGTCAGATGAGCCCCGCGGCTGGCCAGTTCCAGTGCCGAATAGCGGCCTATGCCTGCAGTCGGTCCTGTTATGGCGATATGTTTACCTTGCATACTCACCTCAGCTGTCATGGTTTAAGGCAGCATAACACGCGCTGCGTAACACAAGAGTGGGATCCGGGGCTTATGACTTCATGTTTTCCGCGCCCCAGTAGGCCTTCATGCTGTTGACCTTGCCCTGCTCGTCGAATTCGAAGACATCGATGATATCCACAGTAAAACCCGCGGTTTGCGCCTGGAACGGAAATGCCACAGCGTTACCCGCGCAGCGTGGTTCGCCGGTCAGGGCCAGCTTTGCCCCGGAGGCCAGGGCACCCTCGTAGAATGCGCAGATCGCGTCAATACCCTCGTGTGGTTCTGTGCCCACGGGATCTTCCACCCGGGCATTCACGGCGTAGATTTCCCTGATGATGTCCATATCAGCTTTTGCAAAGGCCTCCACATATTTGTGGACCGCGGCAATCTTGTCATTAGCTTCCATTATATTCTCTCCTAGTAGCCACAGAGTGTGGCGTAACGATCTTTGTGAAAGCCGGTGTCGCCGAAGACCTGCATGGCGACCCTGGCGCGTTTCAGAAACAGGCCGATATCCAGTTCGTCGGTAACGCCGATGCCACCGTGCATCTGCACCGCCTCATTCGTCACCAGCTTGGCCAGTTCGTTGAGTTTGACTTTGGCCAGGCTGGCCAGCATAGGCAGCTGTTCCGGGGTGTCGTCTACCGCTGTCAGGGTTTGCAACAGTACGGAGCGGCACAGTTCCAACTCGGCCTGCATTTGCGCGGCCCGATGCTGCAGTGCCTGGAAGCTGCCAATGAGCACGCCAAATTGCTCGCGTTGCTTCAGGTAGGCAACGGTGCGCTCGAATGTCTCCAGTGCCAGTCCCATCATCTCGGCGGCAATGGCGACGCGGCCGCGGTCCAGTACCGGCTCCAGAATGGACCAGCCGTCGTCGATAGCGCCGATAACCGCGTCTGCGCCGACCCGGACCTGTTCGAAGGTAATGTTGGCGGCATTGCGAGAGTCGGCCATGATAGTGCGCTGTACAGTTACGCCGGGCGCATCGCGGTCCACCAGTAACAGCGTCAGTCCGCTGCTGGCTGGTGACGCATCGCCGCTGCGAGTCACCACGACCAGCTTGTCTGCACTGTGGCCGTCCAGCACGAACGTCTTGCGTCCGTTGACAATGAATTCATCAGCGTCGCGTTCCGCGCGTGTCGCTATCCGGGTGGGGCGGTGGTGATGAGTCTCTTCCAGGGCCAGCGCGGTAGTCAACTCACCGGCAGCGATGGCCGGCAGCAGCGTTTCCTTCTGCTCTTCGCTGCCGCCCAGTAGCAGCGCAGATGCACCGACTACCGCTGAGGCGAGCAACGGTGAGGCGGTCAGGGTGCGACCGGTTTCTTCCAGTACCACTCCCAGGCCCAGGAAGCCAAAATCCAGGCCCCCATATTGCTCTGGCAGTATGATGCTGGCCCAGCCCAGTTCCGCCATTTGCTGCCACAGCGCCGGGGCATAACCCAGGGGATCGCGGCTATCGCGCAGTTCACGCAGTGCCGCGACCGGTGCATTGGCCCCCAGGAATTCTCTCGCGGTACCCTGCAACAGCTGTTGTTCTTCGTTTAAAACCAGTGCCATGATCGGAATCTCCTAGGATTTGGGCAGTTCGAGAACCGACTTGGCGATGACGTTGAGCTGGATCTCGGAACTGCCGCCGGCAATGGTCATAGCCTTGGACATGGCCCATAGTCTGGTGGTGTCCAGTTCCTCGGCAGTGAAGCTGTCGCCTTCCCAACCCAGGCCCTGGCTTCCCATGATCGCCAGCAGCAGTTCGCTCTTGGTTTTCTCCGCTTCAGTGCCGAGGTATTTCATCACCAGCGCAGCGGCGCTGTGCACGCCCCTGGCCTTTTCTTCAAAGGTGCGGAAGTGGGTCAGGGCGATGGCATGCATTTGCATGTTGTAGTCCACCAGGTCACTGCGCAGCTGCGCGTCGACAATTTTCCCATTTTCGAATTCCAGGTATTTATGGGCGGCCTCGTTGGGTGCCACGATCTTGCGCGGCGAGTCGCTGCCGATTTCGGCCATCAGTTTGCGTTCATGCACCAGCAGCGCCTTGGCTACTGACCAGCCCTTGTTGAGCTCGCCAACCAGGTTTTCCTTGGGCACTTTCACATTGTCGAAGAAGGTCTGGCAAAATTCTGACTCGCCGCTGATGAGTGCAATGGGCGTGGTGCTGACGCCCGGGCTGTCCATATCGATCAACAGGAAGCTGATCCCCTCCTGTTTTTTCACGTCCGGGTTGGTGCGCACCAGGCAGAAAATCCAGTCGCATTTGTCGGCATTGGTGGTCCAGATTTTGCTGCCGTTTACCAGGAAATGGTCCCCCTGGTCCTCGGCCTTGCACTGCAGGCTGGCCAGGTCGGAACCGGCACCCGGCTCGGAATAGCCCTGCGCCCAGCGCGTTTCTGCGTTGATGATGGCGCGTATGTGCTGTTGCTTTTGTTCCTCGTTGCCATACTCCAGGATGGCCGGGCCCAGCATCCATATGCCGATACTGTAGACCGGCGTGCGCGCATTGATGCGCTTCATCTCATCCTTGATGATTTTGCCCTGCTCGGCTGACAGGCCGCCGCCGCCATACTGCGCCGGCCACTCCGGGGCTATCCACCCCTTGTCGCGCATGCGCTCGAACCACAGCCTGGCGTCCTCGCTGGGGAATTCGCCTCGCCGGCCGCCCCAGAACTGTTCTTCCGCGGTGATGGGTTGGCGCTGGGACTCGGGGCAATTGTCCTGCAGCCATTGGCGCACTTCACTGCGAAACTCCTCGGGGTCCTGCAAAATGTCTCTCCTGACGGGTGCTGTCACGGCGTGCTCCTGGTGCAATAGGGATAGGGCCGCAGTTTTCGGCGCTCTATAGTACGAGCGGCGTGCGGCCGGATAAAGGCTATTCAGGGTAATTACCCTGTTGCGCAGGGCAATGGCTTAATAAGTCAGTCCGCATTGACGAAAAAACGCAGGGAGTCAGCGCTGGGGATTCATGCGCGGCCGGTTTACTGCCCCGTACTGCTGCGCTTGACCGGCGCGAAGTCCGCACGGCATGCTGTCACCATTGCTAATGGAGCCCGCTATGAACAGATTTGAAAACAAGGTCGTCCTGGTCACAGGTGCGGGCAGTGGCATCGGCAAGGCGAGTGCCCTGCGTATGGCCACTGAAGGCGGTGCCCTGTTTTGCGTAGATCTTAATGGCGAGGCGCTGGATGCCACGGTCGAGGAAATTAGCGCTGCCGGGGGTGAAGCGACCGCCCGTGTCTGCGACGTTGGCGATGAGGCCAGTGTGGATGCCTGCGTGGCCGCCTGTGTCGATCGCTATGGCAGTCTCTATGCGCTGGTCAATATGGCGGGCATCCTGCGCTTTGATGATACTGAACAGTTGCAGACCGCCAACTGGCAGAAAGTGATCGACATCAACCTCACCGGTACCATGTTGCTGTGCCGTGCGGCATTGCCACACCTGCTGCTCAGTAAGGGCAGTATCGTCAACGCGGCATCCACTGCAGCCCTTTCGGGCTTACCCTGCGGTGTTGCTTACTCGGCCAGCAAGGGCGGGGTACTGGCGATGACCCGCAGTATCGCGGTGGAGTATGCCAAGCGTGGGGTGCGCGCCAACTGCGTCTGTCCAGGTGATATCAAAACGGGAATGACCAACGACGTGGGCTTCCCGGATACCATGGACTGGGACCTGATGCCGCGCATCATGTCCATCAGCGGCGCCAAGGGGCCGGAAGTGATGGCCGGCGTCATCGCCATGCTGGCGTCGGAAGACGGCGCCCATATTACCGGCGAGGATGTGCGGGTGGACGGCGGAACCCTGTCCTGAGTCCTTACTGGGACTCGATCAACTCCACTTCATAACTCAGGGTTTTCTCCCCGAAGCGGGTTTTGACTATTATCTTTTCGCCGGGTTTATGAGCCTCCAGTGCGCTGAAGTAGTCATCATTGCTGCGAATCACCTTGTCGTCAATGTGGGTGATGATATCCCCCAGCACGATCTGCCCACGAGCGCCACGATAGGCCCCACGCAGGCCCGCCTCGGCGGCGGGCAAGCCCGGGTAGACCTGAACTACCGGCAGCCCCTCTATGTCGTAGCGGCGTACCCAGCGGTCGCTGGCCAGTTCCACCCCGATCATCGGCCGCAGTATGCGTCCATAGCTGATCAGTTGTGGGACCACTTCTTTTACAGTGTTGACCGGTATGGCGAAACCGATGCCGGCGCTGGCGCCGCTGGGGCTGTAGATCGCCGTATTGACGCCCACCAACTGTCCCAGGGAATTGAGCAGAGGACCCCCGGAGTTGCCGGGATTAATGGCGGCATCCGTCTGTATCACGCCGCGAATCTTGCGCTCGCTGGCGGCCTGAATCTCCCTTCCCAGGGCGCTGACGATGCCCGTGGTCAGGGTGGTGTCCAGACCGAAGGGGTTGCCAATGGCCAGCACCTTGCGCCCCACGCTAAGCTCCGATGAGTCGCCCATGGGTAGCGTTGCCAGGTCCTGCGGAGGTTTTTCTATGCGCAGTACGGCCAGGTCCTTCTCCGGCGCCACGCCGACGACTTCCGCCTCGTATTCGCTGCGATCCTGCAGCGTCACGGTGAGTTTGTGTGCGCCTGCAATCACATGGAAATTGGTGACCACCAGGCCGCTTTTGTCCCACACGAATCCGGTGCCGGACCCCCGTGGAATCTCCTCCACATTCAGGGTGAAGAAGCTCCGGCGCAGGGCGGTGTTGGTGACGTAGACTACCGCGGGACTGGCCTTGCGAAAGATCTCCGTGGTGTTAGCTTCGTCCTCGGTGGAGAAACTCAGGTAATCCGTCTCCGCGTGGCCCTGGCCGCAGAGTCCGGCACCCAACAGTAAGATGAATGCCAGGCGTGTGATGGTCGATACAGCTTTACTAAACATGCAGGTCTCCCCTAGGGTGCAAAAGCCTGCTGGAATGCTCGAATGCGTTTGGCGTTGGCACCGATATCCCCGATACCGACCCGCGATACAGAGCGCAGGTCTACCTTCGTGCCCTGGGCATTGCTGCGCACGCGGATCACGATATCGTCTTTGAAGGCCATGATCGCCGTGGTTTCGACTGCTTCGATGACGCCGGCATTGCGATCCTGGTGATAGATATCCCAGCCCAGGTCGCCGGCTACTGCGACGGCGCGATCAAAGGCGGCCTCGATGTCCAGGCTGGTGCGGATAGTCTGCACATCCGGGTAGGCCTGTTGCTGGGCGGAGATAGCCTGCGGATCGATTTCCAGTGAATTTGCGCTCTCGCCGCGCTGTGCCATGGCCATGGTGAATACGGGTGGGTCCTTGATGTCGGTGGTGACGTCGTGTATCGGCGGGTAATCGCCACGACCGGCCAGTAGCGAGATCAGCAACACCGCGCCGGGCAGGGCAATCAGCATGCGCCCCAGGATCGCGCCGCGAGCATTGGCATAGCGCGGCAGCAACAGCAGTATCCCGCACAGCCCCAGAACCAACACGCAGCCCAGGCAGCTCAACGCGTACAGCAACAGTCCCTGCTGCCAGGCGCCGGAGCGCACCGTGAGCACGGATACGGGCAGTAACAATAGCAGCGTCACAGCGATGTACCCCGTCCAATTGATCAGGACTCCTGGCGTATTGGTTTTTGTCATTTGCATAACACCTTTAATGGGCGATAGTTTTTCAGATAACCAAGAATACTATTGCGGCGACGCGCTGGCGAGGGTTGTCGCTGGTTCAATTGACCAGCCCCTGATGCGCTTTGCGTTGCTTTGGTTTGAGCTTGACCATAGCTTCTGCTTAACTTGCGCGCTGTTACAGGACACGGCCGCGATGGCGGTGGCCATTACGATAAGGGAGTTACAGGGTATGGGAAGGGTAGCTGGCAAGGTCGCCATCGTCACTGGAGCGGCCAGCGGAATGGGTAAGTCTGACGCCCACCTGCTGGCGCGTGAGGGTGCCGTGGTCGTGGTGACGGATCTCAATGAAAGCGATGGCCAGGCGGTGGCGGATGACATTGGTGAGAATGCGGTTTTCATGCGCCTCAATGTGACCGACGAAGATAACTGGAAGGCGGTGATTGCGGCTACTGTGGAGCAGTTCGGGGGCCTGGATATACTGGTTAACAACGCGGGAATGATTGCCCTGGGTACCATCGTCGATACCGACCTGGAGTCCTGGCGCATGATTAACGCGGTCAACAGCGATGGCGTATTCCTGGGCTGCAAACACGCCATACCCGCTATGGCGGAATCCGGTGGCGGTTCCATTATCAACATGTCCTCGGTCGCGGCGATTCACGGACAGTCTTTTGTCGCCGCCTACACCGCCAGTAAAGGGGCAGTGCGGGCGTTGACCAAAAATATTGCCATGTTCTGTAAAGAACAGAAGAACGGGATTCGCTGTAACTCAATTCACCCGGACGGGGTCAAGACACCTATGGTGGTCAAGGTTGCCACCGGCAAGGATACGGCCACCCAGGCGGATATTGATGCAATAGGCAAGTTCGGCAATATGTGCGAGCCAGAGGATATAGCAAACCTGGTGTTGTTCCTGGCGTCTGAGGAGTCCCGCTTCATCAACGGCGCGGAGATGTTGATCGATAACGCCTCTACCATTACGCCGCCGGTGGGCGTGTAGCGGCGCAGCCGGAGCAGCATCATGGAAAAATTACTCTATCCCCTGTGGCGAGCACAGGATAAATCCCCCGATGACTTTCGCGATACGCTGCTCCAGCAGTTGTGCCCGCAACTGCTGGAGCAGGGCGGCGTGCGTGGTATTCGCCTGTGCGTCGCAGACAGTGCCGTGGCTGCCGCCGCTGGCCGCCGCATGATCAATAATGCACCGGTACCGGATGCCATGCTGTCGCTGTGGGTCGATGCTGCTGGCGCCGCCGCGGCCTGGGAGCCATTAATCGATGCCAGCGTGGCGCGTCGCAGCGCCTACCAGGTGGTGGAATCGGAACCCCTGGTCAACCAGGCGGCACATCCCTCAAAGCCCGGGGAGCGGGTCTACGGTATGTGCCATGTGGTTTTCTTTCGCAAGCCGCAGGCCCTGGCGCGGCAGCAGTGGCTGGAGGTATGGCAGGGCAGTCATACCCGGGTGGCCATCGATACCCAGTCCACGTTCGGTTATCGCCAGAATGTGGTGGTGCGCACCCTGGATGAGCACAGCCTGGCTTTTGACGCTATTGTGGAAGAGAATTTCCCCCCCGGCGCGATGACCTCGGACCACGACTTTTATGACACCGGTGGCGACGACGAACAACTGCAGCAGCGCATGACCGAAATGATGAACAGCTGTGTGCGCTTCATCGATTTCGAGTCCATCGATGTCATCCCCATGAGTGAGTACCTGGTCAAGCCGCTGAGCTGACCGGTTGCGCTGGATTTACGGCCGTTGCTCAAGCACCGGTTTGCAGTGCGCGTATCCTGTCGTCCAGCGGCGGATGGGAGCGGAACAGGCCAGATAAGCCCTGCTTCAACTGCTCACTGATACCAAAGGCGGTGAGTTCCGCGGGCAGATCCTGGGGCTGGCCCTGCTCCAACTGCAGGCGCTGCAGCGCCGCGATCATATGGGCGTTGGTGGTCAGGTCGGCGCCCGCCCGGTCCGCCCGGTATTCACGCCAGCGGGAGAACCAGAATACGATGGTGCTGGCCAGAGCACCCAGTACCAATTCCGCCACGATGGTCACTACGAAATAGCCGATACCATAGCCGCGCTCGGTCTTGAATACCACCCGGTCCACAGTGTGTCCGATAATGCGGGCCAGGAACATGACGAAGGTGTTGACCACGCCCTGTATCAGGCTCAGCGTAATCATATCGCCATTGGCAACGTGACCGATTTCATGGGCCATGACCGCCCGCACCTCCTCAGGGCGAAAGCGTTGCAGCAGGCCCGCGCTGACCGCTACCAGGGCGGCATTGCGATTCCAGCCGGTAGCAAACGCATTGGCCGCCTGGGAGGGGAATATACCCACCTCGGGCATGCCGATTCCCGCCTCTTGTGCCAGCTCCCGGACAGTATCGACCAGCCATTGCTCGTCGCGGTTACGTGGCGTTTCGATGATGTAGGCCCCGGTGCCGCGCTTGGCCATCCACTTGGAAATGAACAGGGATATGAGCGAACCGCCGAAGCCGAAAATGGCGCAGAAAACCAGCAGGGCGGAGAGATTCAGGTCCACCCCATTGGCCGCCAGGATGCCCTCCAGGCCCAGTAGGTTGAAAACGATGCTGACCAGCACCAGCACGGCCATATTGGTGGCCAGAAACAGTAAAATTCTCATAACGCGGATGTCTCCTCTGTCTGCTCTGCTGCTTCCTGGGGTGACAGTGGAATCGGGTTCTGGCTGGGCTCAATCATGGGCTCGCCGCGTTCACTGGGCTCGACCGGCAACACTTCGCCGCGCAGTTCGAAATCCTTGGAGCTGAGCTCGAACAGGGTGTTGACTGCATCGTCCCGGTGGCGTGCGCGCATCACTGCCCGGGGGTCGGAACCATCGACCCAGGCCTTGCTCTTGCCCCAGTAGTGACCAAGTTGATTGCGGATGACAAATAATTCAGACATGTAGCTGCTCGGTTCCTCGGTTTGGCTGCGCGCAAGTGTAAGCATTTGCAGGGCGTGATGGAAGTACCCCACTCAGCCCAACAGCAGGTCCTTGGCCTGGTTGATTTTGGCCGCCAGGTAATCGTTGCCGCCCCGGTCGGGGTGCAACTTTTGCATCAGCCTGCGGTGGGCGGCAATGATGTCTTCTTCGCTTGCGCCCTCGGCCAGTCCCAGCACGGCCAATGCCTCTTTGCGGTCAATGTTGGCACCGCTGCCTGTGGCGCCGCCGCCGGAATCTCCAAAGGGCGCTTCGCCGGGGAAACGCCGTTGCAGGTAGCTATCCAGCAACTGCGCGGAGTCCGCGTCCTCCTGGCGGCAGTATGCCATCAGCTCCAGCAGTTGTTCACGGTTCATATCGGCCAGGTGCCAGCCCTGGTATGTGCCGCGCAATACCTCGCCCTGCAACTCGCCGCTGTCGTGGTCCAGTTGCATGCGCAGGATGGCGCTCTCTACGGTGGAGCTCTGTCCCGCGGCGGGAGTTTGACCGCCCAGTATCTTCATTGAGGCGAGCATGGGAAACAGGCGCAACAGGGTTGGCCCCAGCTGACGCAGGGCAACCAGCAGGCCGGCCAGCGCCGCTCCCACCCAGTGCATGCGCCCGGTGATGGCCAGGAAAATCACCACTGCCACGCCGACACCCACGCCCAGCTTGATGTATTCCGCCCGGCGTTTGTGGGGTGGCAGGTTGCGGGCGCGTTGCAGCAGGATATAGACCACGGTAATGATGGCCACTAGCAGTAGTATTCGGGACACGAGGTTCCTTACGGTTTGAGTTGCTTGAGCAGCAGTTTAGCACTGTCGCCGGTGGACTTTTCAAGCGCTGCACGGCCGCCTGCTGCATAGCTGGCTACCGCGCCAAGCAGGGCGGCGAGCGTGCCTGCACTGCGCGCATCGAAACGGGCGTATGCACCGCCGCTGAGCCTGGCCATGCTGCGGAAGGTCTGCTCTACCCCCCGGTTGCCGCCTTCCTGGAACAGGAACAGCGGCAATTGCAGCAATCCGCACTGTCCTGCCAGGTCACACAGGGTGTCGGGGTTTTCTTCCACGGCATCGCCTATAAACACCAGTGCGCGCACTTTGCTTTTGCGCTGTTCGGCCAGGGCGTGGCGCAGCAGGCGGGCGATCTGGGTATGACCTCCTTCACAGTAGACACCTGCCATTAACTGGCCCAGGCGGGTGCTGTCATTGAGCCAGCGACTGGCGCGAAACTCATTGAAGCCGCGGTAGTAGCACAGCTGCACCGCCAGGGTGGCCACCTCGCTGGTGGCGCGGAACATGCCCGCCTGTAACTGGCAGGCGGTATCCCAGGTGGGCTGGCGGCTGGCGGTGGCGTCGATGGCAAAAATCAGCCGCGGCTGCCTCTCCACAAACTGTGTGATGGTTTTACTTTTGTTCAGGAACTGCGCAATTTCATCGGCGGAAGAGCGCCGACTGGGGGGCTTGGCCATGGGCGGGGGAACCTCCTGGGTACTCAGGGGTGGTCGCTGTTGTCCTCCAGTCTACCGATTTCCTGCAGTTCCTCCAGATAGCGGCGGCGCATGGCCAGTTCCGATATGGCTTGCGCCAATGCGTCATCGTCCACCTGCTTTTCAGCCGCATTGTTTACCAGTTGCCAGAGCTTGCGGCTGCAGAGCTCGCTGGCATTAAATGTTCTTGTATTCATAGTTCTGTATGTTCCGTTTTCAATCCCTTTGTTGTTTTTTCCCGGGGGCCAAAAAACACCCCGGGACGCTGTTGCAGGGACCAGATTAGTTAGCAATTATGACAATGGCGTGAAAGCAACGCGGTTCAGCTGGTTTGGCTGTTGTAGTCGCTGCGCCTTGTATTGACGACTACCTTACACCGATGGGGGCGTAAATGGGAAGGGGGCTCCACCATCAAATTCGGGTCCCAGCAGTTCCGGCTGCTCACCGGGCTGCCAACTGGGCAAAGTGAAATGGGCAATATGCCGGACTGCCGGCGCCGCGGTAAAGTCGGAGCGACTGTCCTCCATGGTCACCATCTGCACCCGGAGTTCGCCGGCATCAAAACTCGCCAGGCCGTAGCCGTTGGCGGCAGTATCAACATATTTCAGCCCCGGGTTGGACTTGTTTGGCCCCAGCCAGCGCGCCAGGGTTTCCATGCCGCTTTTGGTATAGGTATAGGCAGCCAGTACCCCGTCCACCATGGACATGTTCCATACCGGAGTCACGCCCTTACTGTTGTGCGCATAGACAATGGGCTGGAAGTCAGGGTGGCCGCGCTGCGCTATCAGGGCCAGCTCTTCGAACAACGAGGAGGAACTGATCCCGGCCACGGTGAAATCCACGCACACGGGTTTGGCCTTGGGGTCGCTGGCGGAATAACTGACGGTACCGGCCCCGTGCATGTGATGGTCCCCGGACAGGGATACCACGCCAGAGATCTCCTGTTGCTGTAGATGTTGCATCAGATAACTGACCTCATAGGGATAACCTGCCCAGGCATCTATCTGTAAAATACTGTCCTGGAAGCCGCTAAAGGGCAGCGCTGACAGGTCCACGCGCATGGGAAACAGTGGCAGGGCATTGCCCCAGAGTTTCCAGCGGGCCTGAGAACTGGTCATGCTCTGCAGCAGCCAGTCGCGCTGATCCAGTCCCAGCAGGCTCCCCGGTGGGCGGTCCCTGGCCGGATTGGGTATTGTGCCATCCCCGACAGGCAGTGTGGCGGGCGGATTGCCGTCGTTGTAGGTGTTGCCGGCGTCGGCAATCTCAATCAACTCCACTGTGTTCAGGGGCAGGCCCACCGATTCGGCAAAGCCCTTGGGCAGGCAGGGCGGGCTGCGGTAACTGCGGCTGTCGGTCAGCATGATGTCCAGGTTGCGACCCCATTTCAGGTGGCGGTAAATGCGCAGGCTGTCTACGGCTGCCTGGTTGCGTGCTGCCTTTTCCCCCACCAGTGGTTGGCGGCGAAAATCATGTGCCGGCTGATCCTGCAACTCACCCAGCAGGCAGGGGATGTACTCGAACCAGGCCTGGTTGGCATCCTGTTTGCGTTGCGGGTCCAGGTGGGGCTCGCCGCCGTAGGTGCTGTAGCTCTGGAAATTATCATTGCTGAATTCGTGGTCATCCCAGGTGCAGATAAAGGGCCAGCGCGCCCTGGCTTCCTGCAGGTGGGGGTCGCTGAGATAGGTCAGGTAGAGATGGCGGTAGTCCGCCAACGATACCGCATAGCGATTTTCCTCGCGGTTCACTCCATCGGGAAAGGGCGGCACCTTGCGCGAGTGTGGGCTGCCATCGCTGCGGGTATGCCAGCTGCGTTCGTAGATGAAATCACCCAGGTGCAGCACGAACTGGATGCGCTCCTCCTCGGTGGCGGCCTTGTCATCTTCCACCATACGGGCCCAACTGCCATAGAAGGCATCCTCGTAGCTCTGGCAGCTGGCGAAGGCCAGCTTGACCGGTCTATCCTGGTCGGGGGCAGGGGCGGTACGGGTGCGGCCGATACGCGAGCTTGAGCCGGACCCGCCCAGAAAACGGTAGTAGTAGTGTCGGTCTGGCTGCAGGCCGTCCACGTAGGCGCGCAGTGTATAATCACTGTCCGCGGAGGTGTGCACTTCGCTCTGCAGCAGCACCTGGGCGAAATCGTCCGTGGCGCTCACTTGCAGTAATACCGGGATGCGGTCTGTTCCCCCCGGGACAGTATCCGCAGCGGGCAGCGCCCGTGTCCACAGCATCACCGCGTCCTGTTGCGGGTCGCCGGAGGCTACGCCCTGGGGGAACTCCAGTCGCGGTTGGTCCTGCGACAGAGCCGAGCCCGCCGCCATCGCGCCTTTGGCGGTCAGGAAGAAGGTGCTGGTGGACAGCAGGCCCAGTAGGGAGCGGCGAGTAAGTGGCATGGCTATAGTCGTTTTCTGCGTGGTTCATCTACTGTATCTTACTCTGCGTAAACAATGTAAGACCCATCCTTCAACTGGCCAGGCGGGAGCTCCCTGAATTTATGAAACTGTTTGATATCCGCAAAAAACACGGACTGCCCGATGCTGCAAACGCACTGCCGGGGCGGGACCAGGAAATGCCGGTACCGGCAAGGCACTACGTGAACGGCAATCCGCTCAAAGGCCCCTTCCCGGCGAACCTGCAGCAGGCGATGTTTGGTATGGGCTGCTTCTGGGGCGTGGAGCGCAAGTTCTGGCAACAGCAGGGGGTATTTACCACTGCCGCGGGCTATGCCGCCGGCAGCACCCCCAACCCCAGCTATCAGGAAGTGTGCTCAGGACGCACCGGACACAACGAGGTGGTACTGGTGGTTTTTGACCCGGCCGTGGTCAGCTACGGGGAATTACTGACCCTGTTCTGGGAGGGACACGATCCCACCCAGGGTATGCGGCAGGGCAACGACCTGGGTACGCAGTATCGCTCCGGTATCTATACGTTTGGCGATGATCAGCTGACGTTGGCACTGGCGTCCAAAGAACACTACCAGGCGGCGCTGGCAAGCGCGGGTTATGGCGACATCACCACGGAAATAATGGCAGCGCCACCCTTCTATTACGCCGAGGACTACCACCAGCAGTACCTGGCAAAAAACCCCGGGGGCTACTGCGGGCTGGGTGGCACCGGGGTGAGCTGCCCCGAGGGCCTGCCCGCCTGAGCGCTGCGTGCCCCAGCTGCGCAAAATCATCCATATTGACGCGGACTCATTCTATGCGTCGGTGGAAACCCGTGATAACCCGGAGTTAGTGGGCAGGCCCCTGGCGGTAGGTGGCAGGGCGGATCGGCGCGGGGTGATCGCCACCGCCAATTATGAAGCCAGGAGGTTTGGCGTGCACTCAGCCATGGCCGCTTCCAGGGCGCTGACGCTGTGTCCGCAATTGCTCATAATACCTCCGAGGTTTGAGGTTTACCGCGCTGTTTCGGCGCAGTTTCACGGCATCTTTCGCGACTACACCCATCTGATAGAGCCCCTGTCCCTGGATGAGGCCTTCCTGGACGTCACCGATTGTGATCAGTTTCAGGGCAGCGCCACCCTGATCGCAGCGGATATACGGCGGCGCGTGCAAGCGGAGCTGAGGCTGACGGTATCCGCCGGTATTGCCCCTAACAAGTTCCTGGCAAAAGTGGCCAGCGACTGGCAGAAGCCCGACGGCATTTTTACTATCGCACCGGAGCAGGTGCCGGGGTTTGTGCTGGCACTGCCGGTTAGCAAGATCAATGGAGTGGGGCGTGTAACCGCGGAAAAACTGCGCCGCATGGGGGTGCAGACCTGTGGTGACCTGCAGTTACTGTCACTGGAAACCCTGGTGCAGCGTTTTGGCAAGTACGGACAGCGCCTGCACGATGTGGCCCGCGGCATTGACCAGCGGCAAGTGCAAACCTCCCGGCTGCGCAAGTCGATCAGCGTGGAGCGCACTTATGCGCAGGATATCGACCTGATGCCGGCCATGATTGTGCAGGTGGATGAACTGCTGCTGGAACTGGCGACGCGCTTTGGCAAAATTGCGGATCGCTACTTTCCTACCAAGAGAGTGATCAAGATAAAGTACAGTGACTTCACCCAGACCACCCTGGAGGAGGCCATAGGCGATAGCGGTGAACCCTGGAACGACCCGGCCGTATTTCATCGCCTGGTGGCCACCGCCTGGCCCAGGGGGGCGAAGCCGGTGCGCCTGTTGGGCGCAGGTTTACGCCTGCAACCGCGCAGGGCGGGCGAACTGGACCAGATGAGTCTGTTCGAAGACGACCCGCTGGAAGCTCAAGCAGGCCCCTGATTGGACCTGGCTGCGCCAGGGCTATCAGTCGAAATCAAACTCATCCGGCTCGCTGGCCTCCAGTTGCTCCATCAGGCTGATAGCGATAGCCACGAAATCCGAGTCAGTGATAATGCCCACCAGTCGACCCTCCCTGACCACCGGCAGGCAGCCCAGTTTGTTTTTCTGCAGGTGCATCGCGGTGCCGCGCAGGCCGGCCTGTTCATCCACTGTTTGCACCGGCGAGGTCATGATTGAGGAGATTGCCACGTAGTTCTCGGTGGCTGTCACTCCGCGCTGTTCTGCAAGCACTGTTGAATCCGCGGCCGCCAACAGATCCCGGTGGGATACCAGGCCTATCAGGCTGCCCTCGCCACTGACCACGGGAATGTGGCGAATATGGTGCTCGGCCATCAGTTGTCGGGCCTCTGCCAGGCTGTTGTCCGGGCCCAGGGTGTAGGGCTCCCGGGTCATGATTTCGGCGACGCTAAGCATGTTTTCTCCTCGTCCTTTCGGGGTTATCGGGGCAGTTGGTTCAAAAGGTAGACCCATTAATCAGCTTATGCCTTGATCGTCGTCAACAAACACTTGTCTGGTGAGTGGCTTCAGGCTATATGTTAGGTGTGCGGTGGCGCCTGCGGGGGTTCCCGTTCAAGTAAACGATAACTATAAATTGAGGTGAGTTTATGTACTCCAGAAACCCCTGGGGCAGGTCCGTCCTGAGCATTGTGGTCGCTGCCCTGGCTACACCACTTTTGTCTTTTCCTGCGTCCGCACAGAACTTGATGCTGGAGGAGGTTATTGTCACCGCGCGTAAACGCGTGGAAACCCTGCAGGAAACCCCGGTCGCAGTAACCGCACTGGACGCCGATGCATTGCGCGAGGCGGGCATACGCAATCTTTCCGACCTGAACCAGATAGCGCCCAACATCGAGGTGGCCTCCGCCAACGGTAACGCGCCCCTGGCCAATATCTTTATTCGCGGCGTGGGCCAACGTAATACCGGGGTTAATGTCGATTCCGGCGTGGGTATTTATATTGACGGCGTGTATGTGGGCCGTCCGGACGGGGCCCTGCTCGATATCGTCGATATCCAGTCGGTGCAGGTATTGCGTGGTCCCCAGGGTACGCTTTTCGGCAAGAACACCACCGGCGGCGCGCTGGTGTTTACCACCAACAAGCCGGTGGAAGAATTTGAAGGCTCCCTGGGCGCGCGGGTGGGGAATTTCGACCGCCTGGATGGCGATTTTGTATTGAACGTGCCCCTCACCGATAAGCTCTATACCCGTTTCTCCGGCGCCTACCGCTCGCGCGATGGATTTATTGATAACGAGTTCGATGGCAATAAATACATGGACGAGGATCGCAAGAGCGTGCTCTGGCAGACCCGCTGGCTGCCGGGTGAAGATCTAGTGGTTGATTTGAATGCGAACTGGTCCAAGACGGATCAGCTGGGCCGGCCGCAGAAGTGCGTGCCCGTGCCGGGAATCGATGGCTGGCAGGCGCAGCTTTTTGATACCCTGGGCGTAGTGCCCGCCACCGGCAAGACCTACGATGATTTCTGCCAGGAAGCGGCGGATGCCGGTGACGACCTGACGGTGCTTTCCGACCTCAAGGCCGATTATGAATCGAAAAACTATGGTGCATCACTGACCGCGGAATGGGATTTCAACGATCAACTGGTGATCAAGAGCATAACCGCCTGGCGTGCTACCGAGGCGCTCCAGAACGATGACCTGGATCACACGGCAACGCCGTTCCTGCACCGCACCATGAGTGTGCATCCTATTTATAATGACACCCGCGATACCGACCAGTACAGCCAGGAATTCCAGTTTACCGGCAGCGCCTTCAACGACCAGCTGCAGTATGTCTCCGGCCTGTTCTGGTACCGAGAGGAAACCGACGGCGGTAACAATCCCAGCTACGTGGGCCCCTACGACCCGGCCATTGCCAACCTGTTCCTGCAGAATTCAAGCGATACCCAGCTGGAGTCGGACAATCGGGCCTTCGCGGTCTTCAGCCAGTTGGAGTGGGAGTTCAACGAACACTGGCGCGCTACCGCCGGGGTGCGCTATACCGATGAGGAGCGCAAGCTGACCCGCACGCGCTTTGGTATTGATCCGTCCTCCCTGGACCAGAACGGGGGCCCGGTTTTCCCCGTGGGAGGGCCTCTGTATTTAGTACAGCGGCCGGGTTTTGTCTACAACCCGGCCTGGACTTACCAGTTTACAGACTATACCCAGAGCCAGATTTCCGATGACGACTTTACCCCCATGGCCAGCGTGCAGTACCTGATCGACGAGGCAGGCTGGATCGACACGGGTACCGTGTATCTTACTTATTCAGAGGGGTTCCTGTCCGGCGGGCTTTCCGAGGCGCCTACTGGAGACCTGGAGCAATACGACCCGGAGGAAGTGGAGAACTGGGAGCTGGGTTTCAAGCTGGATATGATGGGCCGGCGACTGCGCGTGAACGGGGCGTTTTTCTACACCGATTACACCAACCGCCAGTTGACCACGGTGGTGATCAACCCCAATACGGGGAACCCCTCCGGGGCGACCATTAATGCGAAGTCTTCCAGTATTACCGGTTTTGAACTGGAGACGACCTTTCTGGCTACCGAGCGTTTGATGCTGACCTTCAATATGACCTTGAACGACGGCGATATCGATGAATACGATGATGTGAAACTGACCCTGGCGAGCGGGGACAGTGTGCCGGCCGGCTGCAGCCGCGAAGACCTGAGCATCGTGGCAGTTGATATCTGCGACAACGACCGCTCCAACGAAAACCTGCCGCGCCTGCCCGAGGAGACCTACCTGCTGGCTGCGCAGTACAACTGGGATTCTTCCCTGGGCATGATCATCCCCAGGATCCAGGCGAGCCTGAAAAAGGATATCGATTTCTGTTTTGATTCCACCAGTTGCGAACTCGGCTGGTGGCTGGAGGACGAACAGTTTGACCTCAGTGCCACCCTGACCTGGACCTCTCTGAACGAGAAATGGGTGGGCTCACTGTATGGCAACAACCTCACCGATGAGGATCACCTGGTGGGTGGCACGGCGTTGATCGAGTCCTCGGGTGTGGGCGGTTATGCCGTGGCGCCGCCGCGGATGTACGGGGCGGAACTGCAGTATCGTTTCTAGGACAACCTGCCCAGGATACCGGTGACCGCGTTCTCCACTCGCAGGATGCGCGGGCCCAGTGACACCACTGCGCAGCCCGCTGCCTGCAGTTTTTCCACCTCGAAGGGAATGAAACCGCCCTCCGGTCCGATGACCAGCAGGGTTTTTTTGCTCAGCTCACGCGGGCAGGGCGGGTAATCTCCCGGGTGCGCCAGCAGTGCCTGCCGGTCGCTGATCATGCCGGGTAGTTGGTCCTCGACAAAGGGTTTGAAACGCCGGTGGCAATGGATGGCGGGTAGCACCGTATCCCGCGACTGCTCCAATCCCAGCAGCAGGTATTCCCGCACGGTGTCGGGGTCCAGGGCCGGGGTTTGCCAGTAGCTCTTCTCTACCCGGTAGCTGTTGATCAGATGCAACTCTGCCACGCCGAATTCCGCTACCGAGCGTAAGATACGGCGCAGCATTTTCGGGCGCGGCAATGCCAGGACCAGGGACAGGGGAAGTTTTGCCGGCGGTGGCGTGTCCAGCTCCACAGACAGCAGAGCGTGGACAGTGTCAATTTCCAGGATCACCGCTGCGCCCATCTGGCCATCCAGCTCGCCGACGCGCAGGGTGTCGCCGACCTTGGCACGGTGCACCTGCAGCAGGTGCTGCAAGCGCCTGTCGGTCACCCGGATGTGTTTCTCGTCCTGCCGATCCATGGTGGTGAACAGCAGCAGGTTCACTGGTGCCTTAACCCGCCCACAGGTCGTATTCGTCGGCGGCGGTGACCTCGGCTTCGACAAAATCTCCGGGTTGCAGGTCGGTAATGCCATCCAGGTAGACCTTGCCGTCGATTTCCGGAGCATCGGCGCTGGAGCGGCCGATGGCGCCGTGCTCATCTACCGTGTCGATCAGTATTTCCACCGTTCTACCCACTTTAGCCTGCAGCTTGGCGCTGCTGATCTGCTGCTGTAGCGTCATGAAACGCTCCCAGCGCTGCTGCTTGATTTCCTCCGGCACCGGGTTGGGCAGGTCGTTGGCTTTGGCGCCCTTGACCGGTGAGTACTGGAAGCAACCCACGCGATCCAGCTGTGCCTCGCGCAGGAAATCCAGCAGTATGTCGAAATCCCGGTCGGTCTCGCCGGGAAAGCCGACGATAAAGGTGCTGCGCAAGGTAATGTCCGGGCATACGCTGCGCCAGGCGTGGATGCGTTCCAGTGATTTTTCCGCGGCGGCCGGCCGCTTCATGCGCTTGAGCACTTCCGGGCTGCCGTGCTGCAGTGGCACATCCAGGTAGGGCAGTATCTTGCCGTCGGCCATCAGCGGGATCACCTTGTCCACGTGTGGATAGGGGTAGACATAGTGCAGGCGCACCCAGATGCCGAATTCCCCCAGCGCCTCGCACAGTTCCTGCATGCGTGTTTTTATTGGCCGGCCATTCCAGAAGCCCGTGCGGTACTTGATATCAACCCCGTAGGCGCTGGTGTCCTGGGAGATTACCAGCAGTTCACGCACGCCGGCCCGGGCCAGGCCCTCGGCCTCCACCATCACATCGCCAATGGGGCGGCTTACCAGGTCGCCCCGCATATCGGGGATGATGCAGAAGCTGCAGCGGTGGTTGCAGCCCTCGGAAATTTTCAGGTAGGCGTAGTGGCGCGGCGTCAGTTTCACGCCCTGGGGTGGCACCAGGTCGGTGTAGGGATCGTGGACCGGGGTGTGAGGCACATACTGGTGTACTGCACCCACCACCTCCTCATAGGCCGCGGGACCGCTGATGTTCAAAACCTTGGGATGCAGTGACTTGATGGTCTGCGCGTCGTCGCCCTTGCCCATGCAGCCGGTAACAATCACCCGGCCATTTTCGCTGATCGCCTCGCCTATGGCGTCCAGGGATTCCTGCTTGGCGCTGTCGATAAAGCCGCAGGTATTGACCACCACGATCTCGGCATCTTCGTAGCTGGGCACAATGTCATAGCCGTCCAGCTTGAGCTGGGTGAGGATGCGCTCCGAATCGACCAGGGCCTTGGGGCAGCCGAGGCTGACGAAGCCGACTTTGTTACTGGACATGAATGCTACACATAATACGGGGGCCGGGCTGGGGTGGCAGGGCCGCAGAGTATACCTTGCCTGCAGCGCTGGATGAAATCGGTGTGTGCAGCAATAATTCTCTCGACAACTTCCCTGGAACCCTTGCGATAGTGTGGTTCAGTCGCGCTGAAGAAGGGATTAATGCCGCATAATCAAGGTGCCATGTTTGATGCAAATCAATACCCACCGGCGCCTGCTTCATTAGCATTCTCTGGCGCAAAGCCAGATGTTTTAACCCGCCACCACGCCGTAGCGCAGGATCTTGTCACGCCGCGGCCAGAATTGGGAGTCAGCCCATGCAGTACCTGGATTTTGACAAGTTCAAGGCGCTTGACCCCGCCGAGTTTGCCGCCACCCAACCCTACCCCTGGAGTAATCCCCAGGGCCTGTTGACGGAGGAGGGATTCCAGCTGCTGCTGGATAATATGCCGGATGTTTCCCTGTTCGAGAAAAAGTTCGGTTACGGGCGTATCGCCGGGCAGCAGCCCCACGACAGGTATTCCCTGGAATACACCTCGGGCGCCCCGGTCCCCCGGCCCTGGCAGGAGTTCATTGCCGAATTGTGCAGCGATGACTATCGCCACACTCTGGCGCGTCTGTACGGCGCGCGCAAAATCAACCTGCGCTTTCACTGGCACTACACACCCAACGGGTGTTCCGTTTCACCGCACACCGATTCGGTGCGCGAGCACGGTTCCCAGCTGTTTTACTTCAATCGCGAGGGTGAGTGGGATCCCGCCTGGGGCGGTGACACCCTGGTACTGGATGACGGTGGCCAGATGGAGTTTGCCAGTGCGCCTGCCCTGGAAGATTTCCAGGGCGAGATAGCGGCGAAATCCATAGGCAACTACAGCCTGATTTTTCAGCGCACCCGGCACTCCTGGCACGCGGTGCGCGAAATCCGCTGCCCGGAGGGCCAGTTGCGGCGGGTGTTCATTATTGTTGCCAATCCGGAAAACCTGTACCGTACTTTGCGCGACAAGGTGATGCGCAAACAGGTACAGCGGTTCTGAGGAGTGCGGCAATGGCGACGATCAAGGTGGAAAACCACGGTAGGGTAACCCTGGTCAGCCTGTCGCGACCCGAGGTGCGCAACGCCGTTGACGGCGCTACAGCTGCGGCCCTGGCCCGGGCGTTTCGCGAGTTCGATGCCGATGAGCAAAGTGATGTGGCGGTGCTGTATGGCGAGTACGGTACCTTTTGTGCCGGCGCGGATCTCAAGGCCGTCGCTGCAGAACAGGGCATGAATGCACTCAGCATCGAGGGCGATGGTCCCATGGGTCCATCGCGCATGGTGCTGGCCAAGCCGGTTATCGCTGCCATAGCCGGTCACGCGGTTGCGGGGGGGCTGGAACTGGCCCTGTGGTGTGATCTGCGGGTAGTGGAACAAAGCGCGGTGTTGGGCGTTTACTGCCGCCGCTGGGGCGTGCCCCTGATTGATGGCGGCACCATACGGCTGCCGCGGTTGATCGGCCACAGTCGAGCGATGGATCTGATTCTTACCGGCCGCGGTGTGTCTGCCGAGGAAGCGCTGCAAATGGGCCTGGCCAACCGCGTGGTCGCCGACGGCGCGGCGCTGGATGCGGCCCTGGCATTGGCGCAGCAGCTGGCGCAGTTTCCCCAGAAATGCCTGCGATCGGATCGGCTAAGTGCCTACGAGCAGTGGGGTCTGCCACTGGAAGATGCCCTGGGCAATGAGTTTCAGCGCGGCATGCAGGTGATCGCATCCCGTGAGACGGTAACGGGCGCCAGCCGCTTTGCCGCCGGCAAGGGGCGCCATGGAAACTTCGAGGATATCTGACTCAGAAGTGGCGTTGCTCCTTGCCACTGTGCGAGCCAATACGTATTTCCTCACGCAACAGCCCCAGCAGTTTGAGACTGTCATCGCGGTTGAGGAATTCGCCCAGCGTCACGCTTTCGTGCCGGTCGTGTAGCGACAGTTCCGGTCCATCCCAGGGGTGTTTCTCGGGGGTTACCGCCAGGCCGGTACCCTGCCGGGAAAACTGCCAGCTGCGGCTGGGCAGATAAAAGCCCTTGTCGATGCGTACTTCGTCCTCGCTGAGGGTGATAACGTGGCGATACTGCAGTTTCCAGTTGACGTAGTACAGGGCGCTGCCCAGGCAGAGCAGCTCCAGACCCGCAAAGGGCAGTATTGGCCAGGCCCCCAGCAGGGCGAAGCCAATGGCAATGCCCAGGGAGGGCACCGCCAGGGCCAGCAGTACCAGCAGGTTGGTGCGCCAGGTGGCCGACTGATTCGGTTTGGCTACGATCATCAGGCGCGATGCGGTGCGTGTAGTTGTGACCACGGGAAATTTCCGCTGCCAGGGACAGTCTAGTCTAGTTAATTTTCCCCGGGTCGCCTACTCTTTGTCCGGTATTTGTCTTTGTGGAGCTCGACCTGGTGAATGACGCGTTATTGGCACAGCCCGAGGAATTATTGGCAGAGCACGGGGCGGTCCTCGTCGACTGCCGCTTTTCCCTTGCGGATCCCGGGGAAGGGCGCAACCTTTTTCAGGGTGGCCACGTTCCGGGCGCCTGTTACCTGCATTTGAACGAAGATATGTCAGGCCCCGTCGCCCAGCACGGGGGTCGTCACCCACTGCCGGACGCGGCGCACTTTGCCCAGCTGCTGGCGCGCCATGGTATCGGCCCCGATACCCCGGTCATAGCCTACGACGATTCACGTTTCGCCTTTGCCGCGCGCCTGTGGTGGCTGATGCGCAGCCTGGGATACCGGGCTCCACGACTGCTGGATGGCGGTTACCAGGCCTTTCTTGCAGTGGGTGGTGAGCCGGCTATCACTATCGAAGCGGTGCAGCCAGCCCGGGCGCATGCACCGGCTGATTTCAGCGGCTACTGTGATATCGAAGACCTGCGTCAGGCGCAGCGGGCCGGGGCCCTGCTGGTGGATTCTCGCGAGGAAAAAAGATATCAGGGGCTGGAGGAACCAATCGACCCGGTGGCTGGTCATATCCCGGGTGCCATTAACCGGCCCTGGCAGGGGGTGACCTGTGCCGCGGGCAAAGCCCTTGACCTGTCCGGACAGCGAGAGCATTGGGGTGACGCCCTGGAATCTGGGCAGATTGTGGTCTACTGCGGCTCCGGTGTGACCGCCTGCGTCAACCTGTTTTCACTGGCGTTGTTGGGGCGGGATGATGCCACCCTGTACGCGGGCAGCTGGAGCGACTGGTGCAGCTACCTGTAAGCATTCACGCCAAAGCCGGCGAGCGTTTGGCAAGGATAAACAAGAGAGGATAATCATGGTGATCAACAGGCTAAAATCGACTTCCATCGCAACAGCATTACTGCTGGTGGCACTACTGGCGGGTGTCCAGGCCAATGCGGCGGACAACCCTGCCCGTATCCTGGTCTCTGGGGAGGGCAGTGCCGAGGTTGCCCCCGATATGGCATTGCTGCAGCTGACTGTGACGCGGGAGGCGGACACGGCGCGCGCCGCGCTGGATGCGAATTCCGCTGCAATGGCCGAAGTATTGGCCGCCATGCAGCAGCTGGGTATCGCAAAGCGCGACCTGCAAACGTCGAATTTCTCCATCCAGCCGCGCTATCACCATCCCCGGCCGGAACCCTCAGGCGAGCGCAAGCCGCCCCAGATCACCGGCTATGTAGTGCGCAACAGCCTGGCTGTGCGGGTGCGGGATATCAGCCGTGTGGGAGAAATCCTGGACCAGTCCGTCACCCTGGGGGTGAATGAGGGTGGGCAGATCAGCTTTACCAATGCGGACCCGGCCGAGGTGATCAAACAGGCGCGGATCAGCGCGGTGCGCGATGCCAGGGACAAGGCCTCTACGCTGGCTGTGGCTGCCGGTGTAAAGTTGGGTGACGTTATGGAAATATCCGAGCAATCCTACCACCCCGGCCCGATGCCTGTGGCCAGGGCCGAGATGATGATGGCCCGTTCAGCCAGTGACGCAGTGCCGGTGGCTACTGGCGAGAACAGCTATCGGGTCACGGTGCAGATGAGCTTTGCCATAGACCAGTGAGCCCCGGGTTTCAGAAATCCGGGGGACATTCGCCCTCCAGCCAGCTACCGGTGACCGGGTGCTCAAAGGCCAGTGTAGTGGCGTGCAACAGCAGGCGATCGGCCATGCCCAGTGCCTCTTCATGGGCATACATATCGCAACCCAGTATCGGGTGACCCAGCTCCCGCAGGTGAATGCGCAGTTGGTGGGAGCGGCCGGTTACCGGTTGCAGCAGCAGGCGCGTGCAGTGCTCCTCGCGCTCTAGTACCCGATAGCGGGTGAGGGCCGCCTTGCCGCGCTGGTAACAGATCTTCTGCCGCGGGCGGTTGTTCCAGTCACAGGCAATGGGCAGGTCGATCTCCCCACTATCGCCTGCTACCGCGCCGTAGACGACGGCGTGGTAGGACTTTGCTACCGCCCGCTGCTGGAACTGCCGACTGATGTGGGCGTGGCAGGCTTTGTTCAGCGGGATGACCATGATGCCCGAGGTGTCCAGGTCCAGGCGGTGCACGATACTGGCGCTGGGATAGCGTTGCTGCAGGCGAGTGACCAGGCAGTCCTTGTTCAGTGGGTGGCGCCCGGGAATGCTCAGCAGCAGGTGCGGCTTGCGCACCAGTAGCAGGTCATCGTCCTCATAGAGAATGGCAATCTCTTCCTGGCTGTGGGGAACAAGATAGGGCGCGCTGTCCATGGCTCAGTCTTTGCTCTGCTCCAGATTGGCAAATTGCCTTCCGGCGTAACGTGCTGCGACTATCCATACCACCAGCAGTGCCAGGGTGACCAGGCTGAGATAGCGCAGGCTGGACATATCGGTCACCGCGAAGGTAATCCCCAGACTGATCAGTACCGCTATCGCCTTGGCGAAACGCTGTACGAACATGTCAATAAAAGCCTTGGCGCGGTATTTTTCCGCGTCACTGGTAGGCACGTACAGGGCCTCTTTGGCGGACTGGTTGATAGAGTAGCTGAAGCCGTTGTCCGCGGTGCTGAGCATGCTGCCTACCCACAGCAGGGGGAACACCAGGAAAGCGGTGGAGCCCATGGTGATGACGAAGGGCAGTACCAACAGCGCCACGGCCACGCCGAAGCGGGTCATGATAAAACCTGTGAGGAACAACTGCACAAACAGTGATACCCAGTTGGTGATGGTGAACACCAGGGCGAAATGCCGTCCGATTTCCGGCCCGTCCAGATAATGGGCCACGGTAAAGGTAAACTGAAAATCGATGATAGTGGAGATCACCTCATACAAGCCGACGATAGCCACGATGGACAGCAGGTAGCGGGAACTGAATACCAACCGGGCGCCCTCCGTTGCCGCATTGCCGCTGCGGGGCGCGGGCGCTGCGCTCGGCATGGGAGTCTCCGTGGGCGTCACCTGTCGGCCGGCACCCCAGGCGACGGCAGCTATCAACCCGGTGATGCCGCTGCATACCCACAGCCAGGCCGAATCTGATAACAGGGAGACATTGGCACTGACCACACTGGTTCCGAACACCCCCCCGCACACGCCCCCCAGTCCTATCAGGCCATAGAGGCGCTTGGCGGCATCGGGGGTGACACTGTCATTGAGGAAGCTGAAAAAGGTCGCCACCATCAGGGTACTGTACAGGTCCCCGAACAGGTAAAAACTCCAGATACCGAGATCCCCGGGGGTTATCAGCCAGCGGCTGAACAGCACACAGCAGGTGATAAAAAAGCCGGCGAAGACGAAAGTCAGCTGCTGCCTGCGCAGCTTGTGGCTGAGTTGAGTGAACACCACCACAGCGGCGAAGGCGACGACCATGTTGAGGATCTTGGCCAGTAGCTCTGCCTGGGGAGCGCTGAAGGCTAAACCCAGCAGGTCGAAGCCGCCCTGGTCGTAAAATTCAATGAACAGGCCCTTTTTCAGGGGCTTGAGTATCCAGAAGGTGGTGATGACCAGGAAGAAGTAGGCAAACATTAATAGCGCCAGCGGTAACTCGTCGCGCCTGACGTCCAGAAATGCTTGCAATGTTTTCTTCAAGGGCTTGAATCCCGACGCGCTGCTATACTGTAATTTTGATAAAACATAATAGCGAATTATCGGGCGTAAAGTTGAAAAGATTGTTGTTACTGTTAGTGCCCTTTTGCCTGGTACTGGCCATGCCGGTGCGGGCTGACCCGGCGACCTACCAATCCTGGATACAGCAAATGAAGGAGCAGCCGCGGGGTCCGTTTTCCCGTGTGCGCTGGTTCTGTCATGACGGCACCGTGCTGCCGCCAAAAGCCTATGCCTGCAGTGATCACGGTGGCGGGGTGCAACACGGGGAATGGAACGCGCAAACCCTGGAATTGCGTAAACGGGGCTACCTGATTGCCAATACCCTGGCGGGTATTGCGCCCGAGGCCTTCCTCGATCAGGCTGATTTCGAGAATGACTACGGCCAGCGCCTGGTAGAGCGCTTTCTTATCGCCCTGGACAATGGCTGGATTTTGCGCCAGGCCTTGTTCTACCGCGGGGCGATACAGGAGGAAGATGAGCGCGCGGGTGGTCGCAACCTGCTGTTGGCCATGTTGTCGCGGGAGGCGTGGGCCCGGTCGCATTTCCTGGCGCTGCGCAGTGGCGTTAAATTGCTGCCCCATGGTGTGGATAGCGCCTCATCCGGTCGGGTCAGGCGCCTGTCCGCCTCGTTGTCCGAAGAGGATCCCGGATTCATGCCCGTGCGCATCAAGATTCACGGAGCCCCGGATGGCAGTGATGCGGCCAGGGTGCGGGAATATATGCAGGGTGTGGCGGATGCCGGGCTGCAGCAGCGCTATAGCGAGCTGGCTGTGGAGATTGACCGTATTTACCTGGCCGCGCCCCTCGAACGGGAGCTGCTGGAGATGGCGGCGCGCGACTGGGTGCCGGTGGAAATGCGCGAGGTGTTTACCAGCGCCGGCCGGGCCTGGGGGGCTGCGACTGCCTCGCAGCATATGCAACTGAGTGCCCGGTTGCTGGCGGTGGTGCGCGATCAGCTCAGTGCCGTGGCCGGGGCCGAAAAACGGCTGGAATTACTGGATTTCAGCCTGCGCCTGGAAGCCGAACACTTTCGCGCGTCCAGCTCGGTACGTGAGCAACTGCCGCAGATGAGCCGGGCAGAAATTCTGCAGATGATGACCGCGGCGGGAGATGCCGCCTATGGCGTGGGTCTGCTGAACCAGCGCCTGCTGTTCGCCCTGCGCGCACAGATCGCAGCGCTTCAGGCAGAACATATCACTGTGGCGCAGTACCAGCAGGGCCTGTCC
>Ga0316191_10000167_pt1 | contig 37409 bp, 38 predicted proteins | sample Eddworburr2cm_MG_FD_204928 | JGI IMG/M metagenome (GOLD analysis project Ga0316191, IMG submission 204928) | Coastal sediment microbial communities from Maine, United States - Eddy worm burrow 2 cm | ecosystem: Environmental > Aquatic > Marine > Coastal > Sediment | place: USA: Maine...
CAAGCTGCGATTATCGGCACCGAACCTTATGCGATCCAGGTATTTGATAACGCCATAATCCAGGGCTACAGCCCGGAAGCCGCCACCGGAGAGTCCAAGGACTACGAATAGCCCATCCGAGTTTTTCTCACCCAGCGTCCTGTTGATCATCCGGTAACCGGCGTTATCATCGATATGTTGTAGCGGAGGGTTAACAGGGTAGCTGGCACAGCCGCCGCACAATATGAAGACGGTGCTTAAAACGTATAAAACAAAGTGATGACGCATGTGTTTTTCGGCCAAATCATGATCTGCTGCTTATTCTTATACACCGAAACAAGTAATGTTTCAGCTAATTGGGGCCGGATCTTTTCCCCCGCTTCATACCCAATATCACAATTGCAGCTATGATCTTCGAATTCTTACCACACGCATCATTTCAAAGACGATACCCGCTACTGTTTTCGATTCGGGGTAAAAGGTCAGGTTGACCCGCGCACCTGTCAGGTTCTTGTATAGCGTCTTACGGTTGTATTGGAAAGGCACATCATATCCTTCCAGCATAACCGTATTGAGAATCCAGTCGTCTTTCTCACGCTGCACATGACTCAGCACTTTCACTCCGTCCAGCTGATTGAGCTGCCCATGCTTCTTCAAAAGCTTGCTGACGTCAGACATCAATAATCCTCAATTGAAAAAAGCCTCGGAGGTGCGTCGCACAGGCCGGCTTTCCGATCGATTCCCGGCCCCAACTTCTATCGCGGCAATGTTGGTTGACGACCAATAGTCGACAAAGGCCGCCGATTGATAAAGTACCTGGTCATGAAGACCTCCTGTTAAATGCGGTTCCGGATTGATCGGAAAAATATGGTTTGTTCACACGTATTGATAATACTGGCACATGGAAAGGAAAAAGAGAAATCCAGGGCCTGACCCTTGAGCAAAGCAGTGTACCCCACCCTAACCCCTCTAATTCCCTTACGCCACGCTCACCGGCCTTCCTGTTCCTCTTGGTCCTGCTCAACCGCCTGGCGATAGCCCGCAATCAAAGATTAAAAGCCCCCGTTTGGGCCCATTTTCTTGATTAACTTAACCAAGGTCATTGATTTTTTTGTTTCATGGATCAATTTAAATAGTATTGAGGCAAACAAAAACAGCCTCAGTTGCCATGTGCGACAAGTTCTGGGGGATAGATATTTTTTATCCTAAAGGAGAATTAATCATGACGACAAAGAGTAAAAACCGGAACAAAGAAAAGGTCGAGCTAAAGAAAAATCCCGCAAGTAAGGCCAAAGATACTGAAATCAGCAAACCTGAGTCCCTGTTACCCAGTCTGCGTCAGGAAATCGAGAATACGGTCACACGTATGCTTGAAAGTTGGCCGCACTTCGGCTCGGCCTGGAACTGGCCGGAATTTGAAACACTTGGAAAAATTGACCTGCCAAAACGGCACGCAACCGCCCGGAATCTCCCGAGGGTTGATTTTTCCGAAATCGATGATGGATATGAAATCACAGCAGAGCTACCGGGAATGGGTGAGGACGATGTGGAATGTACCTTGTCCGGTAACATGTTGACTGTGAAGGGTGAAAAACAGGAAGAAAGGGAAGAAGATAAGAAGGGTTATTATCTCAAGGAGCGGCACTACGGTTCCTTCATGCGTAATTTCACCCTCCCGGAAGACGTGGATTCTGACAAGCTGGAAGCCTCGGTGTCGGACGGCGTATTGCGGGTATTTATGCCGAGGTGTGAGAAAAAACAGAAATCCAGAAAGATCAAGGTGAATAAATCCTGAAAGCACCCAAGGGTATTTCGAAAAAATAGGGGCCGGTAACGTTCTGAATGTATCCGGCCCTTTTAATTCGTCTCTTTAATTCCGGCCGTTTTAATTTGGCCCTTTTAATTTGTTACGCACCATTTCATCCCAACCAAGTAAAACGCGCGGGTAACGAGTTACCAACCCTAAAGAATTGAACGGCAACCCTCCGTGCTATTATGAGTTAAGTCCGGCGCATTTAATCTCATGTCAACATTTAGCGATAAAGGCAGCGAAATTCATGTTCATTCGTTTAGTCGATTCAGTTTTTCACAAGTCATTTCTGATACCGATTATTTCAGCACTCATGATGGCTTGCGCCAGCGAGCAACCGGTTGTCAACGATCAACCGATTGAACCGTCATTTCAAGAGAGAGTGGCAGAATGCTCAATGATCGCAGATCGCACGGAAAGGGACCTCTGTCTCTATGGAAACTGACCGGTCGGCATTGATGGCAGTTAGTAGATACTTTGATTAGCGCAGATGTGTTCGAGCGACTCTGAAAACCTGAAATAAATTAGTGGATTTGATATTAAACGTGGTTGTGCAATTGGGTATTGCCCAATAATTGAGTCTCGCGTTCAGCCATCAGCCAACCGCTGCTACCTCGTCCTGGAAAAGCCAGGCCATAAAAGCCACCAACCCAACCAGTGCCACACTCACTGGCAGCACATTTGCATCCGTGATTAACCGATTGACGCTGTCAGAAATCATCAGCATACCGGCTGCACCGAAGGAAGCGCCGACCACGCCGCTCACGGAGAGGATCAGCCGCCGCATACGCTGTTGGCGTTGTACGCTTTTTACCACCCCGGTCACGAAGTTATCGTCTTGGGGTGTCTCGTGATACTCCAGGATTTTATCAAGCATGGTTTTCCTCCCTTTTGGGGAATTCGTTCGTCGTCTGGCTCTGAATGGAATGATCATTATCTTGTAACCACTTGTTCAATTTCAACTTGGCGCGGTGAATGCGCGCCTTGACCGAGCCCAGGGGCCGGTCGACCACCTTGGCAATCTCCGAATGACTCATGCCGGCACCGTAGGCCAGCGTCAGCACGGCACGATCCTTGGGCTTTAATAATCCCATAAGGTGTTTGGCCATAATTTCAGCGTCTATAGCCTGGCGATTGTCCTGCCCGATGTTTGGAAAATCGGCCATGACTATCTGTCGCCGGTGCTTTCGCTGATAATCAAGGAATTTCCGGTAGGCGATGCTATGCAGCCAGGTACTGAGCTTGGCGGTGCCGCGCCAGCTGGCCATTTTCTGGAAAGCGGTCAGGAAGGTTTCCTGTGCAAGGTCATCGGCGGCCGCATCATCGTGCACCATCAGCCGCCGCATATAGTTGCGTATGGCTCCCTGGTGACGCTCAACCAGCAGCGTAAACGCCCGGTGGTCTCCGGAGAGAGCCACCCTGGCGGCCAAGGCCTTATCGGAAATCACCCTGGTATCAATCCTTGTTGAGCTTCCAGACCAACAGGAAACCCAGGCCCATCATCAAGGGGAACACAGAGCCTGCTCGAATACCTGAAACGACATCGGCGTCCATGAAAAATATGCTGCATAACAAGCCGGCAATGCCAATCGACAACAATACAATTCCACGACGCATATCGCGGATCTTGGGGTTGATGGCAGCACCCAGCTTGGCCAGCAAATCCGGTGTCAGGTCACTGCCGGTATCCATTGATTTTTGCACGGTATTCATGATCGCATCACGATTCTTATGATTGAAGAAGAAGAACGCGACAGTACAAAAACCGGTAACGATAAACAGAACAATGGGAATCCAAAGACCTTCGTTCATAACTACACTCCTGTTTCAAAAAAATTGATTTCAGCTATTAGAAGCGCGAAAACGATTTTTGGATGCATTATGTATAGATAAATTTATCAGTCTGAATCTTTGTTCAGCGAAATCTCTGATTACTCCGGTGTGTCTATATGGCGTTTTAGCCCGTATCTTTCTGTTTTTCCTGCCGAATTCTCTCTTCCCAGAACTCAGCGTTCTTGATACCCAATGCCACCGGGTCAAAGCTGTACTTTTCGACACCTGCAGCCTGCTGCGACTCGTAGTCACGCAGGGCCTTGATCGCGGGTTTCGCTACCAGGAATATGATCAGGATGCCGACAATATTGAGCCAGGCCATTAAACCTACACCAATATCACCCAATGCCCACGCCAGGCTAGCCGTCCTGATAGCACCGTAAAACACGGTAGCCATCAAGCCCAGTTTGAGTATCAACATCAAGCCGGGTATATGAAAGGTGCGCTTGATATATGCCACGTTGGTTTCGGCAATGTAGTAGTAGGCAAGCAAGGTCGTGAAGGCAAAAAAGAACAGCGCAACGGCAACAAAGGGTCCACCCACTCCGGAAACCACGCTCTCGACCGCAAGCTGGGTAAATGCCGGGCTGTTGGGGTCGACTGTCATGACCAGTGAGCCGCCTGAAACAGCACCTTCAACGCCTGTTACGTGGTATGCGCCGGTGATCAGAATCATGAAAGCCGTGGCACTGCAAACCAGCAACGTATCCACGTACACAGAAAATGCCTGTACCAGTCCCTGTTGGGCGGGATGCCGTACTTCTGCAGCGGATGCGGCGTGTGGTCCGGTACCCTGCCCCGCCTCGTTGGAGTAAATACCCCGTTTTACACCCCAGCCTATCGCTGCCCCAAAGCCCGCCATGGGTGTGAATGCATCTTTGACAATCAAGGCAATAATATCCGGCACAGCGCTTATGTTCATGCCGATAATCACCAAGGCGCTGACGATATAAAGCAGTGCCATGATCGGTACAACATACTGGGTAAAGGTCGCAATTCGTTTTACACCACCAAAAATAATAAATCCAAGGAACACCACAACGACACTGCCCACGAAAAGCTTGACCTGGCTGACTTCCCCAAACGGGCTTTGAACCAAGGTGCCACCACCGACCGCCAGGTCAACGGCGTTGCCGATAGCATTGGCTTGCACGCCGGGTAACAGGAATCCCGTCGCCAGCACTGTGGACAGTGCGAAGATCCACGCATACCATTTTTGACCGAGGGCTTTTTCTATATAAAATGCCGGGCCGCCACGGTATTGCCCGTCGTCCACTTCCTTATAAATCTGACCGAGCGCCGACTCAACGTATGCGGTAGATGCGCCGAGAAATGCCACCACCCACATCCAGAAAACGGCACCCGGACCACCAAAACCAATCGCTGCTGCTACACCGGCAATGTTGCCGGTACCCACGCGACCGGAAAGGGAGACAGCCAGGGCCTGGAAAGTCGATATACCCTCTGTTGACGACTTGCCACTGCTGAGCAAGCGGATCATCTCCTTGAACTGTCTGACTTGCACGAAGCGCGTCATAATGGAGAAAAACAGACCGGCTCCCAGGCACAGATAGACCAGCGCGCTGCTCCAGACATAAGAGTTTATTGTTGCGACGATATCTTGCATTTTCTTATTTCCTGTACGTCAGAAGACTCGTTATTTTTAAGATGTGAACGACAGCATAACACTGTCAACCATAGTGTTAGTGCTTGCGACTAATCGGCCCGCCGGACCCGTCGGACAAACCAATACACCAGCAGCAGGAATGCGGCAAAGCCGACCGTCTCAGCCACCCATTCGGGCCCCATCCACTCCGTGCCTATGCCCTCCGGTTTGCGATTTAACGCAAATGCGACGCCTGCTATACCGACACCCAGAAGACCTTCACCCCCAACAAAGCCCGAGCCAAGCAACACACCACGCTCCCGGCGGCCCTCCATTTCCTCCTGGTTGGCTGCCCTTTTTTCAAGGTAGTGCCGCAGCATACCGCCAAGGAAGATCGGTGTCATGGTTGAAACGGGCAGATACACACCGACCGCGAATGGCAACGAGGGAATTTTGAAAATTTCGCAAACAAGGGTAATACCGATACCGATGCCAACCAGGCCCCAAGGCAGGTTCTGATCCAGCACACCATCGATTACCAGGCGCATCAATGTTGCTTGCGGTGCCGGCAACTCGGCGCTGCCAAACCCAAAGGCCTTGCCCAGCAAGATAACGGCTGCGCAAACAAACACGGCCGAGGTCAGCACACCGATCAGTTCAGCCTTCTGTTGACGTCGCGGGGTGGCCCCGATCAGGAAGCCACTCTTTAAATCCTGTGAGGTATCACCCGCAATGGACACCGCGATGGCCACCACACAGCCGACGATCAAGGTCGCTGCCTTCCCCGTTGGATCGGTCCAACCCATCAGAAGGAATACCGTTGCAGTACCGAGTAATGCAGCAATCGTCATTCCACTGGTGGGGTTGGACGTGACCCCGACCAGGCCGACAATCCGGGCCGCCACCGTGACAAAAAAGAATGCAAACACGGCGACACAAGAAGCAGCCACCAACCGGATACCCACACCACCCACGTTGCCAAAGGCCCAGGGAGCAAATCCGAGAAAGGCGACAATCAGCAGTACGCCGATACCGACGGTTTTCAGGGACAGGTCCTGCCGGGTACGCGGCACCTGTGCAGGCGAACCATCACCCGAAAGCTTTGTCAGCTGACCGGCACTGGCTCTGAAACTATGCAGCATCACCGGCAAACTGCGAATCAGCGTGATAATACCGGCTGCAGCCACCGCTCCGGCACCGATATAACGCACATAACGAGACCAGATCTGGCTGGTAGGCATATCCCTGATCAGGTTCAGTGTTTCAGGAAACAAGGGGACATCACGGGCATCACCCCAATAGGCAATACCCGGGATGATGATCAATGCGGAAAGCAGGCCACCACCGACCATGATCAATGCCACGCGCCGGCCAAGAATATAGCCCACACCAAACAGGGCAGCTGACAGGTCAAATCCGACCTGGGCCTTTTTGATAAATGGAATGGTCAAAGTCGCGTGACCGGGGATCAGGTGTAGCCAGGAGGTCAGGAACTTGAAAAGTGCACCCATGCCGATACCAACGAAGATATTTTTCGCCCGGTTGCCGCCCACCTCGTTGGCTACCAGGACCTCCGCACATGCCATGCCTTCAGGGTATGGCAATTTGCCGTGTTCGCGCTCGATCAGGTAACGCCTGAGCGGGATCATGAACAACACACCCAGCAGGCCACCCGACATGGCCAGTACCGTCATTTGCAAGAGACCGGGTGCCATATTCCACATGAACAGGGCCGGCAGTGTAAAAATGATGCCGCTGGCCAGCGAACTCGACGCAGAACCCGTGGTCTGGGCGATATTGGCTTCAAGAATGGTGCCATGAATACCGGTTTTTTGTAGTGCCCGGAATACGGCCACCGTCATCACTGCAACTGGGATGGATGTGCTGATGGTCAACCCGGCCCGCAATCCCAGGTAAGCATTGGCGGCACCGAAAATAATGCCAAACAAAATACCCAAACCGATACTCTTTATGGTGAATTCTGCCGGGCTTTCACTGGCGGCTACATAGGGTTTGTACTCTTCCCCATCGGCCAATAACGTGTAGGCTTTGGGGTCTAATCCTTTCTTGTCGGTCAACGGGTCTCTCCTGCTTTTCAGATTATTGTTCCTGGCCGGACATTTATCAGTGCCGACACTCTGGCTGGCATTATTGAAGCCTGGATCTAATCCGGGCTATGTACCTGAAGTATAAAGCTGGTTAAGGGATATGGTAGCAGTTGATCATTCAACTGCAACAGGCCGGGCTGTTCTGATAAGCCGGAAAGTGAAATCGCACTGTCCATTTGGTCTGAATACTGCTGGAAACCAGCATGTAATGGGTTAGAATTTAATGCAGGCTTTCATATAACGCGTAAAAACGGATGGTTGACGTTATGGCGCTACATTCACTTGAGACAGACCCTGAATATATTGCACTTCAAACCGAGTTAGTGCACCTGCAAACCAATCTGACAGAAACGTCAGGGCGGCTCCTGATCATATTCGAAGGGCGCGACACTGCCGGTAAAGGCGGTGGAATCATGCGTTTTGTCCGGTTTCTCAATCCCCGGCACTATCGAATCGTCGCCCTGACCAAACCCACCGAGGTCGAGCAGGGACAGTGGTTCTTACAGCGATACCTCAAACATCTTCCCGATCCCGGGGAGATCGTTTTTTTCGACCGGTCCTGGTACAACCGTGCGGTAGTGGAGCCTGTGATGGGATTCTGTAACACCCAAAAGCACGAGGAGTTCATGGATTACATCGTTACCCTGGAGGAAACACTCGTCAGGGACGGCATCAAGGTCATCAAGTTCTGGTTCTCTATCGACCGCAAGGAACAAAAGAAGCGACTGAAAAACCGCCGGACAAATCCCTTGCACATGTGGAAAATGAGTACCGTTGATGCGGTCGCACAGCAAAAATGGGAAGCTTATACAAAGTACAAGGCCAAGATGTTCCGCACGACTGCGACACCGGCGTGTCCATGGGTGGTTATCGATGGAAACAACAAGGGCGTGGCCCGCAAGGCGGCCATGCGTTATGTCATATCCCGGGTGGATTATCCGGATAAAGGTGCAGCGACCAGGGACCTTGAACCGGACTCTGCGATCGTAACCGTGATCCAGAGTGCCGAAGAGGCCGGGACGTACCTGTCTTCACATCCGGGTCACTAGTCCAGTCCTGCATGACCATCCAGGATGTGCATTAGCCACGCGATTGCACCGGCAATAAAAAGCTGACCCATTATCCTGGCCAACTCGGAGCGCCCCTCGAGGGCGTATTGCGATGCCGGTACGATGGATGGAGGCGTCCATCTCATCACCCATGTCTTCAATTATGAAAAGTTATAAGTGTCCTGACTGATTTCACCACAAAAAACCCCGCACTCGGCGGGGTTTCCTGAATCGCTGTTATAACGAGTCCGACGCTGGCGATAAGCTCAGGCACCGGGGCCGACATGCATGACCCGCATCATCTCGTGATCTTCATGTGAGAGGATATGGCAGTGCCATACATAACGCCCGGGTTTATCGAAAGTCGCCTTGATTCGGGTGACCTGCTCCGGAAGGGCCGTGACCATATCTTTCGGGGCGTTTTCTGCATACCCGTTGGATAGACCAAGGTTAGCTTCGTCACCCACACTGACCTTCTCGATCGATGGTGCCATCCCCAACGCGCCGTTGTGCTGCAGGATTTCCTGGGGAACTTCACCCTCGTCGAAGGTCATCTCACTGCGACCGAGAATCTCGAAATTTATCAGGTGAAGATGGACCGGGTGAGCATCGCCGGTGAAGTTATAGATTTCCCATATCTCAGTCGAGTTCAGTGCCGGATTTTCGGTCGTAGGCATATGCCATGGAATCGCCTTGAATTCGCCGTTTACTTCGGCACCGAGCAGTGGTTGCAAACGACCATACTCGTCTTTACCCTCAAACAAGGCGACTTTACGGATTTTATCCATCGGGTTTGTGTTTCCCTTATACGAATTGCTCCTGTTTTCGATGCTGGATGGATCGAAGAGGTCCGGTATGTTTGATAGTGACTTGCTGACATCGAACGCCATGATTCGATCGGTTTGCCGGTCCTCGAAATAGTCGTCCTCGTCAAGATCACCACCGAAGGCACCACCGAATGGTGCATCTCCACCGATGTTCTCCATGATTATCCGTGCACCTTCCAGGCCCTTGAAGTCGATGACCAGGTCATAACGTGAACCGGGCTCGAAAACCAGGGTATCCATATGCATCGCCGCACCAGCAAGCCCCTGATCGCTGCCGATAACGTGGAACGGTATTGGTTCGCTTGCATTGGTCAAGTCGGTAGCTCCGGGCGCCACCGCTCGCAGGCGAATAACCATGAATCGTGAATCCGTGCCATTCAACAAACGCACACGGTAATTTCGTGGTTCAACGTCTGTCTTGGGCCATATTTTTCCATTCACGACCATGTGGTCGCCAAAAAATTCGGCCAGTGCCGATGGTCCACCCGGTATAGGCGGCGTGGCACCTTCGCCCGTAATGAAATCATCCCAGAAGGGGTCGTTTTCATAAGCCGGATAAAACAGTTTGCCATTCTCGATAAACATCCGGTCCTGGATCGCGTAGCCGAGTTCATACTCGCCGGCGGGAAGCCCAAGCGGATTATCAGGCAGACCCGTATCCTGGTCGTCCCGCAGAATATAGAAACCGGCCATTCCGGCATAAACATTCAGCCGGGTAATCCCGAGGGCATGATCGTGATACCAGAGTGTTCCGGCCGCCTGATCATTGCTGTAAACAAAATTCTTCTCGATTTGGCCGTTCCATTGCGGGCCAATGATCTCTTGTCCCGGCGAGAAGAAAAATTCAGGATTACCATCGAAAAGATAATCAGTATGCCCGCCGTGCAAGTGCGGAATGACGGGCACACCATTTTTCTTGATGCTGTAACGTTCATAGCCCGGCAAGCTATAACACCAGTGCAAATTCTCATCCACGGGCAACAAATGCGGCAACGGTTTGTTATTTTTTTCTGTAAGATCATTAGACCACTGGACCTCTGTCGGAACACCTTTTTGCGCATAAATTGTCGGACCAGGCCAGCTAACTCCTGAATTGGCATCTCCGTACCCCCATATCGTCGTAGTGGCCCGCTTGCCATTCCTGCGCAACAGTCCTGTCTGTTGCCTTGTCTGGGCCATCCTGGCGTTGATAACCCCGTTGGCATTCGGTGTATACGTGAAGGCAGGATCCAGCGCATTGGGTACCTGCTCCACGAACTTTGGCTGCAATGCCGGGTCGCTGAGTAATCCGACTGACGAATCAAGAGGTAAACCATAGGCCTTTTTCATTAAAGGACTCCATGGCATCATTATCGAGCCGCCCACGGCGATCGCACCGGCCTGGATGAATTTCCGTCTGTTGATCATTTCGTTCTCCCCGTGATGAATCCATCACAAGCATGATGCTGTGCGGAAGTTCTCGTTGACAGGATTAGGAATAGTTGCGTGTGAAATTTAGAAGTGCTGAACTTATTCATTTTTTTTGTCTCCCATAGCCAATGATAAATTAAGATTTATTGCATCCGTGCGACGGGGGTTCCCCTCTTTTTATTGTCCCTTGCTGTGCCAGTTTTTTTCGGGCACATCTTTACCTATAGTCAAGACAATTTGGTTTGTCTACCCAAAACTAAAATAAAGATTAAAAAAAGATAAAGGACTTTCGAAGAAATCAGCTAACGGTCAGCATGCCAAACCTGGTGCCTGTTTTATGAGGCTGGTTAAGTTTAAAATGCTGTTTTTGAATGGGTTTTACACCGGCGTCACTAATCCAGTCCCGCATCACCATCCAGGATGTGCATTACAAGTGATCTTGGTATTTCCAGCCCATCGGCAATGGCGTACAGCACCAGCAGTTCGTTATCGGAGATTTTACCCTCCGCCCGGGCTACCACACTCAAGTCTCGGACCACCTGCATACGCTGGGTAATACTGGCATGCTCTTTTACGGACTTGATACGCTTGGGCAGCGTATCAATCAGCTTCTCCACATTCAGCACATCCAGTGAGAATCCCTCGCCCATAAACTCCTTGAGGATTGCCTTTTCATGTTCACCAATTCCATCGCGTGCATTGGCCACGGCGATTGCACCGGCAATAAAAAGCTGACCCATTATCTTGGCCACCTCGGTGCGCCCCTCGAGGTAGTTGGGTTCCATCATACCCATCATGCCCTGCACGCCAATTTCCAGCTCCGCTTTTCCGATACCACCATCCTGCATCAGATCTGATTGATGGAACAGTTGCAGTGCTTTTACTCTCAGGGGGCTAAACGGGTGGGTTGAAAACCAGTCCTCAACAGGAGCCCCCTGCCCCGGTTCTGCATCCACTGTCTGCATTTCGTCCATTTGATGCAAGAACTCGGACAGATTGAAACTGACTATCCTGTCACTGGTGAGACCGGAGGCCAGTTTGAAAAGCGCCTGGGCAACTGCACCCAAATCATTGGCACAGAAAGCGCCGGCACGGTCCGCAGAAATTTCCGCGTAACGGGTCCAGGCAAATAATTGCAGCGCCAGGCTGGCGGGCACCCTTTGCTGGCCATTGGCGATGTAGCCAACCGGGATATCGTGGTGTTGATAGACATGGTGGCCAAGCTCATGCCCCACAACAAACAGCAATTCATTGTCATCAAACGCTTCCAGCAGGCTGGATGAGAATATGACAAACAGACGCCCGTCCTCGGGCTTGAAGCAAGCCGCGTTGAATTGGGGACTGGCATAGGCGTAGAGTTCCAATGGGATGTCAACACCTAGCGTTTGCACGCAGTGGTCTGCCATCTTATGCACCGCAGGTGACATACTGCGGCTTAAACGAACCGAAGAAGATAAAAGTCGCCTGCGGACACCCATCGGACCTTTTTCGGTCATTCGATCCAGGTTTTCCATGGTCTTTTTGACCAACACATCATTGAGAAGGTCTTCCGCAATCCTTACATCATTCTCACATCGAATACCGTATGCGTTCATTTCACTGACAACTCCTCTTGCGCGACTCTCACAGCCCACATGGTACCCAAGACTTTTGCCCGGGTACACACGCTAACGGTGGGTAACGCGTTTTCTTTGCCTGGGGTGAAATGGTGCGTAAAAATTACGCACCCTACGGTTGGACGGGTAACTTGCAAGGTGAGAGAAGGTGAGAGAAGGTCAGACGGGGAACCCGTCGAGAAGCCAGCCTGGACTGAGGGGAACCCGTCGAGAAGCCAGCCTGGGCTGCGGGGAACCCGTCGAGAAGCCAGCCTGGGCCAGCGTAAATTTTAAACAAGGAAATGGCCTGATACCTCGGAAGGAAAGCTTTTTACCGCGAAAGGACTGACTTTATAAACATCATATAAACGAAAACCGCCTCCCAGAGGAGGCGGTCAGATTCCTAAAGCCCGTTTATCAATCTTCAGGCGGTGTAGGATCGATCGGAAGCATCACGGTATCAATCACGTGAATCACTCCATTGCTGGCCTTGATATTAATCAAAGGCATCAGGTCGTCACCAACTACCGGACTAACCATCTGACTGATGTTGGTAATCAGTTTGGCAGACGGCATGGTCGTGGAAGTGATATATCCACCACCCAGCATTTCTATTTCCTTGGAGTTGTTTTTGTTGAATACGCTGTTTGAGAAGCGACGGCCCTCGGTAACGTGGTAAGCGAGAATGGTTAACAGCGTGCCTTCACCGTAGAGAGCATCTACCGCACAGGAAATTTCCGGGGCCGTCTCGGTAAGACCAAGATCCCACAAATCGTTCAAGGCAAGCTGCAAGTTAATAAACGCCTGGTCAATCGGTGCGAAGAGTGTGTAGTTATCGGTACCGGTAAGAAGTTCGACAACCGGGTTATAACCAGTCTCTTCATCAGTAAGGCAATTTACTGCTCCGAGCAGGTAGGAAAAATTACCATTGTCCACTGCAATTTCGACAATGTTATCCATTCCCGGCTTTCCAGGAACCTTGTCTGCGTTTTTACTTGGGCCGGCCAATACGCTACCAGCCAGAAACAGGCTGGTTGAAGCAACGGCTGCGATGACGGTTAGCTTGCTTTTTGTAAATGTTTTGTACATGTTTATCTCCTCGATTGACAGTTTGTTAAATTTGTTTAAAACCAATAATATTTGATATTCAATTCAGTTTACTAAAAACCTTGAAGAGAAATATATAAGTTTTGTATAGCTTATGCAACACTTTTTTTCTTTTTTTTTATTTCTCTGTATAAGTTGTGTCGAATTTCCTGCACAAAAATTAGTTTTTAGTCTTTGTTGTCGTGATCAGGGCTCAATTACTGGCACATAAAAAAACGCCCCTGTTAAAGGGGCGTCGCTTCCGAATTAGCCAGGTCAACAAAATGTCAAAACACATAGACCAATTTCATATAACGTTGCAGGCAGCCCTGTCTACATTGGTTTTTCCGCCAACAGGTGAACGTCACTAATCGCCTGCTCAATAAATCCGCCTTCGCAATAGCAAAGATAGAATTCCCACATCCAGATAAATTCATCCGGGTAACCGAGTTCCATAACCTCATTGATACGGGTAAAGAAATTACGCCGCCAGTGATTCAGTGTTAAGGCATAGTCGCGACCGATATCCTCCACACCCGTCACTTGCATATCACTGACCTTCGCGATGGTTTCCTTCATAACAGCCAGGCTCGGTAGACAACTGCCGGGGAAAATATAGCGTTGGATGAAATCCACATTTTTCTGAGCGTAGCCATATTGGTCGTCTGCAATGGTGATGGCCTGTATGAGCATACGCCCACCCGGCTTCAAGAGCCGGCTGCACTGACCAAAATAGGTGTCGTATTGATCACTGCCGATGGCTTCTATCATCTCGATGGAAACCAGCTTGTCATAGCTGCCCTCAAGGTCCCGATAATCTTCCAGTAACAAATTAATTTTTCCCTGCAAGCCCGCTTCGTTAACACGTTGCCAGGCCATCTCATACTGCTGACGGGATATGGTAGTGGTGGTAACGCGGCATCCATATTTTTTTGCAGCATGAATCGCAAAACCACCCCACCCGGTTCCGATCTCAATGACATGATCATCCGGCCCAAGCTCGAGTTTCTCGCAGACCACATCGAGACGGTGGCGCTGTGCATCGGCCAGGCTTTGCCCTTGATGCTCAAACATCGCCGATGAATACATCATCGATTCGTCCAGCCACAATGCGAAAAAGTCATTACCCAGATCGTAGTGCGCCGAAATATTACGCCGGGCACCTTCCCGGGTATTGCGGTTTAACCAGTGAAAAAACCATTGCAGGGAACGTGTTAACCAGGCAGTACCTTCTTCCATATTATCCAATACATCACGGTTACGCAGCAGTATGCGAACCAGGCTGACCAGGTCCTCACACTGCCATGCTCCGCGCATATAAGCTTCGCCTGCCCCTACAGAACCGCCAAACGCGATATCGCTATAAAAGGCTCCATCTATCACATCGATTTTTGCGGACAACTCCGCTACCTGTTCTGCCTCACCGAAAGTGATGCTGTGCTCTCCTTCAACCAGCTTCACACTGCCGGTTTCCAGACGCCCCAACTGCTTAAACACCATTCGACGCGCAAAATCATCAAGCACACCGGGTTTTCGTGTCGTACTGAGGTGATCATCAGAGGCAAGACTCACGGACTTCATATCTTTTTCCTTTCAATCGGGATGGTTTTAGCAGGGTGGTCATAGACCGGAACACGTTTCAACCACAGTCGAAGCGCCTGCCAGTGAATAGCGAAAATAATTTTCAGGGTCATTAGCGGATAGAACAGCAACACCCGCGCCAGTGAACCCGCATTGATTTCGGACCGCTTGAACTCCAGCGTAGCGTCAAATATTTTCCGGCCCTTACGGGAGTTTCCCATGTGCACACTCAGGTGCTCTGCCGGGGTAGAAAAACGCCAGTCATAGTCGATATCCATCGGCATAAACGGCGAGACATGCATTTTCTTCACCGGTGAATAACGTTTGTGTGTTGCCTTGCCCTGGTTCATCTTTTCGCTCAGTACATAACAAAACCGCTCACCCCAGGGCGTATTGTTTACCTCGGCGACAATGGCTTCAACCTGTTGATCATCCTTGTCAAAACAATAGTAAAAACTGACAGGGTTAAAGCAGTAACCGAAATAGCTCAGATTAGTTAATAAACGGACAGGGCCAGCCGGACTGCTGCCGGTTTCACTTTCAACCAGATTCCGCACAGCCTGGTCCAGAGGTATCGAAGCCTCACCCAGGTGGTGCTCCCTGCGAAAGCGGGCCAAGGCAAATCTACGGGTAGACCAAAGCCAACGATGCTTGAAAACCTTGTCCAGTTCCGACAGGTCGAGATACATCATGAACAAGCGGTACACGAACTCGTGACCGGTTGGCTGCATACGCCGGTGTCTAACCTGCCCTTCGAAAATCGCGCTGTTCATTACTTAGCCGCTCCTTGAAATGGTCCAGTGCCGTCAAGGCACTCACGACCCCGTCTTCATGAAAGCCATTTCGCCAATACGCACCACAGTAGTAGGTTCGATAGGCGCCGTCGATTTCGGCATGCCGCTTTTGTGCCTCAATAGATTCCGGGGTAAAAACCGGATGACTGTATTGAAAACGCTGAATAATCTTTTCGGGCCGAATCGCGTAGGTGTGATTGAGCGTGACACAAAACGTAACCGGTGCCTCGATGCCCTGCAGGATATTCATATTATAGCTGACAGCAACACGTTCCTGGGAATAGGCGGGAATGTGGTAGTTCCAGGCGGCCCAGGCACGGCGGCGCCTGGGCATAAGAGAGTCATCAGTATGCAATATGGCTTCATTTGGCTGGTATTTAAATTGCCCAAGCACCTGCTCTTCGTTCAGACTCGGGTCAGCCAGCAACTGCAGAGCCTGGTCACCATGACAGGCCATGAAAACCTGGTCGAAACGCTCTACTTCTTGACCCGTAACTTTCACCTCAACATGTCCGGGAAAACGCCTGACGGACTCCACGGGAGCATTTAGCCTGATGCGGTCACGATGACCGGCCACGAGTTTTTCCACATAACTGTTTGAACCGCCTTTTACCACCCGCCACACCGGCCGGTCATTGACACTCAACATTCCGTGGTTTTGAAAAAATCGAACAAAGAATTCGGCGGGCATCTGACCCATCACTTCCGGCTTTGCCGACCAGATAGCCGCGCCCATCGGAATAATGAAATGGTCCACAAACTCCTGCGAGTACTTCTCATTGGTGAGGTAATCTTTTAGCGACACCTGTGGCCCGGTCGCCTCCAGCAAGCGCGGTGACTCCCGGTTGAAACGCAAAATTTCACGAATCATCCGATAAAACGATGGTCGGAATAGATTGCTACGCTGTGCGAAAAGACTATTAAGTGTAGACCCACTGTACTCAAGACCGGTTTTCTCATGTTGTACGCTAAAACCCATGTCGCTGTCCTGCCAGGCGACACCCAGTTCATCCAGCAACGCGATGAACTTGGGATAGGTGCGTTCATTGAATACGATAAATCCGGTGTCAATGGCATAATCCTGACCGCCATGCTCCACGCGAACAGTATTGGTATGACCACCAATACGATTGTCTGCTTCAAATACAGTGACGTCATGTTCGCGTGCGAGATGGTAAGCCGCTACATTGCCGGCAATTCCTGTTCCGATAACTGCGATCTTCATTTGAATCGTTCCTTTCCTGATGGTTTGAACCGGTTGGACTCCCTGAGTTCCACTGGCACCGGTTTGAGATCCCATACCAGGCCCAGCGCTGACATGGCCCGAAGCAGGTAGTAGGTCACATCAATCTCCCACCAGTAGAAACCCTGTTTTGCCGACACCGGGTAATGATGGTGATTGTTGTGCCAGCCTTCGCCCAGCGTCAGCAGGGCCAGCCAGAAATTATTCCGGCTGTTATCAGCCGTCGCATAACGTCGCCGACCCCAGCGATGCGCCAGTGAATTAATCGTGAAGGTTCCGTGATACAGCGCCACGGTTGATATAAAGAACCCCCACACCAGCATCTGCGCACCACTGGTGCCCATCTGCGGTGCAAAGCGTTCCAGTCCCATACCGGTCATAAACAAAGCGACCGCAAGTACAACCGGTACGGCAATATCAAACCGGTCAAGAAACCTGAGTTCCGGAAAGGATTGCAGGTCGCGCACGCGTTTTTCCTGAACAGAAAAATTTTCACGTGTCAGAAACCAGCCTGTGTGGCTCCACCATAAACCATGGTGCACCGGTGAATGCGGGTCATCTTCCTGCTCGGTTGTCGCGTGATGATGACGGTGATGTGCCGCCCACCAGATGGGGCCGCGTTGAACCGACGACGCACCAATGACGGCAAAAACAAACTGGGTCACACGGGAGGTCTTAAAGCTCCGGTGTGAGAAATAGCGGTGATAAAAACCGGTAATCGCAAACATACGAAGCAGGTAAAGCACCAACGCTGTCCCGATAGCAACCGGGCTCCAGCCCACCCAGATCACGCCAAGGCAGGCTGCATGCATACCGATAAATGGCACGGTCCGTAACCAGTCGATATTTTTGCTATCTGTTGGCCCGGATACCTCTACCGCTGCCGCGTCAAACCAGCCGAGTAACGAACCCCACCAGTTTCGCCAGCGTGAATTTTGAACCGCAGTTACCATTTCTGGGGCACCAACTGAATTTCGCTGAGGTCATATCCAACCGATTCGAGCATGCCCAGAATTTCCTCATATTCCGAAGTGGAAATGGCAGGCTCCCTGGCCATGATCCAGACATAGTCACGTTTGTTGCGGCCGATGACGGTGACCGAATAGTCTTCGTCAAGATAAATAATCCGGTAATCGGCCTTGATCGGCCAAATGAATTGCATGCCCCAAATGGCGTTGGATTCCTTGCTTACAAAACCACGTGGTTTGTATGTCTTGAGTTCACCACCGAAACTGCCGTCATGAAAGGTAAAGGTCGTCGCGATACTTCCATCATCATCAAGACGATAGTTTTCAATGGCGTTATGGGCGCCTTTCTCTATATACGTAGGGATATTCGCAATGACGTACCAGTCACCCATGAACTGATCAATATTGACCTGGTCAACTGGCTGTAGCGGTTCCATACTGCTACAGGCCGAAAGCGTGAATATCAGCGCTGCAGAGGAAATTGCGCGAAGCATTGTTCTCATAACCGGTTCTCCAAGCTCTCAAAGCAATTTGTAGCGAAGGCGGCGCCCGCCGCGCGCTTCGGTTTCCAACGCAAGCCACTCGTTGTTTTCCGAGTACCAGAGCTCAATTTTCAATTCACCGGCATCCAGAAAATATCGATAGGCCGGCTGCATTTCACCACGAACCTCTATCTGCACCAGTTCCGGCTCACTCACTTCAATATCCAGAACCTCGCCATTCTGAACATTGATCAGGCGTTCCTGTTGAAGGAATACCGGATTCCAATAGGCGAAACTCATATTGCAAGACGGCAATTCCGCTTCACCTGCAGTGCCGCTTAGCACGAACCGATCTCCCTGCAGGGAACCGCTGACCTGGAAGGGTTTGCCATTGGCGTCTGTTTTGGATTCAATTCCGGTCAGACAATCACCACTCCAGGTCTCGGTGTTTTCATGTTCATAGCCATACAACTTGACGAACATCAGGCGGTACTCAAAATTTGCTTCACTCAGCAGTTTCCGCTGGTTATCCAATTGCTGTAGAACGAAATCGTGGGTGCCAATCTCCTTGTCATCCAGGTATACCTGGAAACGCCATTCCTGATCAGCCGCCATCACGGAAGCAGACAAGGCCAGGGATCCAATCATCAATGCTATTTTTTTCAACATAAGTTCAAAAGCTCCAGTTTCAGTTGCGCGGCAATCCGGGAAAAAAAGCGTTGGTTCGACGAATGTACTGCTGGTAACGCGGCCTTCGTTCCCCGATGTCTTTTTCAAGCAGCGCCACGCCGGAGACCTTTAAAAGCAGAAAGGTCATCAGCAATGGGGAAACAATGGTCCACCAGGCACCGGCTGAGAGCGCGACCAGGTAAAACCCCCACCAAAGCGTGAAGTTGCCAAAGTAGTTGGGGTGCCTGGTGTAGCGCCATAAACCTGTATCCAGCACTTTCCCTGCGTTTTCAGGGTCTTTTCTGAAGCGTGATAACTGCAGATCCCCTACGGCTTCAAAAAACAAACCTGCCAGGAACAGTGCAACGCCCGCGTAATCCAGAAAACCAATGTCTGGCTGCCCGCTTATTGCCCCCGCCAGCGGCAGGCTGATGACCCAGGCCAATACGGCCTGAAGGACGAAGACGATATAGAAACTTTTATAACGGAAACCCGGCTCGTTATTAGCGCGAATTTCCTGGTAGCGGTAATCTTCCGGCTCCCCATGATTACGCCAGCTGATATAAGCAGATAAGCGTAGCGCCCAGACTGCAACCAGTGCGAGCACCAACACTTCACGTGGACCGCTATCCCCGCTGATTGCAGCATATGCCAATGCCACCAGCAGAAACATCAGAGACCACAGTGAATCAACAATGCTGACATCATTGCGCCACAGGCTGAATAACCAGAAAACCACGGCGACCAGCAACAATAAAACACCGGACCACAGGAAAGCTGTCCAATCAATCATCACTCACCCCCGCTCAGTCTCTGCAAGGGAACAAGCGGCGCGGGTTTTCGGACACGATCATAATGACCTGCCGCAAAGGTAAGAATGGGCATCGCCAACGCCCAGATGACAGCCAGCGCGATCAGACTGGAACGATAATCAATTAATTCGATTGCACCCAGGCGCTGTCCTGCAATATAGCTGAGGGGTCCGAAAACCGCACCCATGACTGACGCCAGAACCAGATTGCTCTTTAACCACGCCATGGATAAATTAATTGTGGTCGAAAATAGTGCCCACATGGCCAATATCCAATAAGGTGCGATGCCGGATATCAGCATTCCACTGGAATAACGTACCCAGCCGCTACTGACGAGAAAACTATCAAAACCCAGGCCCAGCATCACACAAAGCAAGAGTAGCTTCAGCTCGACGTGCGGCCGCTCAGCCATTTTAATATGTGCCGCCACAATCAGGCAGACCAGTAAAGTCCCCAGCCATGGCAAGCCATTGGCCGCGCCAAGCACACAGGCAAACCAACCCGCCTGGAAAGCGACAAAATTGACCAGCTTGCGGTTCACCCGTTCACCGCTACAGTTGAGTCTGCACGACGTTCAAAAAGATAGTGACCCACATACCATTCACACCCTTCTTTGTGAGCGAACAGCTCAGCGCAGGCCATGAAAAATATACGCCAACGCATAAACCACTTGGCGGCATTTTCTGAACCGTAAGTTGAGGCCATAATCTTCATTACCTCCTGCTTGTTGGCGTCCATATTCTGCAACCAGGCATTTGAAGTCTTCTCATAATGCCGGCCATTCCAGCGCCACTGATCGACGAGTTGCAAATCCCGTTGAAAGCGCAACGGCAAATCATTGCTTGGCATGATCCCACCTGAAAAGAAATGCCTGCTCATCCAGTCACCGGGTCCCTGGTCCACGAACTCATAGGCACAGGTGCGATGGCAAAAGATGTGTTTGAAAAACTTGCCGCCGGGTTGCAACCAGGTACTGATTCGAAGATACAGCTCCTGGTAGTTACGCATGTGTTCAAACATTTCTACCGATACGATCCGGTCGAAACGAAGCTCCGTGTCGAAATCGTTCATATCACATGTGAGCACCGTAATATTTGTGAGTCCACGCAACCTGGCCTGTGTAGTGATGTACTCTCTCTGGCTGTTTGAGTTGGATACAGAAACGACCTGGCAGTCCGGATAGCTCGCAGCGATCCACAGACTGAGCGACCCCCATCCACAGCCAAGATCAAGCACCTGCATACCATCGGCAATACCGGCATGATGACAGGTACGGCGCAAGGCCTCGGCTTCGGCCTGGACCAGGGTTTCAGTTTCAGCAGTCCAGTAGCAACTGCTGTACTTTCGGTGATCACCCATGACCAATCCAAAAAAGCCTGCCGGAACCTCATAGTGTTGCTCGTTGGCCAGTTCCGGCAACGGCGCGATCTCAGCGATATTCATTTTTTCAACAAACTTCGCCAGGTCCTGGCATGACTGTTCGGGGTCATCAGCATGAATATCCTGAAGTCGCTGGCGATTCAACCGGCGTATGCCGGCGCGAATGACGTTGTCCGGCAGCAGGCCCATTTCCGCCCAGCCAATAGCACCCGGGGACCTCCCGGATTTATCCGTTCTCAATTGTGATCTTTCCTGCATTTTCTCCAACTCCTAATTACTCAACCGGTACAATATCGAGAAGACGCGCAAGGCCTGATTTCAAATCTGTTCCAAGCACTATCACACCTGCTCTCTTCAAAGCGTCGTGTACTTTCACCGATGCATAACCACCCAAAAAAACAGGAACATCGGATTGCCCGGTCAAAGCGGGTAACGCTTTTAACACCTCAGATTCCGGGAGCAGAATTCCGGATAAAATGATCGCTGCACAGCCTGTTTTGCGCACGGCGGCAGGCAATTCCTCCAGGGGCATGTCCGCCCCCAGCAAAATGACCCGGTAGCCGGCAGCATTAGCAGCCAGCGCAAACAGTAACAACCCCGCTTCATGCCGGTCGCCAGGCAGACAGGCAAGCAATAAGCTGGGGCCATCATTGGTTTTTGAGCGATGATGGAACCTTGCGCCCAGTTTGTTGCGAATATAAAAAGCAAAAAAATGCTCTTCCGCGATACTGCCCTCGTTCTCCGCCCACCTGCGCCCCAACTCTCTCAGCAAAGGCATCAAAAGCTTTTCCGTGACCATGTCAATCGGATACAAGGAAAGTGCGTCACCATAAGTCTCTTCCAGCCCTTCCTCATTGAACTGGATTACTGCGGCAATCATCCGGTCGACATAACGTTTCCAGATATCATTGACCACTGAATCCTTATCCTGCACTGCTTTTTCGGCGTCGAGTTGCGCCTTGATCTGACCAATTCGCATGCCGCGATCAAGCAGTCCCACCACACGCGTGATGAGATCGATGTTTGCCTGGGTATACAGGCGATGACCACTGGCTTTTCGCACCGGTTCAAATAAACCGTAACGCCGTTCCCAGGCTCGCAGCGTAATCGCATTTACGTCCGTAAGATCCGATACCGTGCGGATCGGGTAGAGGGCAGTATCTTGCGGCTCATTTTTTTTTGCTACTTTACTCATTGACAAATCCAGTCCGGCAATTCCTTACAATCCAAGATGACTTATTTATGATACATTATCAATACAGACTCACCTAACCCGGAAATACAGACTGCCGAGCCCGGTGATAAAAAAATTACCCGGCAAATACCGGGTAAAAGAGGGCCTGCCATTAATATAAAATATCCTGTCGATACATCCTATAAATGTTCTGTATGAACTCTTCACCTGAAACCGCATCAAATAACTTCATAAAACAACGTAGGTATAATTATACAATTATTGTACAATGTCAAATATAAATCGAAAATATCTTCCAATATGACTCATTTATCAGTCACCGGAGCAGCCTCAATGATGAACATATCAATCGAACCGTGGTATGTAATAAACGATAACGTCATGGGCGAACTGTCATCCGGAGGCATTGCGCCCAGCGATGAGGGCTTACATTTCAACGGGACGCTATTTGGACAGAGGTCAATTATCGTTTCACGCAATGAGCGGATTCCGGTACTCTGGCACCCAGGCGGCTTTCTGTTCTGCGTTGCCGAGGAAGCCATGGCAGGTCATTCCCTTTGATTTGGGGTCTTGTGAAAGCATCTGCACGCCTTTTTAATTACAAAACTGAATTTACAGGAGTCCGTCATGAAACGAATAGCATTTTCCGCCGCTCTTTGCCTGCTGAGCGGTGCAGCCTATGGTGATTTTGAACTGCAAGACCCTGCCCTGATCACCGAAGAAGAGCTTGATATGCCGGCAGTCAAAGAGTTTCGTGACTACGCCGTCGAGGGCGCTGGCGTCAAAAGCTGTGAAAGTTACCAGGCAGACAGAAAAGAAAACGGTCCAATGCATTACATTAACCTGAACTGGGCGAAAGGCTTCATTACCGGTGTCAATTTCATTCACGCAGAAACAAAGGGAAAACCCCAACTGGGTGAAGGTCTTGATCTCGATGCACTGACTCTCTGGATTGATAAGTACTGCCGAAACAACCCACACGCCTCTCTGTCAGACGCGAGCGCTGCATTGGTCAACGAACTTATAAATTGATACTGTAAATTATGGCCTGGCGTAAAGAACCGGATCAGCGCTCAAGGAGCACCCCTTTCGGAAGCTTGATCTCCACGCATATAGGCAGGTGATCGGAGTGGGTGTGCTCCAGCACGTGGGTTTTCTGTAATTTCAGCGATTCCGAAATCAGAATGTGGTCGAATTTGCGATTGGGTTTCCAGCTGGGGAAAGTCTTCAAATCTTCAACCGGTAATTTCAGATGTGTACTGTCTACCAACTCGTGTAATTCCCGCGAATCAGTGCCGCAATTGAAATCACCCATCACCACCAGTTGAGAGTACTCTTTTACCAACTCACTGATGTATGTCAGTTGCAGTCTGCGCGCCCGCTTACCCAGGGCCAGGTGCATAATACATATTAGCAACGGCTCCCGGCTCGTCGGTATCTTCACGAGCATCGCCCCCCGCCCTCTCAGGCCGGGTAATTTGTGTTCATCAATGGTATGCGGACGGATGCGGCTGAGCACACCGTTGCTGTGCTGGGCAATTTTTCCCAGGCTGCGGTTGACCTGCCGGTACCAGTAAGGAAAGCGCGCCCGGTGCGCAAGATATTCTGTCTGATCCAGAAAACCGGTACGCAGGCTACCGGAATCAACCTCCTGCAACCCGACCACGTCATAGCTTTGAACGAGGTCTGCGATCCGGTTCAGGTTTGATATTCGCTCCTTAAGAGGCAGCAGGTGTTTCCAGCTCTTGGTTACATACTCATGAAAGTCTTTTGTATCAACACCGGTTTGAATATTGAAGCTCAGCAGGCTCAATGTACGGCGACCCGGCCGGGGAACCGGGTTTGTAGTTATTATTGATTCTTCAAATTCCATTGTTTAGTTATGAGACGTCCTTGACCTGCCAGTTTAGTGTACCCGGACAATGTGCGGTACCCCCGTGACTATCGCCAAAGCAGGGAGCATTCTTATCCAGACAGTTCCTTCTGACAACATTAACTTAAATCCATTCCCTCGTTGACCCCTTAATCCGGAGTGATTCTGGAAGTACCTTGCTCAACCGCGGTCAGAATCTGCGCCAGCTCTTCCTGGTTCTCCATTTCAGCGCCATACCGGCAGCCGGAATCCTGCTGTGATGTAGCGGCCGGAACTGACTAAAAAAACCATCCCTACTCATCCTTACCCATTGTAAGCTTTTATGTGTTTTCCTCACAGCAGGGTGAAAGACACCACGAAAATTATTTGCCGGCTGCGTGCGGGCTCCCGATAACCGGCGTAAAATTCCAATATGATCAGTAAACCTTCTTTACTTGAGTCCATTCAGAACGGATTGGGTAGATCCCTGGGAGAAACGATTGACCTGAATTGGGTCAGGGACCTGTCTGGTGGTGATATCAACCAGGCCGCACTGATCGAAAGCAGCGATACCAGGTGGTTTGTGAAGTACCGCAAAAACGCTCCGCGGGGAATGTTCGAAGCAGAAGCATCGGCCCTGGCTGAGATGTCAGCATCGGAATGTATCCGGGTGCCCAAAGCCGTTGCATGGGGCGAAGACAACAATACGGCATGGCTGGTGCTCGAATATCTGGAACTCACCTCATCAGGCCCGGCTTCACTGCTGGGTGAACAACTGGCGGCTATGCATGAGGTCACCGGCGATAGTTTTGGCTGGTCACACGACAACTACATAGGAACCACACCCCAGCTAAACCGGCGCTCTGAATACTGGGTTGAATTCTGGCGCGACTGCCGACTGAAGCCACAGCTCAAAATGGCCCAGGCAGCCGGATACCGCAACCGGCTTGTTGACAGGGGTGACCGCCTGCTGGCCAGCCTTGACCAGTTGATGCAGGACCACGAACCTGCTGCATCGCTGTTGCATGGTGATCTGTGGGCGGGTAACAAGGCCTATACATCTGCCGGACAGCCGGTGATTTTCGACCCCGCCAGCTATTACGGGGATCGCGAGACAGATATTGCAATGACCGAATTATTCGGCGGTTTTGACCCGGAATTCTACGCTGCCTACCAGGCTCACTCACCGCTGCCTGATGGTTACCCGCTGCGCAGGGATCTGTACAAGCTCTATCACGTGTTGAATCATCTCAACCTGTTTGGTGCTGCCTACCTTTCCCGCAGTGAAAATATCATCGATGGCCTGCTGGCACATATACACTGAGCACCTGATTCCGGAAATCATGCAAACAAAAAACTCTACACAAACCCGCTACATCGCGTGCAACCTGTGCGAAGCCATCTGCGGTCTCGAAATCAAGCTCGAAAACGGACAAATCAAATCGATCAGGGGAGACAAGCAGGACCCCGTCAGCAAGGGACATATCTGCCCGAAAGGCGTCGCGTTGCAGGACATCTATAACGACCCGGACAGGTTACGCAGCCCCATCAGGAAGACCGCGGATGGTTGGCAGAAGATTTCATGGTCACAGGCATTCGATGAGGTCGCTTCCGGGTTGAAACGTGTTCAAAAACAGCACGGCAGGAACGCGGTGGCGGTCTACCTGGGTAACCCCACGGTGCACAACCTGGAAGCATTGTTATTTGGACCGGAGTTTTTCCGCACATTGCGAACACAGAACCGCTATTCAGCTACCTCGGTTGATCAATTACCTGAACAACTGGTTTCCCTGCTGATGTTCGGGCACAGCTTGTTGATCCCCCTGCCCGACCTGGACCGCACAGGTTTCCATATCATGTTTGGTGCCAACCCGCTGGTATCCAACGGCAGCATGATGACGGCTCCCGGTGTTGGCAAACGCTTAAAAGCCATTCGGCAGCGGGGCGGTCAACTGGTGGTGGTCGATCCACGCAGAACCGAAACCGCCAAAATTGCTGATTTACATTTATTCATCCGGCCCGGTACCGACGTATTTATGTTGCTGGCAATGCTGCATATTGTATTTAGCGAAAACCTGCAGTCACCCGGCAGTGTTGGTCAGTTCACCAGGGGTGTGGAGATTATCAAGAAAATTGTCCAGGATTATCCACCGGAACGAGTTGCCGGCATCACCGGTGTTGAAGCAGTGAAACTGAAATCACTGGTACGGGACTTCTGCGCCGCCGAAACTGCAAGCTGTTATGGCCGTATCGGCGTTTCCACCCAGCAGTTCGGGACGCTCACCCAGTGGCTGATCACGGTAGTTAATATTGTCACCGGCAACCTGGATATTCCAGGTGGAACCCTGTTCAGCAAACCGGCATTTGAAGTACTCAGTGCCGGAAAACCGGGTAAAAAGGGATTTGCTGATCGCTTCAGCCGGGTCCGGAAGTTACCCGATTTCAATGGTGAGTTTCCGGTTGCAACACTGGCGGATGAAATCACCACGGCGGGTGAAGGACAAGTGCGGGCACTGGTAACCAGCGCCGGCAACCCGGTTTTAAGTACGCCTAACGGTCATCAGCTCGACGCCGCGCTCGGCGGGCTTGATTTCATGGTTTCGATTGACATTTACCTGAATGAAACCACCCGTCATGCCAATATCATATTGCCGCCACTGACCGCTCTTGAAAGACCTCACTACGATGTGGTCTTCCAGGCACTGGCAATAAGAAACGGCGCAAAATTCTCCCGTCCGGTCTTTAAAGCCGGCAGGGAACAACGCTCTGATCTGCAAATATTTACCGAGCTGGGCTGGCGTATGCAGACCGGCAACGGGTTCAACAAGGCGGGCGGATGGCTCAGGAAAGAATTGCTGCAGCGGCTTGGCAGTGATTGGATTATCAACCGCAAATTAAAACAGGGCCCATACTCCAAAGCAATGGGGCTGAATCTGAAAAAACTGAAGAATAACCCCCACGGTATTGACCTCGGCCCATTGTTGCCATGCCTGCCGGAACGCCTCTTCACGAAAGACAAACAAATTCACCTCGCGCCGGAAGCATTCGTATCAGCACTGGGGAAACCCGCTGAGTTCATTGCCGGGTATGAGGCGGTTCCGGAAACTGAATTTGACTTGCTGCTCATCGGCAGGCGGGATCCCCGCACCAACAACTCCTGGCTGCACAACAGCCACAGAATGGTAAAAGGTAAAAATCGTTGCGTCGCACTGGTTCATCCGCAGGATGCCCAACACCGTCAGATCATCGATGGCGACGTCGCCCTGGTCAGTTCAAGGGTGGGCAGCATCCGAATACCCGTGGCCATAAGCGACGGGATGAAACCCGGTGTGATCAGCATACCCCATGGCTGGGGCCACCTGCTGGATGGCATCAAGCTTGAAATCGCGCAAAAAAATGCAGGTGTGAACACCAACATTCTCAGCGATGATTTATGCCTGGACTCAATATCGGGTAATGCGGTGTTAAACGGTATTCCGGTATCGCTCGCAAAAACGGCCGGGTAATGGCTCAGGTTTTAAGCAAGCGCTTAAACGGGCCGCCTGGTCTTTATCCCGGATTCTCCACGCTCAGGGATTCAACATAAACGAGCTCGCAGGCACCGTCCCCGGTATCCAGGCGGGAAATTGAAGTGTGCCAGTACCAACCGGAGTCGTGATTTACATCTACCAGGTAACCGCTGATTAAAACGATATCTCCTTCGCGTAACTTTTTCAGCGATCTTTCTATATCCTTCCTGGCCGGGATCATATGCATATTGCTACTGTTGAATATGATCTGCTGCTCGGATATCGGTGGCGGTAAATCGTACCGGGTGCGGTACCAGCGCGCGCTCTGGGATATATCAATCTGACTGAGTACAGCAGAGTCCGACATCTCACCCCAGCCCAGCGCCAGGTCAACCGGTGCGAGATCGGCAGTCCGGCCCAGGTAATAGGGCTCTTTTGACAGGACCCGTGCTTGAATCTTGAAACTTGCCTTGCGGGTGAGTTGGTAGTCATCCAGCATAAAAGTAGTTGGTTGCAGATCAACCTGTACAGGCCTTTCTGCAACCAGTATGCCGGGCGGGTGCTCAATTGGCTTGCTGTCCCAGTCCCTGATAACCAGGTAGGCAAGGACAACAACACTGAATATGAATAGTCGTCTAATCATAGATGACTACCTGAAATCCAGCTAACCCTTTGCCAGTGCGGCCTTCAGACCATCAAGGCACAACTCGATATGTTTTTCAGAGCTTGATGCGCCCATCAAACCTATCCGCCAGATTTTCCCCGCCAGCGGGCCAAGACCTGCACCAATTTCAAGATTGTATTCATTCAACAAGAAACTTCTGACAGCAGCTTCATCGACCCCGTCAGGAACCTTCACCGCATTGAGCTGCGGCAAACGATACGCCTCTTCCACATAGAACTCGAGACCCATGGCCTCAAGACCGGCACGCAATATCTGGTGGTTGCGGGCGTGTCTGTCCCAGGCGTTTTGAAGACCTTCCTTCTTGAGAATCAAGAGGGCTTCGTGCAACGCATACAGCGCGTTAATGGGTGCGGTATGGTGATAGGCACGCTTGGCACCGGGACCCCAGTAAGAAGTCAGCAGGTTCAAATCAAGAAACCAGCTCTGCGGCGGGGTCTTGCGCGCCTTTACCTTTGCCATGGCTGCGTCGTTGAATGAAACGGGTGAAAGCCCCGGTGGTGCAGACAGGCACTTTTGCGTACCTGAATAAATGGCGTCAACACCCCAGTCATCAACGAGCAGTTCAATACCGCCCAAAGAAGTCACGGCGTCAACGATGTTGAGACAACCATGGTCATGGGCAAGTTTGCACAAAGTCTGCGCATCGGATCGAACACCTGTCGATGTTTCGGAATGAACAAAGGCCAAGACCACGGCATCGGGGTTGGCCTTGAGCGCCTCTTCGACCTTACCGGGATCAACGGGGGTGCCCCATTCAAATTCGACCACGACGGGAATGGCACCACAACGACGGGCATTCTCCAGCATGCGACCACCGAAAACACCGTTGCTGGCAATCACGACCTTGTCGCCTGGCTCCAGCAGATTGACAAAAGCACACTCCATTCCGGCAGAACCCGGTGCCGAAATCGGCAGGGTCACCGTGTTTTGGGTCTGGAAGGCATAACGTAATAGTTCATTAAGCTCATCCATAAAATCGACAAACGCCGGATCCAGATGGCCAATCGTAGGCCTGGCCATTGCGGCGAGTACTTCCGGGTATACATCAGAGGGTCCCGGGCCCATCAAGGTTCTCTTGGGTAACATCAGTGCTCCTTCAACGTGATAATTGCAAGTTCAGCGCCACTGTGGGGTTTTGCCGCAAGGCGCAGTGTGCAGTGAATGGCTGGTCCTTTACAAGCGCTGCAAGGTAGTGGCGGAAGCCCACAGGGGCGCCCCTTGGGTTGGCTTGTCAGTGCCCATGGACATCGTTGCGCCTCTTGCCAAGGACTAAGGCCATTACCTGCGAGGTGCTCCTTGCCATGAACACTGACAAACCAACTGAATTTGTAATTATCACGTTGAAGGAGCACTAGCTTACTTCCCTGCGGTATGTGGATACTCCGCCAATACCTTATTAACGGATGTAAAAATGGCATCACGTAGTTGCTTGGCTACTTTATCGGTTACATCAACGACGGTGACGCCCTGCCAGACGACGCGATGCTGTTTGAAATCAACGAAATCAATAAATACCGAAGCCTCGGTTGTCACCGAAGCGCGACTGCCGGTTGAAACACCCACCCCGAGAGCAGACCCCCCATAAGCGCCGCCCGGACGGTTATAGTAAGCGCCCGTCATGTAAGGCGAGGTGTAGGATCTCATCCTGACTTTATCATCTGAACGTATCGTGACATTGATCAACAAATCCGGTTCATCCGAAACCCGGTAACTTCTGCGGCTCATTTCACCACCGATGGCTGCGCGGTAATGCTCACCGAAAATGGGTGAGTTGTAACCACTTTCGATACCCATGGGTTCAAAAAAGTTATACGTTTTGTACTGTCTGAAATCCGCATTGGGATCAATTTCACTTCGAACAGTCAGACCCGAAGAGCAGGCTGACAGCAGGGCAAGCACTAACAGGCCTGCTACCACTGATAAGTAGTACTTCAGACCATCCGGCCTTTCTTGATACGTTGTCTTCACTGTTTATCCTTTGTTGTTGGAGTTCCGGTTCAAACTGACGATGACCAGATACTGATAAATAAGCTGCTCAGCTATGAATTGTGCAAGGCAAGAGTAAGAGCCATTTTCTCAGATGTCCACAAAAATAGGGCAGTTTTTGAATACCGGTTATGGCACCAACAAAACCAGAATCCGGGATAGTCATAACTGGATTTTAAAAAACAACCAAACGAAGTGCCTCTATTGCATAGGTAGATGTCTGCACACTGTCCTATAATGCCCCACTTTCATGGCAGACCACTGGCAGAACCATCGAATGCTACAACTTAACCAGATTGAACTGCGCCGGGGCACCAAACTGCTGTTTGAAAACACCAGCCTGCAAGCCCATGCCGGTCAGCGAATGGGTGTTATCGGTGTTAATGGCAGTGGCAAGAGTTCGCTTTTTGCATTGATACTCGGGCAACTGGACGCCGATGGCGGCGAACTTCAGGTCAATCCAAAAGATGTCATCGCGCACGTCGCCCAGGAAAGCCCTCACTCCGAACAGGCGGCCATCGAGTTTGTACAGGATGGCGACAGGTACTTACGCCAACTACAAGCCAGTATCGCTGAGCTTGAAGCACTGGATGATCACGATGAACGACTCCATGACCTGTACGAGAAAATGGACAGCATTGACGGCTTTACCGCTGAATCAAGGGCCGCGAGACTACTGCATGGACTTGGCTTCGAAGCGTTGGACTTAAAGAAACCCGTCAAGGAGTTTTCCGGCGGGTGGCGGATGCGGTTGAACCTGGCACAGGCACTGATGTGCCGTTCGGACATTCTGCTTCTGGATGAACCGACCAACCACCTGGATCTGCCGACCATCGTCTGGCTGGAGCGCTGGCTGAAATCCTACACGGGCATACTGCTGTTGATTTCGCATGACAGGGACTTCCTGGATAGCCTCTGCACGCATATTGCACATATCGAATTCGAGACCATAAAAACCTATACCGGTAATTACAGTCAGTTTGAGGCAGTTCGCGCGGAGCAACTGGCGCTTCAACAGGTGATGTATGTCAAACAACAGAAAGAAATCAAACACATGGAAAGCTTTGTGGAGCGCTTTCGGTACAAGGCGAGCAAGGCCAAACAGGCACAAAGCCGATTAAAAATGCTGGAAAGGATGGTTCAGATCGCACCGGCACATGTTGATTCCAACTTTCATTTCAAGTTTTATGAACCCGACAGGCAACCGCAACAACTGATGCAACTTGAGGATGTCAATGTCGGTTACGGGCAGACTGAGATAGTCAGCCATATTCGTCTACGGCTGGGTGCCGGTGACCGCATAGGCCTGCTGGGATCAAACGGTACCGGTAAATCCACACTGGTTAAGGCTCTGGTGGATGGCTCAACGCTGCTGACGGGTGAAAGGACCGTCAACAAACACACCCATACCGGCTATTTCGCGCAACAGCAACTGGAGCTGTTACGTATGGATTGCAGTCCACTGTGGCATATGCAACACGAGTCCCCGGGTGCCAGGGAACAGGAACTCCGTAACCACCTGGGACGCTTTGGTTTCCAGGGTGATCGCGTCACCGACCCGGTCGCACCTTTTTCCGGTGGCGAGAAAGCCCGCCTGGTGCTGGCGCTGCTGGTACTGCAAAGGCCCAATCTCCTGCTGCTCGATGAACCGACCAATCACCTCGATCTCGATATGCGGCATGCCCTTGGCATGGCATTGATGGAGTACAGCGGTGCGCTGTTGGTCATCTCACACGACCGTCACCTGCTACGTAGTGTCTGCGACGACCTGTACATCGTTCATAACGGCCGGCTTCATGAATTCAGGCAACCACTGGATGAATACCCGAACTGGTTAAAAGATCAGGAAACCGCTTCCGTCAACAACAAACCCGGCGTTTCGCAATCTGTCCCTGTCACCAGCAAAAAACAAAACCGGCAGGAGGAAGCCAAACGGCGGCAATCGCTTAAACCCTTCATGGATGCTGTCAGGAAAATTGACAAACAAATGAACCGGCAGCGTACTGAATTGAGTGGTCTTGAACAGATTTTGAGCGATGAATCACTCTATACCGATGCCAGCCGAATAGCGGAAATGACCGGCTTGCTGCGTCAACAGGCCGATCTTAAATCCTCGCTGGAAACACTCGAGTGGGAATGGCTGGAAGCCAGCGAAAAGCTGGAGAAAGCTGAAAATGCATTGTAGTAACCGGCAATCTTGGTAGTATCAGCATTACTCAACCACAAACGGCATCCGTGTGACCTGATTATCATGCTGTTTCATTGGTTAAACCAGGGGTCCAAGAACTGGAATGTGACAGGGCTGATCAATGATTGAAAGCAATATTTCTATCGAAGACTTCAAAAACTCCGCGGGTACCGAACTCGGGCCATCGGACTGGCTATTGATAGACCAGGAACGCATTAACCGTTTCGCCGATGCCACCAACGATCACCAGTTTATTCACGTCAACCCTGAAAAAGCCGCTGCCACACCATTCGGCTCCACCATCGCGCATGGGTTCCTTAGCCTGTCAATTCTCCCGCATTTACTGGAACAAATCATGCCCATACCGGACGGTATCGTGATGGGTATCAATTACGGTACGGACAAGGTGCGGTTTTCACTGCCTGTACATGTCAACAGCCGGGTTCGTGCAAGGGCCAAAATTGAAAAAGTTAACGCAAAGTCCGGTGGGCAGTTCATGGTCAAGACCAGGGTGACACTGGAAATTGAAAACAGGCGGCGCCCTGCGGTGATCGCAGACATTCTATCCCTGTACGTTGTTGAGGCACCCTGAAGACACCGAAAGACAGGATTTGCCGCTGGATAAGCAAACCCTTACCAGTTTTTGCCCTGCTTTGATGCCCAAAACTGCGCGATGAGGGGTAAAATAGACCCCATGAAAAATCCTGAACCACTGCACATACTGCTCACCAATGATGACGGCTACCAGGCCCCCGGCATCCGGGCACTTCATCGTGCACTCAAACAGTCCGGGCATCACGTCAGTATGGTTGCCCCCAGCAGCGAACAAAGTGCCACCGGCATGGGTATAACCAGCCGGCGTAACCTGGCGTTGGAACAACTCGAAACCGACGACTGGCACCTGGACGGACAGCCGGTTGATACCATTCTCGTAGCCCTTCTGCATTTGCTGGAAGAGAACCCGCCGGACCTGGTCCTTTCCGGTATCAACTTCGGGCCCAACCTGGGTACAGCGCTGCATATGTCCGGCACCATTGGTGCGGCTATCATGGCAACGCTGAATGGCTTTCCATCTATTGCAGTTTCCGCCGGTATGCGTTTTGACGAAATTGACACTCAATTCCCGAGCACCCATGAAGTCTTTGATGCAGCTGCTGAATTCACATGTTCCGTAATTGATTCATTGCAGGTTTCGGTTGGCAAAAGCGGGCGTCTGCTTCCCAGGGAGGTTTTGCTCAATATCAATTATCCGGCACTTCCCAAGAACCAGATCAACGGTGTTTTACATCCAAAAATATCCGCTGGAAACATGATTCAGCTGGGATACCATCGTTGCACTGAATCGGGTCACGTGGTTCCAGGGTTTTACCCGGGTGTGGACCCTCAACAACCGCATAAAGAGGCTGGTGATGTGCGGGCACACATGGAAGGCTATATCACGATCTCAACCATCAAACCGCGCTGGAACCCACCGGCCAAACAAGCAAAGAAACTGGAAAAACGGCTGGGGGCTCTATCCCAGTTCTACCGCATCAACGATACCAACCACGATTGAACGGATTGGTGCTTGAGCGTCATCGAGTATCTGGCGGGCGCCACTGCCCTCATCAAGAATGATGACTGTCTCACCCATACCAGCACCGATAGCATCCATGGCGATCAGGTATCCACCCGTGGGTTTACCGTCCTGGTCGAGCCGCTCAGCAAGAAGCATCTTTTTGCCATCGACGATAGGGTGATGAATGGTCGACACAACATTACCTGTGATGCGCGCAAGTATCATCCGTCAAGTTCCTCAGGGGAATAGTTCGTGACCTCATCAACCAGGCCGACAATGGCATCATCGACTGGAACAAACCACGGATCCAGGGTTAGCGCAGCCTCGCGACTGGCCACCCAGTAGATCATTTGACCAGGTCCCGCCATGCGCGTGCCATCGGCGCAGACCAGCGGATCACCCTTGGCTTGACCTTCCCGGTCAAGCGGCTGGACCCACAACAGAGGCGTGGCGGACAACTCGTCTACCAGCATTGCCGGAACCACGGTTCCTATTACGCGCCCCAGGAGCATGCGACCTCCTCGGGAAATTCAGCGCCCTCAGGCTCAAAGGCAGGACACGAGCCAAACCGCGTGCCCTGGTCAAGAAGGGAGCGGAGACCACCATCGAGTCGTGGCAAAAGTGTGCGGGCCAGCAGTTGCTCCCTGGCCCGATCGGAACATATATCCAGTGCGACCTCGACATCGGGTAGATCGCCGCTCATCAACGCCAGTGCATGTCCGCCAAGGTCATCACCCAGGCGAACCTCGGAAAGCACAACGGGAGTGCTCTTGATAGCCGCATCAACCGCGGCCAGTAACGCAGGCGAAGAACGTGTTTCCACCACCGCCAATGAGTCACCTGTCAGATCCCTGCGCGTACCAAGCACCGCGTCATGCAGGTTTGGATGAACATCACCGAGGAAAACACTGCCAGACAAAGAACCCTCGGCCTCACCCAGTTCTTTTCCAGATTCAAAGGCTTCCTGTGTGCTCGCGACACTACCTCCGATAAGGATCAGGAACCTTCCCGGATGAATCGTTCCGCAGCGTAGCAATGCGATGGGCGAGCGTTTAACCATAAGGTCGCTCGCCCATACACCGGAAGCAATGGTATTGAATTCCAGCAATGCCATCGCCCCGTGTCGTCTCTTTTTTTGCACCCTGTGTCTCAAACGATCCGGAAGTGATCGACCAGGACGCAGCGCCGTAGTCGACTGAATGCAACCGGACCCGTGAGGCCCTCACCGGTTGGGCTGGCGATGGTGAAACTCGTATGGCCTTCCCCGCCTTCGCCAAGACCGGCGAAAAACGGTCCGTTCTTGGTGAAAATACTGGTATTTATGGTTCGCGCCATTTTACTCAGCGCATCAATGTCGCGTGAGTACATACCGGCCGAATGCCCATATCCGTGCTCGGCTTCCATCGCCAGTTCAATACCACGATCGACATCGGGTACGGATGTGACCGGCAGTACCGGCATCATCTGCTCAGTCCAGATCAGTGGATGGTCATTTGGCACCCGGGCCACCAATAACGGTGGATCACCTGCACAGCTAATACCAGCCCGTGACAGAATTTCTTTCGCGTTCTTGCCGATGAGGTCTTTTTCTACCACTGCACGCTGCCGTGGTCCGCGCTGCTCATTGAAAATAGCCTGCTCTATTCTATGAAGTTCACCGTCGTTCAGCAGGTAAGCTCCCTGCTGTTTCATCTGTTGTAACAGTTTTTCGACAATACTCTCGACGGCGATAACTTCCTTTTCATCGACACACACGATGTTGTTGTCGAATGAAGCACCAGCGATGATGTTACAGGCGGCGTGTTCCAGGTCAGCCGTCGCATCGACAACTACCGGTGGATTGCCGGGACCCGCGCAAATTGCACGCTTGCCGCTGGTCATCGCCTGGCGAACCACACCGCTGCCACCGGTCACGGCGAGCAGTCGAACACCCTTATGGTTCATCAAAGCCTGTGCGGACTCAATGCTTGGCTCTGCCACGGTTGTTACCAGGTTGGACGGACCACCGCCTCGAATGATAGCCCGATGTAATAATCGAACATTGGCCATGGAGCACTCACGGGCGTTCGGGTGTACGTTGAAAACAATACTGTTGCCTGCCGAGAGCATGGCAATCGTATTGCAGATAATCGTTGAGGTTGGATTGGTTGTCGGTGTAATGGCACCGATCACGCCGTAGGGCGCGTATTCGGTCAAGGTAAGACCGTTATCGCCGGTAACAGCATGCGCTGTGAGCACCTCCGTACCGGAAGTCTTACTTGCAACCAGGCGGTTCTTGATCACCTTGTGCTCGACTCTGCCCAGACCGGTTTCCAAATGCGCGTGGTGTGCGAGTTCCCCGGCGTGCTCAAGCATCGACTCACGGATAGAGGCGATGATCTTTTGCCGGCCCTCGAGTGACATGCCATCCAACTCACGATATGCGGTAGCGGCAGCCTTGACGGCGTCGTCTACCGTGGCAAAAACCCCCTCGCCCAGCACACCGCCGGCAACGACGGCAGGCGTGCCGCGTGAAGCCGGAATTTCAGCCCTTGCAACCGTTGGCGCCGAGAGACGTTCGGCAAGGCGCGTGGCGATAATATCCACCTGCTGGTCGCTGAGAGCGTTCCCGCCCGGAGCGCTCATGCGTCAGCCTCCCCCTTGCGGTATTTCTCCTCGCCTTCAATTTCCCAGCTGTCAACGATAGCCATTACAACGGCATCGACCGGTTTCTGGTCGGTACGCTCGGTTTGGCGGGCTGAGGAACCGCTTGCGAAAAGAACCATCTCACCAACACCTGCACCAACGGCGTCCACCGCCACCACTGAACCACCTGCAGGTTTGTTGTCATGACCCCAAAGGCCTAACATCAGGAACCTCAAGCCGACCAGCTTGGTGTCTTTTTCAGTAGCAACGACAGAGCCGAGTACTTTCGCGAGTTTCATGGCAGCATCCTTCCTGCAGACATTAGTGTAGTGTCAATCCTAGTCCTGCGAAGTTTCCGGGCCGCGGCCCAAGGGGATCGTCATATCGACGCCGCTATGAGGGCGCGCGATAATATGTACGGCAACGACATCAGCGACACGGGCGCCCGCGGTTCGTCCGGCTTCACAGGCTGCCCTTACGGCTGCCACGTCACCCCGCACCACCGCAGTTATATAACCGCCGCCTGTTTTTTCGTAACTAACGAGTTCGACCTTGGCTGCTTTGACCATTGCATCGGCC
>Ga0316191_10000168_pt1 | contig 37271 bp, 31 predicted proteins | sample Eddworburr2cm_MG_FD_204928 | JGI IMG/M metagenome (GOLD analysis project Ga0316191, IMG submission 204928) | Coastal sediment microbial communities from Maine, United States - Eddy worm burrow 2 cm | ecosystem: Environmental > Aquatic > Marine > Coastal > Sediment | place: USA: Maine...
ATCGTCGCGCTCAAAGCGCAGTACTGTGAGCGCTTAGACGGCAAAGAGTGGGATCGCTGGGCGTCCCTCTTCACCGAGAGCGCCGTGATGCAAGTCGGACCCTCGAGCGACGCTGCGGTCCGCGGGCGCGAGGCGATTCGCGCGCTCCTGGCCCGGCAGCTCAAGGGAGCGACGACGCGGCACCGGGCCTGGGACCCGGACGTTGTCGAAGAAGGGGAAGGGCGGGTGAGAGTGACCTGGAAGATGGAGGACCGAGTTCGGACACCACTCTATTCGCTCGAGGGAGCCGGCTTCTATGAAGATCGGTACATCGAGACCGGTGATGGGTGGAGGATCGCAAGCGTTCGCCTTCATCGAAGCCGGGTCGATTTGGAGCCTCGCTCTGCGATCATGCGTGTCATCTTGTGGATGCATGCACATGGCTGGTTGAAGCGGCTCTCGAGCAACGCGGACCGCACACTGGGTGAGGCGCTCTACGTGGGGCTCGAGCCCGGGGAGCGACCGTGAGACGTACCGCCTTACTCACGGGGGCTGCCGGGAAGATCGGTCGCTATGTCATCGGCGCCCTGTCGAGGCGTGGCTTTGAAGTCGTCGCGACCGACATCACGTCCAAAGGAGTCCCGCTCGATGTCCGATTCGAGCACTGCGACCTGACAGATGGCGCAGCGGTCGACCGCTTGGTGGCGATGGTGCGGCCGGATGTGGTGGTGCACAGCGCAGCGGTGGTCGCGCCCATCGCGTACGTGGAGCCCGAACTCTCGGAAGCGGTCAACCTCGGTGGCACGCAGCATCTGATCGACGCGACCAAGTCGCACGCACCGGACGCCTTCTTCGTGTTCGTGTCGAGCTGCGCTGCGTTCGGCCCGGTCTGCCCGAGCGACCCGGAGCGGAGCGCCATCGACCCCTGCTATCCGGACGACAACTACGGCCTGCAGAAGCTAACAGCCGAGAGCTGGCTCTCGTACTCGGGGCTCCGTCAATGCTCGCTTCGGCTCGGGGCCGTCATGGACCTTCAGAACCTGATGCCGCCGCATCCGTGTTACCGACCGTTCGTGTTCATGGTCTCGCTTGAGCAGCCCGAGCACGGAGTCGACGTTCGAGATGCTGCGCGCGCCATCGCGGCCGCCGCAGTGGTCCAGCCCGACGGGCACGTGCTTCTCATCGGCGGAGATGATTCATGGAAGCTTCCAGCAGGCACGCTTCGCAAGGACATCTTTGGAGCGATCGGGCTCTCGGTTCCCCCTGAGCGCGCGTTCCGCCCCAGCCCCGACCGGACGCGCAAGGAAGGCTGGTTCTACGAGTCGTGGATGGACACGAAGCACAGCGAAGACCTGCTCGGGTTTCAGCGCAGCACTCACGACGCGTTCATGAAAGAGCTCCGCAGGCGCTATCGCCGCCAGCGCCTGCTCATGGCTCCGGTTCGACCACTCGTCTCTCGCGGTCTGATGATCGCTTCGCCCTACGTCGGGAAGATGGCCATCGAGCCTGGCTTCACAGTCTGGGACGACGTCTGCGAGGTGTTCGATGTGCCCGAGGGCGTCGCCCGCACGCGGAGCAGCATGCCTCCACCCGCGCCGCCCTTCAGCGAGGGCTCCGGCGACTGACGCTCACTCCTCTGCGCGAAGTCGCGCAAGCACGCCCCGCGTAAACGTCGGGCGAAGGTAGAAGCCACGCGGTTGAGCCCATTGGACGGCGCCTTCTTCATCCGGCGCCCGCCGCCTGGCGCTGCCGCGCGCAGCTTTCGGTCGCACCTGGAGCACTTCTCCCAGGTGGCCGGTGATCCGCGTGACGTCGCCCCGTGCGATCATCTCGGCGAGACGCTCCCAGTCGGTCCGGAGTTGCTCGGTTTCGGCCTCCGTTGGGACCCAAAGATAAGCGCGCCCGACGCGCCGATCCCGCAGCGGAGTTTCCGAGGCCGCCTCGACCGGTACGAACAGCACCTTCGCGAGCTTCTTAAACACCACGCTCTTTTCCCAGTCGGTGTCTGCCATGGCCGACAGAGAGATGGACGCAACGAAGGTTGACTCCTTTGGCTTTCCCGTCGCGTCGAGAGGGATGGTCTTGAGCTCGATGCCGAGACCCACGAAGTCCGGTTCCGCTCGCGAGGCCGCGCTTGCGCCAAGCACGCGCTCCATGATCTGTCCGGCCACCCCCTTGCCGCGCACGCCATCTTCCGGCACGGCGAGCCCAACCTCTGCGCCGAGCTCCCCGAGGGTCAGACCGGCGACGTTCCACGCGCGCTCGAGCAATTCGTTCTCCGTCTTGGGCTCTTCGACCGCGCCCACGACTAGCGAAGCTCGCACACCTTGGAGCCGAACAGGCGCTCTAGCCCGGAGAGCAGCGCGTCGCTCGGATCGACGAAGAGGCCGGTCTCCGAGAGATTCACGCGCCAGTCACCCGGCGAGTTGAGCTCGAGCGAAACAGGGCAGGGGCCCGGGAAGCGTTCGAGCATCGAGCGGAGGGAATCGAGCTTGTTGCGATCAATGGCTTCCACCGCCAAGCGTACGGTGATGGCAGTGGTTCGCGCGTGAATCGCGTCGCTCAGGAGCGTCGCCTCTTCCAGGAGAATCTTCGCCTCTGGTGCCGAGCTCTCATCATTTCGATCTTGCTCGTGCTTCACCCGCCCGCCAAGCAGGATAGGTTGGCCGGATTTGAGCGCCTCTCGTAGCCCCACTTTTTCGAGCGGCTTCGGTCGCACGATCACCTCGACGCGGCCAAGCGCGTCCTCGATGTGAAAGAACGCCATCGTGTGGCCCATCTTCGTGCGGCGTTCGCGATATCCCTCGACGGTGCCGCCGACGGTGATCTGACGGTGATTGTCGAGCTGAACCAAGCTCTCGGTGGTCGCATCGCAAAAGCGAAGCAGCTCGCTTCGATAGCGGTCGAGCGGGTGGCCTGAAACGTAGAAGCCAAGCGTGCCCTTTTCACGCGAGAGCTGCTCGCGTGAATCCCAGGGCTCGAGCGCTGGGAAGCTGCCGCCAGGGTGCTCGTACGCCTGCGCGTCGTCTTCGCCTCCCATCAGGCCGAAGAGGCTCTCCTGACCGCTTGTCCGCTCGGCTTGAATGCGTTTGCCGCGCTCGATGGCCTGCTCGATCGCGATGAACGACTGAGATCGATGCACGCTGATCGCACCGTGCACGGTGTCGAACGCGCCGCACTGGACGAGCGCTTCGATGACGCCCTTGTTCACCCGGCGAAGGTCGACACGAGCGCAGAAATCGAAGAGGTCGACGAACGGGCGTTCGCCACCATCGTCTTCCGCCTGCCGCGCCTCGAGAATGGCCTCGACCGCCCCCGAGCCGACGCCTTTGACCGCACCGAGGCCAAAGCGAATCTTGGGCCCCATCGGATCGTGCACCTCGCCGTTGAAGCAGACCGGCTTGTGTCGCAGCCGGACGACGTCTTCCGCGTCATCTGGCGCGTACACGACTGTGAACTCGATCTCGGACTCGTTCACGTCCGGTGGCAGAACGGTGATCCCCATCGACCGAGCCTCGGCGACCGTGCGAACGACCTTGTCGATCTTCTCCTTGTCGGCGGTGAGCGTCGCGCAGCTGAACTCGACCGGGAAGTGCGTCTTCAGGTAGGCGGTCTGATAGGTGATGAGCGCATACGCGGCCGAGTGGCTCTTGTTGAACCCGTATCCAGCGAAGTACGCCATCAGGTCGAAGACTTCTTCGGCCTTCTCCTGAGTGTGGCCGCGCCCGGTCGCGCCTTCGATGAAGACGACCTTCTGCTTCTCCATCTCGGAGGCCTTCTTTTTGCCCATCGCGCGTCGCAGGAGATCGGCGCCGCCGAGCGAGTACCCTGCCATCTCCTGCGCGATCTGCATGACCTGCTCCTGGTACACGATGACGCCGCGCGTCTCTTCGAGGATGCCCGCGAGGGATGCGTCCGGGTACTCGACCTTCTGCCGCCCGTGCTTGCGATGGACGAAGTCCTTGTCCATCTGAGCGCCCATCGGCCCTGGACGGTAGAGCGCCACGGCGGCGACGATGTCGTCGAAGCGGTCCGGCCGAAGCTGCTTGAACAGGCTCTGCATGCCGCTCGATTCGAGCTGGAACACGTTGGTCGTTTCGCCCGACTGGAGGAGCGCGTATGTCGCCGGGTCATCCATCGCGATCTGGTCGAGGTGGAAGGCGTCGCCTTGGCGATCCGGACGCCGGTCGATCAGCTTCGTCGCGATATCGATGACGGTTAGTGTCCGCAAGCCGAGGAAGTCGAACTTCACGAGGCCTGCCGCCTCGACGTCGTCCTTGTGGTACTGGGTGACGTAGACGTCGGGCTCCGGGCAGAACACCGGCACGTGATCCCAAATCGGACCTTCGCTGATGACGACGCCGGCGGCGTGCATGCCCGCATGTCGAGTTAGGTTCTCGAGAGCTTGGGCCGTGTCGAGCAGTTCATGGGCCTGCTCATCGTGCTCGTACGCAGCCCTGAGGCGCGCCTCCTGTTCGAGTGCGTCACTGATGGGAACGCTCTTCCCTTGGACGGGCTCGGGAATCATCGTGGCGATGAGACCGGCCTCCGCGGGAGTCATCCCCATCACGCGTCCCACGTCGCGCACGACGCTACGGCTCTTGAGCTGGTGGAAGGTGGCGATCTGTCCGACGCTCGCCTGACCGTACTTGGCGCGGACGTACTGAATGACGCGATCACGCTGGTCCATGCAGAAATCAATGTCGAAGTCGGGCATGGACACGCGTTCCGGGTTCAGGAAGCGCTCGAAGAGGAGCCCGTGGGTGATCGGGTTCAAGTCGGTGATGCGAAGCGCCCAAGCGACCAGTGAGCCGGCGCCCGACCCACGGCCGGGTCCCACCGGCACGCCGTTGTCCTTCGCCCAGTTGATGAAGTCCTGGACGATGAGGAAGTACCCCGCGAAGCCCATCTTCAGAATCACCCCGAGCTCGAGCTCGAGCCGGCTGTGGTAGGCGCCTTCGTCGACGGTCTCGTCTCGGTCGCGCGACTCCTGAATGCGTCGAGCGAGGCCCGCTACGGACAGTGCGCGGAGGTAGTCCTCTTCGCTGGCGCCGCCGGGCACCGAAAAACGCGGCAGTTTGGGCGCGGCGAGCGGCGTGGCCTGTCCGGCACACATCTCGGCGATCAGCAGGGTGTTCTTCGCGGCATCGGGAATATGCGCGAGGAGGTTCACCATCTGCTCGGGCGTCTTTAGGTACAGCTCGGACGAGTTGTGGTGCATCGCCTCCATCTCACGGACGCTTCGCCCCGCGCCGATGCACTGGAGCACCAGCTGTGCGTGCGCCGACTGACGCTCGAGGTAGTGGCAGTCATTGGTACCGACCAGCGGGAGTGCGAGGTCCTTCGCGAGCTGGCCAAGCACCTGGTTGAGCGGCCTGTTCTCGGGGAAGCCATGGTCTTGGAGCTCGACAAAGAACCGGCCTGGCTCAAAACAATCGCGGAGGTTCGCGACCGCCTCGCGGCCAACGTCCGGTCCCTTGTTGAGAATCTCTTGCGCAACGTGGCCGCCCATGCAGGCGCTGAGTCCGACGACCCCCTTGCTGTTCTGTTGGAGCACTTCGAAATCGATGCGGGGTTGATCGTACGCGGCCATCCCGTCGACCCAGCCGGCGCTCACGATCCGGACGAGGTTCTGGTAGCCTTCTTGCGAGCTCGCGAGGAGCAATAGGTGGTGCAGCTCCTTGTTCTGGGGGTCGCGTCGATCGCCGGCCGTGAAGTTCACCTCGCAACCGAGAATCGGTTTCACGTCGGTGCCCGCACAGGCGCGCACCAGTTGGACCGCACCGAACATGTTGCCGTTGTCGGTGAGGGCGACCGCGGGCATCCCCATCTTGCCGACATGCTCTACGAGCGCAGGTATCCGGATGGCTCCGTCCAGCATCGAGAACTCGCTGTGGACGTGGAGGTGAACGAATTCTGCCGCCATGAGGAGGCCGACCATACTGTGAGCGGAGCTACGAATCCACCTCCACTCGCCCTGGCAGCGGGCCCCTACGTATCAACGGCGGGTCGGTCCCGGCCAGCTTGCGCGGGGTGTCCTCCGTGCTACTCCCGCCATCCCCAGGCCCTTGTTAACGGGCGCTTTGGGGTCATGGTGCAACTGATGAGTAAGTCTCCCCTGTCCATCGTCAAAGAGCGCTTCGGTGACGATCCGAAGAAGGCCAAAGAGCAGCTAATCGCCGCGGTGAAAAAGGCCGCCGGCAAGGACGTCTGGCTCGACCGGCTGAACGGGGCGAAGGGCCTCGAGCACACCTCCAACAAGAAGCTGCTCCACCTCGAGCATGTACTCGGAGCCGTGACCCAGGCGGTCGGCTCCCGGGACAAGCTCGTTGACGAGATCGCGAAGGCCCAGGGTCGCGACAAAGACGGCGAATATAAGGCCCGTTTGGGTGAAGAGTCGACGCCAGCCTTGTGGGATCGCTACCAAGCGGTACAATCGCGGGCTGGTGGTCGTTCCGCCAAGTGAAATGAAGCACCGCCTCGGCACGGCGCCGCGTCGGCTGCACAGTGAAAGAGTTGACCATGAGTAAGAGACTGTTCTGCGGAGGCCTCGCCTGGGGCACGACTACTGAAGACCTTCAAGAGGCGTTCGCGCCGTTCGGAGAGGTCACGGATGCGAAGGTTGTGAGTGATCGTGAGACAGGCCGTTCGCGGGGCTTCGGCTTCGTAACGTTCACGACCGAAGAGGCGGCTAGCTCCGCCCGTGAATCAATGGACGGCGCAACGCTCGGCGGCCGAACGATCCGTGTAGACCTTGCGCGTGAGCGCCAGGGTGGCGGCGGCGGCGGCGGTGGCGGCTATGGCGGTGGCGGCGGCGGCGGCGGCTACCGACGCTAGTCGTTAATCATCGAAGCAGACGGAAGTACCACGAAAGTATCGCGTCTCCTGCGAGAAGATACTCGAGGGCTCCGAGCGCCAAGAACGGGCCGAATGGAAGCTTGAGTTGACCGAGGCGACTCGTGTCGGCTTGCTCAGGCGCTTCGACCAATTCCCCATCGATGACTCTCTCTTCGATGTCGGGGGTTAGCTTGCGCCCGGTGACCAAGGCAAAGCCGGCGAAGACCAAACCTTGCATCGAGCCGGCCACGATGCTGAAGAGCGCCCCGCGCCAGCCGAGGAACGCGCCGATCATCATCATGAGCTTCGAGTCGCCTTCTCCCATGCCGCGGCGCCCGCTCAGGGCTTCGTAGCCCCATACGAAGACGACCTGAACCATCAGGTATCCGGCGCCAGCGCCGACGGCCGCGGACCAGAGGCCAGGCTCCGCGCGGAAGGGTGCGCTCGCCAGACCGATGGCCGCGCAGGGTAGGCTCACCTCGTCCGGAATCTCCATCCATTCGAGGTCGACGAAGGTCACGATCAGCAGCCCTCCGGCGAAGACGAAGTAGAGGAGGGTTTCAATCGTGGCGTGGAGTAGCGGGGTTCCGGGCGGCGCGCGGACGACCCAGAGCTCGGCTATCGCGACGCAGAGGACTGCTCCGAGGAGCTCGACGAGGACGTAGCGCGCCGAGATTCGCGTGCCGCAGCAAGAGGCTTTGCCGCGAAGGAAGAGCCAGCCGAGGATCGGCACGTTGGTCCAGGCGCGAATTGGGGCGCCGCAGCTCGGACAGTGGCTCGGCGGCCGAACGACCGACATTCCACGAGGCCAGCGATAGATCGCCACGTTGAAGAAGCTTCCCCACGCCGCTCCCCAGGCGAAAGCAACCATCCAGACGAACCAGCGCGCCACCTCCGCCGCAAACATCCTGACATGCTACCAGCCCACCGAGGGGTGTCCCGTTTTTGGCCCCGGCGGTTGCAGTGGCGGCCGCTCGGTGCGATTCAAGGGCCATCATGACTGGTGAAGCCACCAGAGCGGCGCTTCGGGAGACCAAGCGAATCGTCGTGAAGATTGGAAGCCGCGCGCTCTGCGCGGAGGGGGGGCGGTACGCGCAGGTGGCGGAGCAGCTCGCCACTCAAGTCGCCGCCGGGCGCAAGGTCGTGCTGGTGTCCTCCGGGGCGGTGGCCGTCGGTCGCGAGCGCTTGGGGCTGACGGAGCGGCCGAAGAAGGTGGCTCTCCTTCAGGCGGCCGCAGCCACCGGTCAGTCTCTTCTGATGCGTGCCTATGAAGATGCGTTCGAGGCCCGCGGCATCCATGTGGCCCAGGTGCTGCTGACACACGATGCGGTGGCCGACCGTGAGCGGTATCTTCATGCGCGTAGCGCCATCGACGAGCTCCTGAGGCTCGGCGTCGTCCCGATCATCAACGAGAACGACACGGTATCGATCGACGAGCTTCGTTTCGGTGACAACGACCAGCTCGCGGCAATGGTGTGCACCTTGATCGGAGCGGACTTACTCGTGCTCTTGAGCGACGTCGAAGGGGTGCTCGACGACGAAGATCAACGCATCTCGCTCGTGCGCGACGTCGCCGATATCGAGCATTTCATCAAGCCGCCCGAGGACGACGTGGGACTCGGCGGCATGCAGTCGAAGGTGGAAGCCGCGCGGCGGGCGACGTTGCACGGACTCCCTGTCGCCATCGGTCCGGCGGCGTCGGCAGATTTCTTGGATCGATTGGTGCGCGGCGAGGATGTGGGCACGCTCATGCTCCCGCACGGCTCTCCGCTTCCGAGTCGGAAGCATTGGATCGCGTACACGCTGAAGCCGAAGGGACGCATCGCGGTCGACGCGGGAGCGTGTCGCGCGCTGCAAAAACGAAAGTCGAGCCTACTGCCCGCCGGGGTGATCTCGGTGACGGGTTCGTTCCATGTCGGTGACGCGGTCTCGATCGTGAGCGAGGCGGGTGCCGAGCTTGCTCGCGGCCTTGCGCGGTACGACGCCGCGGATGTCAGACGGCTTGCAGGTGGGCAAAGCGAGCAGATTGCCCAGCGGGTCGCGAACCACGTAGGTGACGAAATCGTTCACCGGGACGACATCGTGCTCACTGGGCAGGACGCCTGAGCCGCCCACTCCCGCCTCCCGGAAAAGGTGCTAGATGTCCCGGCTATGGGTGAGGACGTCAAAACGCTCGTGACTGGCCTGGCCGAACGGGCCAAGGCCGCCGCGCGTACGCTCGCGACCGCGAGCAGCGAACAGAAGAACGCGGTGCTTCGGCGCGCGGCCGAGGCGCTTCGTGGTGCGCCCGGCGATCTCGTGCTCGAGGCCAACCATAGAGATCTCGCTGCAGCGGCGGAGATGGGTCTTTCGAAGGCCATGCTCGATCGACTCGAGCTTGACCGAAAGCGCCTCGACGGAGTTGCCGATGGTGTCGACCAGGTGGCAACGCTCCCTGACCCGGTGGGCAGCGTCGTCGAGGAACGTGTTCTCGACAATGGCCTACGGGTTTCGAAGATGCGAGCACCTCTCGGACTCATCGGCATCATCTACGAGTCGCGACCGAATGTCACGGCAGATGCTGCGTCGCTTTGTCTCAAAAGTGGAAACGCCGTCCTTCTTCGGGGAGGCAAGGAGGCGTTCGAGAGCAACACCGCGATCGCCGCGATCTTCACTCAGGCATTGATCGACGAAGGACTTCCTCCCGAAAGTGTCACACTTCTGCCCACTACCGACCGACAGGCGACGTTGGTAATGATCGGTCTTGATGGTATCGTCGACATGGTCATACCGAGAGGTGGTGAAGGATTGATTCGGTTTGTTGCCGAGCACGCAAGAGTCCCCGTCATCCAGCACTATAAAGGTGTGTGTCACGTCTTTGTCGACGAGACCGCCAACCCGGATATGGCCCTCGGCATTGCGCTCAATGCGAAGGTCCAGCGCCCCGGCGTCTGCAACTCGATGGAGACCATCTTGGTCGATCGGCACATGGCCCCCTCGTTCTTGCCCCGCCTCGGTGCTGCGATGAGCGAAAAGGGCGTCGAGCTTCACGCAGACGGACGGGCCGCGGCCTATCTCGATGGCGCAAAGCGAGCGAGCGCGGAGGACTGGGACACCGAGTATCTCGATCTCATCCTGAACGTCGGCGTTGTCGACGGCATCGATGGGGCGATCGAGCATGTCGCGAAGCACGGTTCGAACCACACCGAGGCGATCGTCACCGAGAATGACGCGAACGGACAGCGTTGGCTACGGGAAGTCGACGCCAGCCTCGTGCTCGTCAATGCGTCGACGCGATTCAACGATGGCTTCGCGCTCGGCCTCGGCGCCGAGATCGGAATTTCGACCACGAAACTACATGCCTATGGTCCAATGGGCCTGGCTGAGCTGTGTACGCTGAAATGGGTCGGCCAGGGCGAAGGTCAAGTCAGGCAGTGAGGAGAACGAACAGTTTGCCCAAAGAAGCAACAGGCGCACAACTGGACACCAATCCGAGTTCCGCTTCGACGAACGATCAGAAGGCAGGCCGTGATCTGGCCCTGCTGATCGCAGAGGCAGGGCTCGACAAGAAGGCCGGCCGAATCGAGATCATCGATGTGCGTGGCAAGGTGGACTACACCGACTTCGTCGTCGTGATGAGCGGTCGAAGCGATCGCCAAGTAGCGGCCATCGCGCGCGGCATCGAAGAGGACCTCAAGTTGAAGCACGGGACCCTCTGCTCGGGAGTCGAGGGGCTGCCGCAGGGCAATTGGGTTCTGCTCGATTTCTCGGACGTGGTCGTGCACATCTTCCATCAAGAGATGCGCGGCTTCTACGACATCGAAGGGCTTTGGCTCGACGCCGATCGGGTGGAGTTCGAAGGCCAGCAGGCCGACGAGGGTTTCGTCTTTCCATAGTCCCGCGTCGTGCGCGTACGAATCATCGCAGTCGGGAAGGCCAAGGATCGCGATCTCAGGTCGCTGCTGAGCGACTACTATGCGCGCATTGGGCGATACGCGAAGTTCGAGGAGATCGAGCTGAAAGATGGCAAAGAGGCGGAGGTCAGCGAACGCCTTGCCCGCAGCATTCCAGACCGATCCCGCGTGGTCGCACTCGAAGTCGATGGGCGGGCGCTCAGCAGCCACGAGCTCTCGAAGTGGATCGATCGCGCCGAAAACGACTCCGTGCAGACGCTGGTGTTCCTGATCGGCGGCTCCTACGGCCTGCCGCGTGAGCTGTCGAAGAAGGCGGACCTTCGCCTTTCGCTCTCGGCGATGACCCTGCCGCATCGCCTCGCGAGGTTGGTGCTGGCTGAGCAGGTCTATCGGGCCTTTTCTATTTCGCGCGGCGAGCCGTACGACCACTAGCGCAGTCGAGCCGCCGCCGGCGCTCTCGACCGGCCGTGCGCAATGATGCCTCGGCGTGGACGATGAGCGTCTATGGACGATTGGTGGCGCGGCTGTCTCGAGCTTCTAGCCCCCTCGCGATGCGTTGGGTGCGACGAACTGTCTCGCTCCGTCTTCTGTGAGGCATGCGCGGTCTTGCTCGAGCGCCCCGCGTCGCCGCACGCCGTGTATTGCTATGGGGGACCCATTGCCGATGCGATTCATCGCTACAAGTATCGCGGGAGAAGTGAGTTGGCCCGCGCGCTCGGCGGCTTGATGGTGGAGCCCGCCAGCAGATGGTCGGGACGCTTGGATGCGGTCGTGCCGGTGCCCCTTCACTGGCGACGCCGGCGCTGGCGGGGCTACGATCAGGCCGCTCTTCTCTCAAAGCCGGTGGCCCGTGCCCTCGACGTGCCGCTCCGAGTCCGTGGGCTTCGGCGGGTTCGTCACACGCCGAGTCAGGTGGATCTGCCACACCATGAGCGGCAGCGAAATGTCGCTGGAGCGTTCGTTGCATCGAAGCTTCGGGGGGCGGAGCGGGTTCTCTTGATCGATGACGTGCGGACGACCGGGGCCACGCTTGGCGCTGCGGCCGCCGCGCTTCGCTTGGCGGGTGTCCGCGAGGTTCGCGCCCTGGTGCTCGCCGCTCGCGTTCTCGGCGAAGGCACGTAAAGTACCTGAGTGCGTTACCTGCTCATCGGATGTGTTCTGCTTGCGGCGTGTGCGCAAGAGGAGCTGCCCGTGCAGGACCCGCTCGACTACCTCCGGGTGGGGGTCGACCCGAGCGCGGAGGCCGACACGATGGTGGACGAGCTTCGCCGCAATGGATTCGAGATTGGACGGCGCTTCGACGAGCCGGCGTACGTCGCACTCGACGCGGCTAGCGGTCCCGAGGCGATCGTGCGAATCGTGAGTTCGCGAGGGGTCGTGCTCTCGGCGCAGGCGCCGGACGTCCGTTGGCCGGAACGCCTCTGGGTGGAGCTTGCGCCCGGACCGCGGCCCGACTTTGATCGCGACGGCCAGGGGGATGTCGTCGTCGCGCTTCGGGAGCGTGACCGGACCTGCCTTGGTTGGGTCGAAGTCGACAGCGAGGGGTTCGCCGTCGAGGTCTTTCGTCCGCGGACGGAGTGGGGTGAGGCCCCATGCATCGTGGAGATCGACCCGACGTGGCCGAGGTTGCTGCTGGAGGTCACGGTTCCCAATGCTTCGGTGCCGGCCTCGCGCGTACGGCTACCCGTCAAGGCGCAGGCTCGACGCTGGGTTCTCGATGACTCAGCGGCGGGTAAGGCACGCTGGGAGGTCGAGATCAAGCAGCGTCAGAAGGCGTTGGAGGTTTCCGAGGCGCGGGGCGATTCGACCGCTGCTTCACGCCTCCGAGCCGAGCTCGCTTGGCTCGACCAACTTCGCAATGCCCCGGAGCCCGTGCTAGAGCCGGCGGACGATGGCGAAGAAGCGCGTTGACAAAGGGGTCCCCGGGATGGACCTGCTGGTGTGCCGCAATCCGAAAGCGGCCAAGCGCTACGACATCGACGAGCGCATGGAGGCCGGCATCGTGCTCTATGGCACCGAGGTCAAAAGCCTGCGGGCGCGACGGGCCAACCTGGAGGCGGCCTATTGCCGCATCGACAACGACGAGCTCTTTCTCTTCGGCATGCACATCGCCCAGTACGAGCAAGGAGGCCACGCCGGGCACGAGATGCAACGGCGCCGCAAGCTGCTCGTCCATCGCCGGGAGATCGAAAAGCTCCGTGGCCGGCTTACGAATCGCGGGATGGCGCTGGTCCCGTTGCAGGTTTACTTCAAGAACGGCGTGGCCAAGGTTCAGATCGGTCTCGGTCGAGGCAAGAAGAAGGGCGACGAGCGCGAGTCGATCAAGCGTCAGGAAGACCTCAAGGAGGCCCGCGCTGCCATGCAGCGCCGGAAGAGCTGAGCTGTGAAGGTGCTCTTGGACGGCGGCGAAGAGGGCGAGGCGGTGGCCTTCGAAGGCAATCTCCTGACCCTTCTGAGCCCGAGGGCGTTCGCGCCGGGCTCGCCGATTCGATTCACGGTGTCGGTCGAAGAGGCCACCCGCAGCTTTGAAGGAAGAACGATTGGGTCCAGACGGGTCGACGGCGAGCGCTTCGAGGTGAGGATGCGCTTCGTCAATCTCCGGCGCCTCGACCGCGAGCTCTTCGCTCAGCGGCTCGCTTGAGCCGGGCTTCTACTGGGCGCGCTTTTCGAGTTCCTTGAAGACGGCGGCTTTTACGGCCTCGTACTCGCTGGGGAGCGCGACCGGCTTGTTGGGGTACTTGCTCTCGACGCCGGGGATCTCGTTTTCGTGGTATCGAATCTTGAACTGAGTGAACTTCAGCCCGTTAGCCGTTGAAATCACGACGACTTTTTGCCCTGGCTCGATGGTGCCCTTGGCCCTGAGCTTCTCTAGGGCGGCGAGCGCGACGCCGGTGTGCGGGCAGGTGTAGCTTCCGAAGCGGTCGGCCGCTGCGGCGGCCTCGGCGAGCTCGGTCTCCGACGCCTGCTCCACGACGCCATCGAACGCCTCGAGGGCGCGGATCGCCCGGCGGACGCTCACCGGATTGCCGATTCGAATGGCGCTCGCCTCGGTCTCGCCGGCGACGATGGCCTCGAAGTTGTCCCAACCGGCCTTGTAGGCTCGGTAGAGGGGATTCGCCTTTTCGGCCTGCGCGAGGCAAATGCGGGGTCGCTTCGAGATCAGGCCGAGGTCGAGCATCATCTCGAAGCCTGCGGCAAGCGCTGCGACGTTTCCGAGGTTTCCGCCCGGGATGATCACCCAATCCGGGACCTCCCAGTCAAACTGCTGGCAGATCTCGATCGCCACCGTCTTCTGACCCTCGAGGCGAAGCGAGTTCATCGAGTTGGCGAGGTAGATGCTCTTCTCGGTCGTGAGCTGCTGCACGATCGCCATGCAGCCGTCGAAGTCCGTGTCGAGTGCGCAGACCAGCGCACCGTTGGCGAGCGGCTGGACGAGTTGTGCAGTCGTCACCTTGCCCTTGGGCAGAAGAACGACTGACGGAATTCCCGCGGACGCGCAGTAGGCCGCGAGCGCTGCGGAGGTGTCCCCCGTCGACGCGCAAGCGATGGCCCGAATCGGCTTTCCGTCTGCAATCGCCTGCTTGACCGTGCTCACGAGCACGGTCATCCCGAGATCCTTGAACGACCCGGTGTGGCTGTTGCCGCAGTTCTTGATCCAGAGGTCTTGGAGCCCGAGGCTCTCGCCATAGCGCTCCGCCCAAAAGAGGTTGGTTCCGCCTTCGGCAGTGGAGACCACGTTCTCGCCGCGGAGGTGGGGCTGCACCCATTCCTTCTTGCCCCAGACGCCACTGCCGTAGGGCCAGTCGCGCGTCATCCAGCGCTGGTCGAACAGACGGCTCCAGGCCGAGCCGCTCCGGTGTTTGAGCGCATCCATGTCGTGATGCACCTCGAGAAGCTCACCGCACTCAGGGCAGGAGTAGATGACTTCGTCCAGTGGATAGCTGCCGTGGCACCCGGCGACGCAGCGAAAAGACGCGCTGTAACTCATGGGAGCGTCAGTATAGGCGCTTGGGCAAGGGGCGCACCTCGCCTGTGCGGATACTCACGCCCCCGTCTTTTGGCGCGCTTCTGGGACGAGGGAGAAGCTCGGCGAGCTCGGCCGGCGAGCGAGCTCTTCGAGGTGGGCGACCATCTTCGGGTAGTTCGCCGCCAGCTCCTCGAAGCGACGACCGGAGAGCCGAAGGACGAGCACGTCGGAATCGGCTCGGACGGTGACGGTCGAGGGTTTGCCGGTCAGCATGGAGTGCTGCCCGAGCGCGCGGCCGAGCTTCAAGTGGCCCATCTCTTCGCCGTTGGCGGCGACCGCGGTCAGCTTGCCGATCATCGGGATGTACATGCCGTCGGCACGCTTACCGGCTTCAAGAATCGTCGTGCCCATATCGGCGCGACGCACGGCGAACATGCTGGCAATCTTCGAACGGGTGCTGAGGTCGAAAGTCGAGAACATGGGGGACGTGCGGACCAGTGTGGCGACCAGGCGACGTCCGAGCACCTCGAGCAAGACGTTGGCGAGCGACGGATACTCCCGAACGAGCCTGTCGAGGAGCAGCTTGCTGATGCGAAGAGCACGGACTTGCGTGCGCGCGGTGACATCGCCTTCGTAGTTCACTCGCTCGAGCAGACATGAAATACCAACGACGTCACCCTCGGAGAGAATCACGGTGTCCTTGTCTTGCGGACGAATGAGTTGAACGCTGCCTTCGATCAATGCGTAGAGAGCATCGGCTGTGGTGCCGCGCTCGATGAGCATGCCTCCCACCTCGAGGTCGACGAGCCTCGACTCTTTCACCAGCCGCGCGAGCACCTCCTCGGGGACCTCCGCGAACAGGGGCATCGAAGGGAGCCGTGCCAGGTGCTCGGCGGTGGGAGGCTCGGATGGGACCTCGTCTCCGGGCGAGATTCGGTGGCGGAGCTCGGCCTCTGAGATGTCGAGGTCGACGTGAATCGATGCGGGTGGCTGAGTGAAGCGAAGCACTCCCTTCGCGCTCGGATCGGCCACGAGGGGTAGGGCATCTTCGCTGATTCGCCGGATGTGCGTGCCTCGCGCGGAGCGGTGGAGCTCGCGTGCGGCGTCGGGAGTCACCCGCTCGAGCACGTCCTCGCGATTCGGGTCGATGCTCACGACGACTTTCGCCATCGCGGCGGCCCGGGCCACGAAGCCGAGTTCGGCGTACGTGTCGACAGCCCGGATGTAGGACTCCACCGCCTCCTCGAGCCGTCCTAGACGCTTCAAGAGATCCCCGTTTCGATGAGGCCAGCGGGGCTCCCTCGGCTCCATCCGTTCGAGGGACTCATAGAGAACGAGCGCGTCCGGGAAGCGCTCCTTCGTGAGCGACTTCTGGAGTTGGTCCCTAAGCTTGCGAGTACGACTACCAGACACGGACCCCGAACCTTATACCGATACGGCCCAACGCTAAAGCGGTGGGCGTCCACTCGATCGCTGCTAACCTCAAAGCCTCTACGAATGAGTCTCTTCATCCGCCTCGTCCGCGCCGTGCTCGCATTCGGCGTCATTTTTGCCAGCTACATGGTTCAGCTGGGCCTTCTGAAGATATTTCGACGTTGGCGGGTCAACCCCGATACGGGCCGAGAGGACGAGCACGTGCCGCCTTGGCTCGAGCGCCGTCAGGTGCGGGTCGACGAAAGGAACTCTCGCCGGCTTTTGTCGGACATTCTCAAGCTGCGAGGGGTGTACATCAAGCTCGGCCAGGTCCTGTCGATCATGGGTGGCTTCTTGCCGGCAGTTTACATTAAGAAACTAGAGACCCTGCAGGACGCCGTGCCGCCGCACCCGTTCGATGAGATCGAAAAGGCTTTCATCGAGAGCTTGGGCGACAGGCCGGAGGCGTTCTTTCGGCACATCGAGCGAGAGCCCGTCGCGGCCGCGTCCCTCGGCCAGGTGCACGTGGCCTACATGGACGACGGCCTGAAGGTCGCTGTGAAGGTGCTCTATCCGGGTATTCGAGACGTCGTGCGGATCGATCTGCGGGTCATCCAGCTCATGGTGCGCGTCTACAAGTGGTTTGTTCCCGTTCAGAATATCGAAGCGGTGCACAGCTCCCTTGTGGACCTGCTGCGTCGCGAGACCGACTACCTGCACGAGGCGGACTGCATGCGGCGCATGTCCGCGAACTTTGCGGACGACGACCACATCCTCTTCCCGGAGGTCATCGAGGAGGTCACCACAGCGGACGTCTTGACCATGACCTTCATGGAAGGCGTCAAGATCACGCGGCTCGACGAAATTCGGTCGCTTGGTGTCGACCTCCACAAGCTTGGGGAGCGGCTGGTCAAGAGCTTCTACAAACAAGTGTTCGTCGATCGCTTCTTCCATGCCGATCCACATCCCGGGAACTTCCTCGTGCAACCGGTCGAGGGTTCGAGCGACGCCAAACTCGTGGTGCTCGATTTCGGAGCGATTAGCGTGGTGGACGAGAAGACGGTGTTCGGCATGGTGGACGTGCTGCGCGGCTTCTTCGAGCAAAACGACAATCTGGTGCTTCGAGGGATCGAAGACATCGGCTTCGTTGCCGAAGGCGGTAATCGCGAGCTCCTCGAACAGACCGTCAAGACTTACTTCCAGAAGTTGCTGAAGCTGGAGTCGTATTCGCCCTCAGTTTTGATGAACAGCAACTCGAAGGAGCTCGAAGCGCTTGCAGATCCCGAGGTTGAGCGGCGCGAGCTCCGAAGCCTCATGCGCTCGGTGAACTATCCGGACGGATGGTTCTATGTTGAGCGGGCCTCCGTGATGATGTTCTGGCTAACCGGCCAGATCGCACCCGAGCTCGACCAGTTTCAGATCGGGTTTCCATACGTCCTGCCGCTGTTGGCGCAGCGACTCAACAAGAGCCGACCGTCCCAGCCGCCATCTGAGGGCGACGCGCAGGTGGCTGTGCCTGGGGCCTGAGTTGGGGCGCGTCGTCGGCATCGACCCCGGTCAAGCACGGATCGGCATCGCGATTTCGGACGAGGAGCGCTCCATCGCGTTTCCGAGGGAGACCATCGCGGCCCGGGGCGGCTGGGCGGAGGCTGCGGGACGGGTTCGCGATGCGCTCACAGACGAAGAAGTAGACCTCTTGGTCGTCGGTCTTCCCCTTCGACTCGATGGGACGGAGGGCGAAGCGGCCCGGCGGGCGCGCGGTTTCGGCGACACGCTCGCGGACGTGATGGGAGTCGAAGTCACCTATTGGGATGAGCGACTGACCACCGTCGCAGCCGAACGATCCCTGCGGGAGATGGGGCGACGAGGGGCGAAGCGGCGCGATGTCGTCGATCAATCGGCAGCGACCATCTTGCTTCAAGGGTTCTTAGACGCCAAAACGGGGGGTACGTGGACGGGCCCGAGGAGCGGATAGAAGTCGCGGGTAATCGCCGGCCTGGGGTCGCGCGATTGCTGAGCCTCGTTACGCTCGTTGCGGTGCTCGGGGCGCTCTTCGTGCTGGGCTGGCTCTTCGTAGTTTACCCCGACTCGAGTGGGCCGAGAGATGGCGATGAGGAAGTCGTCCTCGATGTGGCGCAAGGGACAACACTTCGGAAGCTTGCGGACGAGCTCGAAGGCGCAGGCGTCATCGACGATGCGCGCGTCTGGTCGGTCTACATGCGCATGCGCGGGCTCGACCGACACCTCCGGCAGGGAAAGATTCGCTTTCGAACGCCGATGACGCCCGAAGAGGTCGCGAGATACGCCACCACCCGCCTAGGGAAGATTCAGATTCGCATCCTGATCCCCGAGGGCTTCTCCCGATTCGAGATCGCGGCCCGCCTCGAAGAGTACGGAGTCTGCTCTGCCGACGGCTTCCTCGAAGCCACGGAAGACAGCTCTCTCCTCGCGAGCTACGGCGTCGAAGCGAATGACGCCGAAGGATACCTCTTCCCGGACACGTACGAATTCGACGACGCCACGAAGCCGCGGCGGGTCGTGGAGCGAATGCTTGCCAACTGGACCAGACGCTACGAAGAGCTCCAAGAAGAGTACGCCGAGCAGCTGGCGGTGCTCGACGGCTGGACGACGCACGACCTGATCACGCTCGCGTCGATCGTGGAGAAGGAAGCCGCGGTTCCGTCGGAGCGAGCACGGATCGCCGGGGTGTTTTGGAATCGGCTCAATTCCAAGCGGTTCCTGCCGCGGCGCCGACTTCAGGCGGATCCAACGGTCCAGTATGGGTGTGTCGCCGTGCCGGAGGCTGCCTCGTCCTGCAAGGACTTCGACGGGCGCATCACCCGCGCGATGCTCGACGACCCCGATAATCCCTACAATACCTACCGGCACTCGGGGCTTCCGCCCGGGCCGATCAGCAATCCCGGCAAGGCGACCATCGCCGCGGTCATCAAACCCGAACAGAACGACTACTTCTACTTCGTGGCTCGGGGTAGCGGTCGGCACCATTTCAGCAAGACACTCCGCCAACACAACATCGCGGTGCGTCGCCACCAGGCGCCATGACGCGCTCGCGACGGGACAAGAGCCCACTGTTCGGAAAGGACGAGCCGCAGCTCGAACTCTTCGATCAGCCGATCGACGATGGGCCGGACCCGGTCGAAGAGAAGCAGCGCTCGCTCGAAGCGTTGGCGGCGGCGCTTCCGGGAAAGCTACGGTTCGGGACGTCGAGTTGGACGTTCCCTGGTTGGGCAGGGCTTGTCTACCATCGCAGGTATCCCAACCAGCGTGCGTTCCTGAAGGACTCCCTCGGGGAGTATGCGGCGCACCCATTGATGCGAACGGTCGGAATCGATCGCGGGTACTACACTCCGGTACCCGCCGAGGATCTTGCGAGCTATTCGGCGCAGCTCCCCGATGACTTCCGAGCTGCGATGAAGGTGTGGCAACAGGTCACGATGCCCGGCTACCCACGGCACCCTCGCTACGGGGAGAAGGCCGGAGCGCGCAATCCGGATTTCTTGAACCCCGAGCTCTTTTCCGAGGCGGTTCACGCGCCGACGCTGCAGGCATTTTCGAAACACATGGGGCCTTGGATCGTCGAGATCGCGCCGTCCCCGACTCCGCTCGACCCGACGTGGTTCAACGAGAAGCTCGGGGCGTTTCTCGCTGCTGTGCCGCGGGATTTCCCGTTCGCCGTCGAGCTCCGCGATCGGAAGCTATTGAACGCGGCCTACGCCCAGACTCTGGCCGAGCATGGGGCTTCGCACGTGTTCAACTACTGGTCGCGGATGCCGGGACTCGCCGACCAGATGCGCGTGCAGGGATTGCTTGGCGCGGAGCCCCTGGTGGTTCGCCTGCTTCTACCGCCAGGGCAGCGCTACGCGGACCTGAAGGAGGCCTACGCGCCGTTTGACCGCCTCGTCGAGCCGCAGCCCGGCATGCGTCAGGAGCTGGTCCGACTGGTTCAGGCGGCGCTCGAGCGCGACATCGAGTGCTACGTGATCGTCAATAACAAGGCGGAAGGGTCGTCGCCTCTCACCGTCGAGGCGCTGGCGCGTCAGCTCGCCGGGTAGGTTGCCGCCCCGAGTGGCGAGGCTATGTTGCCCGCCATGAACGCGCCGAAAGCAGAGAACCTCACGTGGCATATCGGTGAGGTCGACAAGGAAGCACGCAGTGCAGCGCACGGGCATCGAGGGGCCGTCCTGTGGTTCACGGGGTTGAGTGGATCCGGCAAGAGCACCATCGGCCATCGCGTCGAGCGGATGCTCATCGAACGGGGTGCGTTCGCGTATGTGCTCGACGGCGACAACGTCCGACACGGCCTCAACAGCGACCTCGGTTTTGCGCCAGAGGATCGCGTCGAGAACATTCGCCGCATCGGGGAAGTCTCGCGCCTCTTTTCAGATGCCGGGGCGCTCGTCGTCTCCGCGTTCATTTCGCCGTATCGCAAAGACCGCGATCGGATTCGGGGACTGATGCCGGAGGGAGAGTTCGTCGAGGTCTTCGTCGATACCCCGCTCGAAATCTGTGAGGCGAGAGACCCGAAGGGCCTCTACAAGAAGGCGCGTGCCGGCGAAATCTCCAACTTCACCGGGCTCGACGCGCCCTACGAAGCCCCACAGCACCCAGAGGTCCACTTGCAGACCGCCAATCTCAGCGTTGACGAGGCGGCCGAGCAGGTCATTCGCTATCTAGAAGACCAAAAGATACTAGGAGTTTCCTGATGCCGACTCGCGACGAGATGTGGAACCAGATTCCGGACGAAGTAGACATCGTCGTCATCGGCGGCGGAATTACGGGGGCAGGGATTGCGCGGGACGCGGCACGGCGAGGCCTCCGGGTCGCGCTCTTCGAGCAGAACGACATCGCCTATGGAACCAGCTCACGATCGAGCAAGCTGATCCACGGCGGTCTTCGCTACCTCGAGAGCTACGAGTTCAGCTTGGTGTTCGAGTCGGTGAGCGAGCGGCGCGTCGTTCAGGACCTCGCTCCGCATCTGGTCAACCCGCTCGCGTTTCTGTTCCCTGTGTACGAGGGTGCGCGCAAGAGCCTCCGGATGATCAATGCCGGCATGTGGCTCTACGACGGGCTGGCTCTGTTCCGTTCGCCGAAGCGGCACAAGACTCTCAAGCCACGCGAGGTGTCCGAGTACGAGCCTCTGCTGAAGCAGCAAGGGCTCCAGGGCGCGCCGGTCTATTACGACTGCTCGACGGACGACGCACGCTTGACCCTGGAGACGGTGATCGACGCGATCCAGAATGGAGCGGTCGCGGTCAACTGGGCTCGGGTCGATGCCTTCACCAAGAGCGAACAGGGTCGTGTTTCCGGCGTGGTCGTCAGGAGCGTGCGCGATGGAAGTCTTCGCGAGGTGAAGGCTCAGGCGGTCATCAATGCGACGGGGCCGTGGACCGACGAAGTCTTGGCGATGAGCGGTCCTCGCGGGGCGAAGATGCTGCGCCCGACCAAGGGCATTCACATCGTGATGAAGAGGGACCGGCTTCCGGTGGAGCATGCCGTGGTGCTCTTCCATCCAACGGATCGGCGCGTCTTGTTCGCGCTGCCCTGGGGCGATCGGACCTATGTCGGCACGACCGATACCGACTACGACGGGGCACCCGGCGAGGAGTACGCGACCCTCGCGGATGTCGACTACCTCATCGCGGCGGCCAACCACTACTTCCCCAACAATCTCATCGCCCGCAAAGACGTGATCTCGACCTGGTCGGGGCTTCGACCCCTGATTCAGCCGGAGGCCGACATGGACGGCATGGCCGAGTCGCAGGTCAGCCGAGAGCATCAGATTCACATCGGTGAGGACGGTCTCATCACGATCGCAGGCGGCAAACTCACGACGTATCGGAAGATGGCAAAGGAGTGCGTAGACACGGCTTTGCAGATCATCAAGCTCACCGGACAGCTACCGGACGATTTGCACTCTGGGCAGACATACAAGTTTCCGCTTCCGGGTGCCGTGGGTTGGCCCGAGGATGACGATCACGAGAAGGTAGCGGAGCAGATCGGGGCGGCCTGTGAGTGCGAAATGTCGCACGCGACCCGACGGCATCTGGTCGACACCTACGGAATGCGAGCGCTCGAGGTCGCGAAGCTCTGCGCGGACGATCCGGCCTTGCTCGAGCCGATCATTCCCGGTCGAGTCGAGATCATGGCCCAGATCGACTTCGGCGTCCGCGAGGAGCTAGCGGCGAGCGTGAGTGACATAATGATTCGCCGGACTCAGATCTTTTTTCGGGACGAGGCACAGGGCCTCGAGTGCGTCGACAAGGTCGCGGACCGGATGGCAGAGCTGATCGGCTGGTCTCCCGAGGAGCGGGAGAACTCCATCACTGGCTACAAGGCCGAGGTTGCGCTTTCGCAGAAGTGGCGCGAAGAGCTCTAGCCGCTACTCAGGCGAGCTGAGGAAGCTTCAGCTTGATCGCCAACGCGCCGGTCTCGACGCGAAGGGATTCCAGTTCGAGCACGTCGAAGATCATGGTAGCGGCCTGAGTTGACGAAAAGCGTCGCACGGCGGGAACGCTTCGAAGGTCGACTCGAAGGCGCCCCGGGCTTTCGTGCTCGACGATCGCGCCACCGACGTCGAGTGAGTCAGGCGGCACGATCATCGGCCAAGTCGCCTTCGCGATGCAGCCTGCAAGGGCTCCGACAATCGAGGTGTCGTGGGCGTCCGGGGGTTCGACGTCGAAGGCGATCTCTTTGGCACCACGCGGGGCAAACCGAACCGAGCGGGGCGCTAGGCTGAACTGGACCTCGCGGCCGTTTGTCATTGAAGCATCGACGAACATTCGGCCTGAATGGCAGGCCACCATTGCCGAGTCGACGCCTTCGGCGTGGGCGGCAGCCGCGGTCAAGGTCTCGTCGCTCAGACGCCAGCGCTGCTGCGTGAGGCGCTCGAAAATCTGCGCAGTCGCTTCGGCAACGCGCGTTCCTTTGACGCGATCGAGCGCGCGGTCGGCGGCGGCTCGGACTAGGCTTCGGACGATATCGAAACGGTCGCTCATTCTGCAGCTTGCAGTGGAGTCTTGGCGCGCAGGAGCTCGAGTTGCAAGGGAGTGGCTCGGAGCCCGTCACGCTCGGCGAAGTACGCGGTGCGTACGACGCGGGGGTCGAGCTCCGTTAGACCCGTCGCCGCCCGAAGGACCTCGCCTGGGCGAGGGGTGGTCTTCCCGTCGAGCCGAAGGGTGACGATCGTGGGGACCAGATCGCCGGCGATGCCTGCGGCCTGCAGGGCATCGTGACCGTCGCCGACACGCAATCCCAGCAGGACAGCACCGATGTCCACGCGCTTCTTCAAACCGCGAATCTCCCGGTCGACGAATAGCTCGCTCGGGCGAGCGTCGAGACGCGTCTGAAATGCGACTTCAGAGGGAATCCCGAGCCCGGCGAGTTGCTGGCGAGGCAGGGCGGCCACGAAGTCGGTCATCTCGATGATGCGATTGAGGGCTGGGTCGCCCGGCCCGAGGACCTCAAAGCCGAAGAACTCGATTCCGTCGATGGCGACCTCGTTGAGACGCTCGCAGAGTCGGCCAAGTTGCGGGGACTCCGCGGCGCGAAGTCGGACGTCGACATGCTCGCAGAGGCTGGCCGTCCCGACGGGAAGCGCCGGACTGAAGGTGAGCTTCGGCAGCGGCCGGTAGCCCTCGCTGTAGTAGAGGGGAAGGCCGACTCGCCGGAGCATTCGGGGAAAGCTTCGCACCAGGTCGAGATGAGAGCTGTAGGAGGGACGACCGATCTTTCGAAAGGCGAGCCGGATGCGCATCGGGGGGCCTTGGTCCACGTCGCGGAACGGGCGCCGGTCGACCAGCGGGTCGTCGGCCTCGTCCTCTGTGGCCGCCGCCGGAGCGCGCGGTTCGAGAGCGCCCATGCTGCGAAGGAACGTGATGCGCTCGTCTCTCATCTTCGTGAGGTCGCAGGCGACGCCGCAGTCGTAGCAGACGAGCCGCTTCTTCTCGGCTTCCGCATCGCTCACGTTCGTGTGGTGAACGAAGCTTCCGATGGTCTTGCCGCAGGGAGGGCTGAGTCGGTTCTTGACCGCCCGGCGATACTCGCGTGCGAGAAAGCCCTGTTCGAGACCGACGTCGATGTGCGACCAGGGAAGTCGCGCGGAGACCGGGATCGTGCCGAGGAACCAGCCTGGGTCGACAGCGGCTTCCTCGAGTGCCGCGGTCCAAGCGTCTAGATCGAGTAGCTCATCCCAGGAATCGAAGCGCGCACCGCGTCGGTATGCACCCTCGATCACGTCGGAAAGTCGGCGGTCGCCGCGTGCGAGCATCCCTTCGAGCCAAGAGCCCTCTGAGTTGTGCATCTTGAGCTGCACGCGCGTCTGGCTCGCCTCATCGAGGAGCAGCGACTGTTTGCGGCGGACGTCGTCTTGCGAGTCCATTGCGCACCACTGAAACGGCGTGTGCGGCTTCGGGACGTGTGTCGATACGCTCACGGTCACCCGCGCTCGCTTGTCCCGTCGGACCCGGTTGGCGACGTCGAGCGCACGCGCCCCCGTGTGGACGATTTCGCGTACGTCCTCGTCCTCCTCGGTCGGCAGTCCGATCATGAAATAGAGCTTCATGCGGCTCCAGCCACGCGAGAAGACGCGTTCCGCCGTCTCCATGAGCTGCGCCTCGGTGACATTTTTGTTCACGACGTCACGCATGCGCTGGCTTCCCGCCTCCGGCGCAAAGGTGAGCCCCCCCGCACGCTGCTTCTTCATGTCGTCGAGGACGTCTTCGCTGAGTCCGTAGGCGCGCAGCGACGACACGCTGAGCGAGACCTGGTGAGGGGCCAGCGCTTCGATGGACTCGCGGACCAAGGGGGCGATTGCGCTGTAGTCTGCCGTGGACAGAGAGGTGAGCGATGCTTCGTCGTACCCGGCTTCTTCGACGGAGCGGACCATGGCATCGATGATCGCCTTTGGCTTCCGTTCGCGCACCGGTCGATAGATCATGCCCGCCTGGCAGAAGCGACAGCCTTCTGTGCAGCCTCGCGCGACCTCGATGGATGCCCGATCGAAGACGGTTTCGCAGCTCGCGATCGGGCCGTCCACTGGGAATGGGTACTCGTTGAGGTCCCCGACGATTGCGCGCCGAACCGGGAAGGGTGCCTCGGGGTGCACTGGTTCGACGACGTGCATCTTGGTGTCGTCTGTCGGAACGTTTTCGTAGAGCGCCGGCACGTAGAATCCACCGAGCTTCGCGATTCGGAGGAGGCGTTCGGCGCGAGGGAGCGCGTCGCGCTTCATCTCGGCCCATGCCCGCATGAGCTCCGGAAGCTTCGCCTCGCCGTCGCCGATGAGAAAGACGTCGATGAACGCAGACATCGGTTCTGCGTGTGTCGCGGTGGGGCCACCGGCTACGATCAGCGGGTCACGCTCGGTTCGATCGGCACTCCGGAGAGGAATCTTCCCGAGGTCGAGGACCTGCAGGATGTTGGAATAGGTCAGCTCGTACTGAAGTGAGAAGCCAACGAGATCGAACTCATGAAGCGGTCGGGCGCTCTCGAGCGCGCAAAGGGCCTGATCGTGCGAACGGAGCTCGGTTTCCATGTCGACCCGCACGGCGTAGGCCCGCTCGGCCGAGAGGTCCGGCTGCTTGTTGACGATGTCGTAGAGAATCTTGTAGCCGAGGTGGCTCATCCCGATCTCGTAGAGGTCGGGGAACGCGAGGCAGATGCGGCAGCTCACCGAGTCCCAGGCTTTGCGGGACTCACCTTGTTCGCCGCCCAAGTACTGGGCCGGCTTGTGCACGCGATCGATGAACGGCGCGTACGGGTGATCCCGCATGGAGAGCGAAGGAGGCACGGCGCCTAGTGTGACTGGTTCTGCTAGCGTAGCAAAGGGCGCGGTCCATGGGCCGTGACCGCAAACAGTGACGCCGAAACCGGATGTGGCGCCCTCCGGACGGCGTCTTCCGCGCGCCGAGCTAGCTCGTCCACCGCCGCCCCGTGCCCGAGCAGCAACACATCGCGATGAGGCGATGCAGCGACCCACGGGCCTTCCGCGAGCTGCGTCAAACGCGCGGCCAAGTCGGGTAAGAGCAAGCGGGCGCCATCGAGTCCATCTCCCTGCCTGACGCGGAGCACGCCTTCCGTGACTGGTTCGAGACGAAGAGAGCGAGACTTCTCAGCGAGGTTCTCGACGGCCTGCCGCTGTGCTGCTGCCGACCCGAGCGCCCACCCATCGACCTCCGAAGCGCGCACGTACCTCGCGCGAGTGCCGTAGCGAAGCTGAAGCGCAACGTGTACGTCGGCACCGACGCTCCCTGAGTAGAGACTCTGCTCGCCCGGCAGCGTGCTCAGGAACTGCGTCGAGACGAGCCGAGGAAGCAGGCGTGACGCGTCTTCATGCCAGGGGGTGGACTCTGGGGTGTCCGCGCCCGGAAGCATGCTGATGATGCGTCGGGCCGCCTCGGTGGTCGCTGCCTCGTCTTGGTCGCGGGCTACGCGCTCCAGGCGCTCGAGGTCGACGCTGGCGCCATTGTCGAGGTCGACACTGAGCTCGAAGTGCGAGCGGATGCCGAGGTCCGGTCGTTCGCTCTCCAAGGTCTCGGCGAACGTGCGCACCACACGGGATACCGGGCCGTCGTCGGCGGCTTCCTGCTCCGCCACCGAGAGGTACTCCGCGAGTCGCGAGCGAGGGTCTTCGGCGTCGAGCGCATCCTGAATTGCTACGAATGGATCGAACCAGCCGAAGCGCCCGAGCTGGACGCGATGAGTGCCGTCCTTCTCCCTCGATCGCCCACCGAGGTGTTGGATCAGCAAGAGCCCGAGCAGAGCGCCCGCACCCTCGACAAACAGATCGTCTTGGGGCTCATCGGTGTCTCGATCGACGAAGTCTTCGAGTTGCTCTGCAAGCCATCGAATGCCCTGGGGACCCGCGCCCGGGAGCGGCGGACGCTCGGAATCCACGAAAAAACGGGCCGCAGGCACCAGTCGGCCCCCGATCTCGTCCAGCGTATTGAGCCACTCCGCCCCCATCGATTCGCCCCGCCAGCGAAGTTAACATGACTCGGCTTGCGCGAACAGAGTGCTCGGCGAATGAATTCAAGATGAGCGGGCGCGGAAAAGAGATGGCTTTCGATCAACTCGTCCGGGTGCTCGATCAGGTGCCGCTCGTCTCGAGCATTCGAAGCGATCTGAAAGGGCTTCAGACCTTGCTCCTGCATCGTCGGGCGCCTCGGATTGCGGCGCTTGGCATGCCGAGCAGCGGACGGTCTTCGCTCCTTCGCGCGCTCATCGAACGAGGACCAATTCAGAGCCCGCTACACGCGGACCACGGGCAGTGGGTGGAGCTCGAGCACAAAGGCGCCAAGGTGGATTGGCTCGAGATCGATGTCTCGGCGGAAGGCACGCGAAGGCAGTGGCAAGCAGCGCTCGCGAAGCAGGTTCCGGATCTCGTGCTGGTTACCCTGGAGCCCAACAATCTCGGTGATGCGCGGGCTATCCTCGAGCGCGCGAAGAGTCTACTGCCAGACGCTCCTGATGGGACGGCGCCTCTCCGGACGTTCGTGTTGGTGACGCACGCGGATCTGATCGACCGCGGTTCCAATGAGGTGGAGGCCGCGCGGACTCAGGTCGAGACGACCGTCGACGCTACTCGCTTGATCGCCGATCCGCCGATGGCCGTGTCGGCGATCAGTGGCGAAGGGCTCGATGCGCTCTCCGAAGCGATCATCTTGGCGCTCCCGGAGGAAGCGCGGCTCGAGGCGGCTCGTGCGCTCAGCCGAGCCACCGAGGCCCGCGTGCGCCTTGGCAACGAGATCGTTCAGGGGTGCACGGCGGTTTCGGTGACGGTGGGACTCACGCCTATTCCGTTTTCGGACATGGTGGTGCTCGGGCCGCTTCAGGCGATGATGGTGAGCTCGCTCGCCTACTTGAGCGGCCGTTCGTGGGGGAAGAAGACCGTGGCCGAATGGGTTGGGAGCCTCGGCGTCGTCGGCGGGCTCGGGATGGGGCTGCGGTACTCCGCGCAGACGATCGCGAAGTTCGTTCCAGTAGCGGGCAATGTGGTGTCCGCGGGGGTCGCGGGAGCCGGCACGACCGCGATGGGCCAGAGCGCGATCAAGTACTTTTTGAGAGGCTGAGGCCTCCGGGAAGGGCGTCGGTCCACTCGATCTCGGCGTCGTAGAGCGCGGCGAAGTGCGCGGCGAGAGGGGCGATGACGTCGGCGACGCTCACGGGGCGGCCGAGCTCGACACTCAGGGAAGTGACCGCCTTGTCTTGAATCCCGCAGGGGACGATCAGCTCGAAGTGGCGAAGGTTGGTGTTCGCGTTGAGGGCGAGGCCGTGCATCGTGACCCAGCGGCTGATGCGTACGCCGACGGCTCCGACTTTGCGGTCGCCGATCCAGGCACCGTTTAGGCCCGCGCTTCGTGTCGCCGAAATCCCGAAGTCGGCGCAAGTGCGAATCATCGTCTCCTCGAGAGACCATACGTACTTGCGGACGTCCTTTCGATCGGGCTTGAGGTCGATGATTGGATACGCCACGAGTTGGCCAGGGCCGTGATAGGTGACGTCGCCGCCACGACCGACTTCGTGAACGCGGATTGCTTCGGCCTCGAGCATCGCCGCGGGGGCGATCACATGCTGTTCTTTCGCGGAGCGGCCAAGCGTCAGGACAGGAGGGTGCTCGAGCAGAAGCACGACGTCGCCGATCTCTCCAGCGATGCGTTTGTCTTGGAGGCGTCTTTGGAGCTCGTGCGCTTCGGCGTAGTCAACGGTTCCGAGGCGACAGAACAGCACGACGCCCTCAGCGGCGATTCATGACGTGGACGGCCTCGCCAAGTGCATGCTTGAACGCCTCCATCACACCCTCGCCGAGGGTTGGATGGGGGTGAACGGTGAGTGCGACGTCTTCGGCGAATGCGCACATCTCGAGCGCCAGCGCCGATTCGGCGATGAGGTCGCTCGCCTCGGGGCCGACGATTGCCACCCCGAGGAGTTGGTGATCGGCCTCATCGATGATCACTTTGATGAAGCCGTCGGTCTCGCTGACGGCCATCGCACGACCCGAAGCCGCGAAGGGGAACTTGCCGATCGTGACCTTCTTGCCTTCGGCCTTCGCCTGCGTTTCTGTGATGCCGACCGTTGCGATCTCCGGGTCGGTGAAGATGGCTGCCGGCATGCCGCGGTAGTCGGCGGCGGCCTTGTGGCCCGCGATCACCTCAGCAGCAATTTCGCCTTCCTTGGAAGCCTTGTGTGCGAGGTACGGCATTCCTGCGACGTCGCCGATGGCGAAGATCGTCGGGATGTTCGTGCGCATCTGCTCGTCGATCGTGATGTGGCCTCGCTGATCGAGCTTCACGCCGACGTCGTCGAGACCCATTGCGGCGGAGTTCGGCTTGAACCCAACAGCGACGAGGACCGTCTCGGCTTCGACGACTTGCTCTTTGCCCTCGGTGTCGATCGTGACCTTCGCTTTGCCGCCGCTCTTGTCGAGCTTCACGGCCTTGCTCTTCAGGTGAATGTCCGCGCCATCTGCTTTGAGGCGCTTTTGCACGACGCGGACGAGGTCTGGGTCGGTGCCGGGCAATAGCTGGTCCATCAGCTCGACGACGGTGATCTTCGTGCCGAGCTTCTGGTAGACCATGCCGAGCTCGAGGCCGATGACGCCGCCCCCGATGATGATCATGCTCGCCGGCGCGCTTTGAAGGCTGACGGCTTCGCGGGCTGTGATGACGGTCTCACCATCGGGTTCGAAGCCGGGAATGGTGATCATCTGGGTGCCCGTTCCCACGATGATGCCCTTGGTCGCCGTGTAGGTGTCGGTCTTGCCGTCGGTCGTCGTGACTTCGACCGAGTTCGGCCCGGTGATCTTGGCCGTTCCGAGCGCGATATCGCTACCGTTGCCTTTGACGAGGCTGGTGACGCCGCTCGTGAGCTTGTGGACGATGCCTTCTTTCCACTCCTGCATCTTCGCGACGTCGACCTCGAGGTCCTTGACGGTGATGCCCATGTGCTGCGCGTTGCGCACCTTGTTGGCGAGATTGGCTGCAGCGATGAGTGCCTTCGACGGGATGCAACCCCAGTTGAGACAGACTCCGCCCATGGCCTCCTTCTCGACGCACAGGGTTTTGACTCCGAGCTGCCCGAGTCGGATGGCAGCGACGTAGCCCCCAGGCCCGCCGCCAATCACGATTGCTTCGTATTCCATACCCATCGCGCCGATTGTGGAGCACCACCCCCCCCAGCGCCAGCTGGGGACACGCAGCCCCCCGAAGACAGCTGTAGTTTCAAGCACCTGCAGACCCAAACGCGCACTTTGTCCGCGTCGGTGATTTCGCCGCCTGTCGTGACACTCCCTTGGGGGGCGCTATCGTCCGCAAATGCGCTACTTGCACACCATGATTCGGGTCGCCGACCTGGATACGTCGCTCGACTTCTTCTGCACGAAGCTTGGCCTCGTCGAGCATCGGCGGCGCGACAGCGAGACCGGTCGGTTTACGCTCGTGTTTCTCTGTGCGCCGGAGGACCGTGGGCGTGCGCAGGGCGAGGCGTCGCCATTGATCGAGCTGACGTACAACTGGGACCCGGAAGAGTACACAGGCGGTCGCAACTTCGGGCATCTGGCGTTCGAGACGCGTGACATCTACAAGCTGTGCCGGGAACTCATGGACGCCGGGGTCACCATCAACCGTCCGCCGCGGGACGGACACATGGCGTTCGTTCGGTCTCCCGACGGTATATCCGTCGAGCTTCTGCAAAAGGGTGACCCGCTGGAGCCGAAGGAGCCGTGGGCGTCCATGAAGAACACCGGTTCTTGGTAGCCACGCGCCGGAGGGTTCTGGCGCCGCACGCGGGGCTTCGGGCTCGTCCCAAGGCGCTCGAAATGGAAATTGCGCGATCGGGTCTGCAGGTGCTTGAAACTACAGCTGTCTTCGGGGGGCTGCGTGTCCCCGTAGTTGGCGTGGGGTTTGGTTGAACCAGCGGCGGCAGCTTCGGCTCAGTGCCGATTGCTCGCTGTAGTCGAGTAGCGCGGCGACCTGGGACATGGGTAGGTTGCGATTGGCGAGGTAGCTGCGGGCTAGCTCGGCGCGGGCCTCGTCCTTGAGGCGTTCGAAGGTCGCGCCTTCTTCTCGGAGTTGTCGTTGCAGCGTACGTGGGTGCAGCGCGAAGGCGGCCGCCACGTCTTTGCACGAACTCGAGCCAGTGCCGAGCGATCGCTGGATCACCATCCGAACTCGAATCGACAAGGGCGTGCCAGGGTCATCGTGGTGGAGCTGGAGGTAGTCTTCGGCGAGGTTGCGTAGCTCCAGACTCGCGTCGTGAATGGGTAGGGCGAGCGCGTTTAGCTCGAGCTCGATGGCGGACTCCGCGCAGCCGAACTCCACTGGCGCCCCGAAATGCGTTTCATAGCTCGACAATGGCGCAAGCCGCGCGTGGCTGAATCGGACTCCTGCAAGTGTGTTCGGCTCTTCGGCGAGAAGTGCGACGGTGCGGGCCGCGAGCCCGATGCTGAGCTCGGTCACCTGTATCGATTGACCGATGCGGTCGAGCACGATCTGGAACACGAGCAGCACCCGCTCGCTGCGCTCGGAAAGCTGCGGCGTGAACGAGATGGCAGGGCTGTGCACGAACATGTAGCGCGACGCGGTCTGCATTGCCTCGCCGAGGTTGTCGCAATTGCGTACCGCGACGCCGAGGGGGCCGAGAATGCCGAGGTCCTGGCGGGTCGAGAGACGCAGGCCGAAGTCGGGGCACTGGAGTTCCCGCGCGGTCCACTCGAGCAGCCGGATGAGCGAGGCATAGGATAGGAACGCCTGCGGATCATCCATCACGCCCGCGGGGATCCGGAACCGTCGGAGGAGCGCGTCGGCGTCGCCACCGAGCTCACTCACCAGCTCACGGTATCCGCTCAGCCCCGAGGCTCGAATCATCGACATTGGCCACTCCTCAGTCGTGAAAAGATAAAAATTTGTCGCTGAAAGTCAAGCAGCACCTCTCCGATACTGCCATCATCCACCTCATGACGGAGCACACCCTCATCCGAAACGGCCTCTTCTTTGACGGCAAGGGCACCAAGGCCGCCAAGAAGCACATCCTCGTTCGAGACGGCCAGGTCGCCGAGCTCTCTGACTCCGAGATCCAGGCGCCGGAGGGCACACGGGTCATCGACGCCGAGGGCAAGTGGGTCATGCCCGGCTTCATCGACATTCACACCCACTACGACGCCGAGGTCGAAGCGATCCCTTCGTTGCACGAGTCCTTGCGTCACGGGGTGACGACGGTGTTCATGGGCAGCTGCTCGCTGAGCACGGCGGTGGGCGACCCGACCGACATCGCGGACATGTTCACGCGGGTCGAGGCGATTCCCTATGAGCATCTCTTGCCGTTGATGAAAGAGCGCAAGACCTGGGACACGCACACCGAGTATGCGGATCACATCGACCATCTCCCGCTCGGGCCAAACGTGTCTTCGTTCGTCGGCTATTCCGCGGTGCGGGCGAAGGTGATGGGGCTCGAGCGCGCGCTCGATGCAAAGGCGAAGCCGACCGAGGCGGAGTTGCAGGAGATGGAGCGCACCATCGAAGAAGGGTACGAGGCCGGCTTCCTCGGGCTATCGCTGAACGGACTCTACTGGGACAAGATGGGCGGCGACCGCTTTCGGAGCAAGTGCCTGCCGTCGACGTATGCTTCATGGAAGGAGCTTCGTCGGATGGTTCGCGGGGTGCGCAAGCGTGGCCTCAACTTGCAGGCGATTCCGAACGTTTCGACCAAGTACGAAATCTTTCTCTACGCTGCGTTCAGTGCGGGGTTCTTCGTTCGAGATGCACTCAAGACGAGCATCGTGTCGATCATGGATATCCGATCAAACCGGCTCATTTGGCGGGTCTTGAGTGGGCTCGGTTGGGCGGTGAACAAGGTTTTCGGGGGCAAGTTTCGCTACCAGTTCCTTCCGGTGGCGTTCGACCTTTGGGCGGACGGCTTCGAGAACGTAGTCTTCGAAGAGTTCGGTGCTGGGGCCGCAGGCCTCCACCTCGAGACGATGGCGGAGCGCCGAAAGCTCTTCCAGGATGAGGGTTACCGGCGGAAGTTCAACCGTCAGTGGAACAACCCGTTCATCCCCAAGGTGTTCCATCGGAACTTCGCAAAAGCAACCGTCATGGAGTGTCCGGACAGCTCGCTTGTCGGCAAGACGTTTCGCGAGATAGGCGTCATGCAGGGCAAGTCCGAGGTGAATGCATTCCTCGACCTTCTCATCGAGTACGGCAACGAGCTTCGCTGGTACACGGTAACTGGTAATGATCGGCCGAAGCCTTTGGCGGCGCTCATGAACAGCGAGACCAGCCTACTGGGTTTCTCGGACGCTGGCGCCCACCTGCGCAACATGGCCTTCTACAACTACCCGCTTCGGATGTTGAAGTTCGTCAAGGATGCGGCGGACGACGGCAAGCCCGTCATGCCGCTGGAGAAAGCCGTCCGCAAACTCACCGGCGAGATCGGCGAATGGTTTCAGGTCGATGCGGGTACGCTCGAGGTGGGCAAGCGCGCCGACTTGGTCGTCGTCGACCCCGCACATCTCGATTACCGCGTCGAAGAGATCCACGAAGAAGAGATCCCGGAGCTCGGCAACTATGTGCGCCTCGTGAGGCGCAACCCCGACGCCGTTCCCGCCGTCATGGTGAACGGAACGCTGGTCGCCGAAGACGGCGAGGTGCTCCAGGAGATCGGCAAGACCACCGGCCCCGGCCAGTTCCTCCGAGCGCGCACGAGTCACGCCCTTGCCGCGGCTTCGCCCGAGGCCGATGCAAGAGCCGATTCGCCGCGCACGGAACTCAGCAGCCAGGCGGCGTTCTCCGCGATCGAATAAATGCGCGTTTAGGGTTGTAAACGTCCGAAATGACGGCTGTTTTGGAGGGGGTGCGTGTCCCCTCTAGGAGACGGACTCGTAGAGGCCGGCTGCGCCCATGCCGCCGCCGATGCACATCGTGACGACGGCGTACTTGCCGCCTCGGCGCTTGAGCTCTTGAAGGGCGGTCGCTGTGAGTTTGGCGCCGGTGCAGCCCAGCGGGTGGCCGAGCGCGATGGCTCCACCGTTGACGTTGAGCTTGTCATTCGGGATGCCGAGCTCCTTCTGGACGTAGACCGCCTGGCTTGCGAAGGCCTCGTTCACCTCGAACACGTCGATGTCGTCGACGGTGAGGTCGTTCTTGCGGAGAAGCTTCTGCACAGCAGGGAGGGGGCCAATGCCCATGATGGAGGGGTCGACGCCGACCGTGACGAACGACTTGAAGATGGCGAGAGGCTTGATGCCGAGCTTCTCGGCGCGCTTCTTCTTCATGACGATGGCCGCTGCCGAACCGTCGGAGAGCGGCGAGGAGTTGCCGGCCGTGACACTGCCCTTGGCCGCGAATACCGGGCGAAGCTTCGAGAGGGCTTCCACCGTGGTGCCGGGGCGAGGCATTTCGTCGACCTTGAACTCGAACATCTTGCGCTCGCCATTGCTGTCGAACTTCACGCCGTGCACGGGTACGATCTCGTCCTCGAACGCGCCTCGCTCGATCGCGGCGAGGGCCTTCTCGTGGCTCCACGCGGCAAACTCGTCCTGTTGCGTTCGGCTGATGTTGAAGCGATTCGCGACGTTCTCGGCCGTGATGCCCATCGGCGTGTACGTTTCGGGATAGTGCTCCATGACCTCCGGCGACATGCTCGGCTTGTTGCCTGTCATGGGCACCATGGTCATCGACTCCATGCCGCCCGCAACGACGACATCGTCGAAGCCCGCTTTGACAGAACCGGCGGCCAAGGCGATGGCCTGAAGCCCGCTCGAGCAGAATCGGTTGATGGTCATACCGGAGCTTTCCTCCGGAAGGCCACCGAGGCGCCCGACCATGCGCGCGACGTTCATGCCCTGCTCGCCCTCGGGGAACGCGCAGCCGAGCACCAAGTCCTCGACCGTGTTCGGATCGACCTCGGGGTTCCGCGCCATCAAGCCTCGGATCACCTCGCCAGCGAGCTCATCCGGACGGCGATTGGCCAACGACCCCTTCTTCGCGCGACCCACCGCGCTTCGAACCGCATCTACGACGACAATCTTACCCATGTCTCTACTCCTGATTCCTAGTTGGCTCGTGGGTTCCGGAGGGCCTAGTTCCGCAAAGGCTTGTTGGTGGTGAGCATGTGCTGCATGCGCTCTTGGCTCTTCGGCTCGCCGCAGAGGCTGATGAACGCCTCACGCTCTAGCTCGAGCATCTGCTCCTCGGTGACCTCATGCGCGTGGCCCGAAGGACCGCCGCAGAGGACGTGTGCGACTTTCCTCGCGATGAGGGCGTCGTGTTCGCTCGCGAAGCCGCCAGCGACCAGCGTGTCGATCGTCACGTCGAGCGTTGCCATGCCGCTCTCGCCCGGCAGTCGGTACGAGCGTCGGGGCGGCGGGTGGTACCCGGCCTCGGCCATGCCAATCGCGCGGCCCTTGGCTTCAGTCAAGAGTCGCGCCCTGTCGAAGGAGATGCCGTCCGATTTCCGGAAGTAGCCGAACTCGCGGGCCTCGCCGGCGCCGGTCGCCACGCGCGCCATCGCGATGTTTTGGAACGTGCGCGCCACGAAGGGCAGGGCGTCGACGTCGGTGCCGTCCGGGATGCCTTCGAGGGCACGCCACAACATGTTCATGTTGCCAGCGCCGCCCGGAAGGAGCCCGACGCCCACCTCGACGAGACCGACATAGGTCTCGGATGCCGCTTGGACGGCGTCGGCGCCCATGCAGACCTCGAAGCCGCCGCCGACAGTCATTCCGAAGGGAGCCGCGACGACGGGAATCGTCGAGTATTTCGTCCGCTGGAGCGCGCCCTGAAGGCCACTAATCGTGTCGCGAAGCTGGTCCCACGCTTTCTGCTGCGCTGCCATGACGACCGCGAACAGGTTGGCGCCCACGCAGAAGTGGTCGCCTTGGTTGTAGATGACCATGCCCCGGAAATCGCGCTCGGCGATCTCGGTTGCCTGGCTCAGGCCGTCGACGACGGTGTCGTCGATGCTGTTCGCCTTGGTCGTGAACGTCAGGCCCAAGATCCCGTCGCCGAGGTCCCATGCGGCGGTTCCCCGGTTCTCGAACACGGCCGCTTCGCCCTGGCGCAGAATCGTGAGGCCGGCGTTGCGCGGGTCGATGTCTCGCGTCTCGTACTCGCCCGTCACGAGACTGAAAACGCGCCCATCGTCCGTGTAGAAGCTCTCCGCGCCCGAGGCGGCCATCTTTTCGATGGACTCGGGAAGCGAGAGGCCGTCGGCTTTCATTCGCTCGTAGGCGGCCTTGAAGCCGATGGCGTCCCAGGTCTCGAACGGGCCGAGGTCCCAGTTGTAGCCCCACTTCATCGCGTCATCGACGGCTTCGACGCTGTCGGTGATCTCCGGAATCTTATTGGCCGAGTAGGCCAGCGTGCGCGAAAGTACCTTCCAGGCGAACTTGCCGGCGGGGCCGTCATTCTCAACGAGGGCCTTCACTCGTGCAGCCGGCGAGCCCTTGAGGCTCTTGCAGAACTTCTTGATTTCGAGGTCTCCCGCCTTCGGCCGATACTCGAGCTTCACCGGGTCGAAGGTCATGATGCCTTCCTTGGTGCGCTTGTAGAATCCGCCCCGGGTCTTGTTGCCGAGCACCTTCTGCTCGACCATGGCGACCAAGAAGTGCGGCGGCTTGAAGACATCCCGCTCGGGGTCGTCGACGAGTGCCTCGTAGCAATTGTCCGACACGTGCTTGAACGTATCGAGACCGACCATGTCCGCGGTGCGGTAGCTCGCGCTCTTCGGGTGGCCCATGGGAGGCCCCGTGATCGCGTCGACATCCTCCGGCGTGAGTCCCGCGTCGAGCATCTCGTTCATCGTGAGCGACATCGAGTAGCAACCGATCCGGTTGCCGACGAAGTTCGGGGTGTCCTTGCCGATGACGATGCCCTTGCCGAGCTGGTCCTCGCCGAACTGCTTCATCCGCGCCATGACAGCGTCGTCTGTCTCCTCGCCGGCCACGAGCTCGAGAAGCTTCATGTAGCGAACAGGATTGAAGAAGTGCATCACCAGGAAGTTTTTGCGGAATGCGTCGCCTCGCCCCTCGAGCATGTCGGCGATGCGGAGCCCGGACGTGTTCGATGCGACAACGGTGCCCTCATCGAGCGTGTTCTCGAGCTTCTCGAAGAGGCTTCGCTTGATGTCGACGTTCTCGATGATCGCCTCGATCACGAGGTCGCAGCCCT